>TARA_B100000674_G_scaffold97849_1_pt1 | contig 25642 bp, 26 predicted proteins | sample TARA_B100000674 | Tara Oceans TARA_B100000674 (sample SAMEA2622759) | marine metagenome | biome: marine biome (ENVO:00000447); feature: surface water layer (ENVO:00002042); material: "saline water (ENVO:00002010), including plankton (ENVO:xxxxxxxx)" | depth 5 m
GGCGGTGGCGGTGGCCTCGACCCCTTCTTTGGCGGTGGCGGTGGCGGCGGTGGAGCGTCCTTCATTTTCTTCAACCGCGCAGCCAGCTCATAATCCTCATTGGCCACAGCCTCTGCTATTTTTTCATCAATTCCCGGGGGCGGTGGCGGGGGGTCCGGCATGACAGTCGGGTCCCTAGCCCGGCTCAATCGATTTCAATGAATCGGGTGTCAAGCGGGAAAATGTATCAAGGAATGGATTGGCAGGGGTGAGAGTCTCTCCCTTCCCCCAAGACCGTCCAGCTCTATCACGAAGCACGCGCAGACGGGTGTCGCTCCCGTTCGAGATAGCAGCGTTGTTGAGGCCTCCACAGTCCCACCTGTTGCCAGTAGGTCGTCGATCAGAATTACGCGGTCCCCGGGTCGCACCGCGTCTGCATGCATCTCGAGTGTGTTGGTTCCATACTCCAATGAGTAGTCGATACTGATTTTTTCAAAGGGAAGCTTGCCTGGCTTCCTGATGGGGATGAAGGGTAGGGCAAGCCGCTCTGCCAGCAGGGGTCCGAAAATGAAACCCCTGGCCTCCGGACCGGCGATTGCGGTCGGCCTGTATTGTTTGACTTCTGACTCAAAACGCTGTGTAATCTCAGACATCAGTCTGTGATCAGCCAGAACAGTCGTGATATCACGAAAGTTGATTCCCTCTTTCGGGAAGCCGGGTATGGTCCGGATGGTTTTCCGGAGTTCTTCAGTAAGGTCCATTTAGACACCGCTATGGGTTCCCGGGCGCAGATGCGCCCGGGAGTCACTTAGCTGCCTTAGAGGCCCAGTGTGCCGAAGAGCCAGCCGAATGTGCTTTGATCTCCTGGACCCAGGTAGAACATCAGCATGAAGACAGCTATGCCGTACATGATCGGGCCTGGCTCTTCCCACTTGCCCACCATCATCTTGATCAGCACGTAGGTTATGACGCCCCATGCTATTCCGTCTGCAATTGAGTACGTGAATGGCATTAGGACGATCGTCAAGAAGGCGGGTAGTACCATTTCGCTGTCGTTCCAGTCTATGTCTACGACCTGCTTCATCATCATCGCGCCGATTATCACGAGGGCTGATGCTGCTGCAAAGGTCGGTATGGCCTTGAATAGCCCCGATAGGAATAGTCCTGACAGCATGAGCACTCCGACAGTGACTGCGACTAACCCTGTCTTTCCGCCCTCCTCGACGCCTGCGGCGGATTCGATGTAGGTGGTTGTCGTGCTGGTTCCGGTCAGGGCTCCGACTATGGTGGCCGATGCGTCTGACATGAATGCCTCCTCGCTCTTGTGGAGGGTGTCGTCAGCGTCAACGTAGCCTGCCTGCCTGCCCACGGAATAAAGTGTTCCAGCCGTGTCGAATATGTCAACGAAGAGGAACGCGACCATCACCAGAAGGAAGTCATCCCAGTTTCCGCTAACGTCCCCCAGCGCGGTTATCGCAGCGCCCAGTGATTCCTCCGGTAGGCCCACGAATCCGAATATGTCATTGGGGTCAGGCGCTGTTGCGTAGGCTGTTCCCCAGCCAGCACCGCCTGCGTTGAAGTCGTTGTACGGGTCGTATACATCAAACATCCATCCGTACATCGAGGCAGCGATGATTCCAATGATTATCGCGCCCTTGATGCCTCTTGCCATCATTGCGGCTATGGCCAGTAGCGCTATCATGCCGATCAAGGCGCCGTGGCTCAGGTCGAACGCCTCGGTTGTCGCGAGGTTGACCAGTGTCGCTCCGTCGTCCTGTATCCAACCCATCTCCCTGAGGCCGATTATCGCAAGGAAGGCTCCTATTCCAGCTCCTGTTGCTATCTTGAGGTCCTTTGGAATAGCGTTGATCATCTTCGTTCTCCATCCAACTTGGGGGATCGATATGATGAGGAATATTATACCCTCAATGAAGACTGCAGCAAGGGCTACTTCCCATGCGATCCCCATTCCCAGGACAACAGCGAATGTGAAATAGGCGTTCAAACCCATGCCCGGTGCCAGAGCGAATGGTAAGTTTGCCCATAGGCCCATGACCACGCACCCGACGAAGGCCGCGATCGCTGTTGCGAATAGCGCATCGTCGAAGGGTATTCCTGCCACAGACAACATCGCTGGATTTACCAGTAGTATGTATGCCATCGTAAGGAAGGTGGTTATACCCGCTCGAATCTCCGAACCAGCTGTTACGCCCTTCGCACTCAATCCAAAAGTTCTGTCTAGAATATTGTCTACTGCCGTCATGTTTTGCTCTCCTGAGGTAGCCTCTTGGTTTACCTTATGCACGTTAGGCATATCAACGATTCGTCTGTCATGCGTCTGTATCTATGATTAGATCGTGTCCGTTACCGGGAATCAGGATGTCGAATGGTGGATCTTCACCAAACTGATCTGCGAAGTCTTCAACGTCATCCGCAGGGGTATGGAATAGAACGAGGTACCTCGGTTTGCACTTCAACGCGAATTCAACTAACTCACTCCTGCCGGCATGGTTAGAGAGGTCGAATCTGTCGATCTCTAGCTCTACTCTGGTTTTTCTGTTATAGATCGGGATAATCCCTGTGTCGACTAGTGACCTGCCTCCGGAGCCTGGCGCTTGGTAGCCGGTCAGGAGTATCGCGTTGGCCGAGTCGTGTCGGAGTCTGTTAAGATACCATATGGCAGGCCCTCCGTCCAGCATACCAGATGTTGTCACTATCACATCCGCATCAAGGGCCTTGAATCTGTCTGACTTACCCTTTACACGTTTCGACCATCGCAGTGCTTTCTCGAATCCAGAGGGATCGCGAAGGTATTCTGAATGGCTATTCCAGATCTTGGATACTCGGGTCCCCATGCCGTCGTAGTGTACATTTAGAGAGGGGTCGCTGTCATGAAGAATTTTGATGATGTCCTGACCCCTTCCGGATGCGAAGCTGGGTATCAGTGATACTCCCCCTCTAGCCCTCACTTCCTGCACCCTGTCTACCAGTCTCGCCTCTTCCTCGGACCTGTCTGCATGGTCCCTCGCTGCGTAAGTCGCTTCCATCACTAATATGTCGCATTCCATGGGTTCAGCGCCAATTACGTTAGGGCTGTCCCTGGTATCGATGTCACCTGTCCAAAGTATGGTCAGTTTGTCCCGCTCCAAACGCACCATTGAGGCACCAGGAACGTGTCCGGCACAGTGTAGAGTACAATTCCAACCGCTGATATTGAATTCCTCGCCATGATCATGCACTGACCATGCGTTTAGTGCGTCATCGAGGTCACGTCTATCCCATGTTAATGGATATCCTTCGATATTGGATACTTTGTACGTGTCTCGCCACATTATTTCTGATAAATCGGCAACCAAAGGCGTTGAATGGAGGGTGGCTTGGTGTTGTCCGACGAGCCACGGGGCCATACCAATGTGATCTATGTGGCCGTGGGTTATGATTGCATTTTTGATAGGTGGAGATGGTGCTGGATATCTTGGAGGTCTGGATGCTGCTAACCCATAATCTATCAGTATAGTTTCCGTTCCCGCGGTTTCAATCGTACAACCGACGTTACCGACTTCTCTTGCTCCTCCAAGGAAATGAAACCAGACCTTGGTCATGGCATTAGGCGTCCGTGATTACCTTTCAAGCCTCGTCCCACCAACCCCCTAATTTCTACTGGAAAATATTAACATTCACGAAAAAAAATAAAAAAAACTCGTGTTAACATGCACTGTTGATTTATCAATCTCGAAGTGTATTATCTTATTCGTTGGAGTTTTCAAGATTTCTTACAATCAAAGAACTTCCAGTGGAAATTGAGGGGTGGGTCGAAATCAAAAAGGATAGTCTCTGAGGAATGGTTGTGCCGAGACTAGAGGACCACGCCCTCACGCTCAATAAAATTCGATGCTTCGGCTGTGCAGCATGTATTGCGGTGTGCCCAATTGACGTTATCCACCTTGCACCGCCTATCGTTATGATCAATGAAGAATCCTGCATACATTGCGAACTGTGCTTACCTAGCTGCCCAGTACATGCCCTCTCGTTAGAGGAAGTCACCGTATGAAAATACTCATAGTTGGCGAGTCGATTCGAACATTGGCCTACACTTTGACACTGCAGAATTCACAGCACCTTTTTACCTTGGATATGATATCTGACAAAACCGAGGTGGGACTGTCAGACAAGTTGCAGCCCGGCTGCCTTGAATCAGATCACCCCATCCTCCCTGCTGTACGCCTTCACATCCCTGAGAATGCAAAAAGTAGTACCTTTCTCAGACATAGTTGGGTTCTGAGGGGCATGGCGATCCAGGCAATTAATCAAGGATTGAACCTGCACCTCCGTTCAATTGAGAAAACAATAGAAAACGGAGCATCCATATTTGAGGGAAAGGCATCCGAATCCTTACGGGGCCCAATTCAATTTGATCTGAAATACAAATCAGATGGTACTGAAATTGGTACAGTTTGGCACGGATCTGTTAACCTGATCAGGAATGGCGACAGCTTCTGCTTCGACAGAGGCGACGGCACCTTTGAGCACTGGACACCTAAGAAAGACGAGGGAGATGGTAACTTACAGACAGGGCGATGGATTGGAGTAGATCCTCGCTTCGGTCTAAAGTCGGCCATCGAAAGTGGAATTCACGATGCGCATGTTTTGCTCAAATCACTGAAATAGTCCTAATACCTAGTCGTGCACAGAGGCTACGGTGGACCTCACACACATCACGAAGCGGCTCGGACCTAGGCACGCCTTGCTGATAGACCCTGCAGACCAACCTCCGGACGTAGCCGCTAAGCGAGCGATAGCAGCAGGAATGGCCGGGTCCTCCATGATTCTGATAGGAGGATCATCTGGCACTGATAATAAGAATGTAGACAGCACAGTAGTTGCAATCAGAGAGGCCTTGGAACTGGTTGAGTGGGCAACAACACAGGACTCAGACGCAGATACCAATGAAAGAATACCAATAGTCCTCTTCCCTCAAGGTGCAAACGCCCTGTCACCAAACGCGGACGCAATTACCTACATGATGCTGATGAATAGCACTAACCCACGATATCTCATTGGTGAACAGGTCGCTGGCGCAACATTCATCAAAAAATCCGGCCTTTCGCCAATCTCAATGGGGTATTTGATATGCGCTCCCGGCGGTAAGGCAGGAAAAGTCGGTGAAGCTCACCTCATTGGTCCCGAGGAGACAGATCGGATGGCCTCTTACGCAACAGCCGCAGAGATGTTTGGCTTCCGCCTACTGTATCTGGAGGCGGGAAGCGGGGCCGACGTCCCAGTTTCCGAGAGCCTAATACAGGCTGCACGAAAAAACACAAGCCTCCCAATCATTGTAGGTGGAGGCATAAGGAACGGAGAATCTGCCAGAAGGGCCGTTGAATCAGGAGCAGATTGGATAGTAACCGGCACATTAGGTGAGAAGTTCTCCGACGCGGATCAACTCAGGACAGTACTCAGCGGCCTGATATCGGAAATGAAGTCTGGTGCGAATGGACCAGCCTGAAGGCCCCTCCTAACCCCATCTCGCTAGATGACGTCAATCGAGAGAAGCTCCCTCTCTAGATCCAACAACGCAGCTAGCAACAACTCCTCCCTCTCGGATGAACCCCCCTTTTTGTTTAACCCCGGCGCAGCCCTGAGATCTCTGATTTTTTCTTCGAGGTCCTGAATCCTTTTGGCCATCTCGACCTTGGTGTCTGATATTCCCCCAAGGCCCTTTAGACGAGCGATCTCTGCCTCTAATTCACTATTCTTTATCGATGCGAGCTCAAGGGAGTTTTCAGATTCTGCAAGAGCGTTCCAGGCATCAAGGACCTCCTCTATCAGGGCGCTTTTTGAAAAGCCCGATAGACGCTCACGACTGTCGGACAAACCCTTTGTATTTTCCAATCTTCCACCCCGCTCCAAAAACAAGCGCGCCTTTCTTGGCCTCACGATGGATAATCATGTAATTATTTCTGATTTCAAACTCTTCGCAATACCTCTTGCTGTGTTAAGGTCAGCCAAGGTATCCACCTCCGTCCAAGGGACTCCCTCGGTGCTAACGCTGCGCACAGTTAACTTGTCAGATGACCTGTCTATCGCGTCTTCGTAATATAACCCAGTCTCGCCTGCCTCAAGGAGGCCTTCAGTGCTCTCCAGGAATATCGGTATATCTGATTTCGACAAGCGTAGTATTCCAATGTATTCCCCATGGCTCTTTTCTATTTCGAGGGACTTGTTAACTCGAGTTATTAGCATGTCCATATCGACATGCACCTTCATGGACTCCTCATCCAGTGGGTTTCGATCATCAACCATCATGAAACTCTCATCGCTGGTCCTCACCATCTCGGCTGCGAGTTCGACGATCCCCTTTCCTATTACCAGATCAGAGTTCATTATGAGGGTATCCTCATCCAGAAAATCCCGCAGCAGATAGCAGGTGTATATGTTGTTCATTACGCTGTAATCGGAGTTATGCAAGGTGGTTAATCGCGTTTGTGAGGCTCTTTGCTCGACAAAGTCTTCTATGGCGTGCCCTGCATGCCCCGTCACTATCAAAACCTCTTCAAATCCGCATAGCTCCAGAATCCGTAAATTCCTCTCTAGCATAGTGACGCCCTCATCGATGGCTAGGCAGGACTTCGGAAGATGTTCCGTGAGAGGTCCTAGCCTAGAGGACATCCCGGCTGCGAGAATTGCGCATTTTAACAATCCTGCAGCCATATTAGGAAGCTCCTAGGAATCTGCGCACAGCCCCATATCCCTCCAAAACAAACCCACTTGTCAACATTCTGTATGGATAGCCTATAAGACGGGCCTGTACGAGGAATTCAAGGGAGGGTGTTGTTTTTGGAGACTGTAGACCCGAAAAAAGACCGTCTACCAATTAGAATTCATACCTTCTTGAGACGGAACCTATTCTTTTACAGGCCCTGGACCATATACTGGATGCTTTATTTCGGCCCTTGGACGTGGCTATTCAGAGCGCTGAGCTGGGTAATCCCCAAGAAAAAGGGACTCATCGTATTTGGCTCGAACGAGGGTAAGCATTTTTCAGATAACTCAAGAGCATTGTTTGAATACATGCAGAACAACGCTCTCGGAAAGAAGACAGTGTGGTTTACCAGGAACAGAACAATACGCGACGACATCAATTCGAAGTATCCGGGCACTGCGGTTGTTTGCCCAAGCCTGAAAGCATCGTATCTCTACTTGAGGGCAGAAGAGGCCGTAATCTCTTTCGGATATCAGGATCTATGTAAAATGCCCTGGATTCCCTCCATAAAGGTCAATCAACTCTGGCACGGGGTACCGTTGAAAAGAATTGGATTACTCAGAAATCAGAACAAGACGGAGGATGACTATGGGCAAACTGCCCGCCTCTTCCTCAGATGGTGCGGAAAAGTAGACAGATTCTTCGTTGCATCGAAGTATGAAAGGGAAATGCACAGTCTGGCATTCAACATCCCAGAAGACCAATTCAAGATCACAGGAAATCCCAGAAATGATAGGTTATATGGGTTTAAACAGAGAGAAAATCATGATATGAAGACCATTTTGTATGCTCCTACCTTCAGAGAGAGGGGCGACGGCCCCGGAAAACACTCCAGGACACTTATGCATCCTAAAATCGATGAACAAATGATGGATGCTTTTCTGAGGAAGATCAATGCAAAGTTGATTTTGAGGCCCCATTGGATTACACATGGACACGAATTCGAATCACCAAGAATCGAGACCATTACCCATTCTGACGAGCCTGATTTGTTCAACATCTTCGAGACTGCCGACATACTGGTGACCGACTACTCCAGCGCCTTCATCGACTGGCTCATCCTAGATAGGCCGGTTGTGTTTGCCCCCTATGATCTAGATGAGTACAGTGAAAGTAGCGGCTTACTAGACGACTACCATGGGTTGGTGCCTCCCCCTGTCTGTCAGAGTCCAGAAGATATATTTCAAGCACTTCAAGAAGCCGTACGCAGTCCGGCCCTTCACAGATTGAAGAGAATGGAATTGATGGAAAAGTACCTAGGCAACCTCGGCCCTGGCGCCTCTGAACGAATCTCCAAAATAATGGGCGCCTGACTCAGTTACGCCTAATCTGCAAATTGACTCTAAACCTGTCTGGGAGACTCGAAAGTACAAACTCAGACAAGATAACGAAATCCTGTCAATGATTCCAGAAGGGATTGATCATCTTCCAAGACATCTCTGATCATATCTTTTTCATATTCTGAGAGCATCCTCCTTCTCTGGATTTTCTTTGATAGAAGTCTTGTTTTGTATATATTTACACCTCTGCGCTCAAGCCCTGTTACTACCTTATTCTTCAGCTTACCAGGCACAAGACTCGCGATGGACCTCACAGACTTCCCAAGGATGTTTATTGGCCTTCGTTGTGAACCGAGATTCGCGTTTCTTATGCTTCGTAAATCGAAATCAAACGCCCCAGCATCCACGTGCTTGCAAATCTCTTCTAAGACCGTGTGAGGCTCACTTCTCATTCTGTGTGAATCGACTATTAGGAAGGAATCCAGTGAAAAGTGTCTGAGCCACCTCTGAAGCGATCTCCCATACAGAGTATCACAACTCAGTCGGCCATCTTCCCATGCAGTCAAAAAATCATCCCAGCTAACCCCTGCCCGCTTGTCATCAGCAAAGTCCAATGCATGGTTCCAGTGAGACTCTGTTCTTTCATATGGATCCCTCAAAGAGACAATCAATCTGGATTTTGGCCAGATTTTTTGTATCCTCTTCGGAGCCTCTGGACAAGAAAAAGCATGTACGGAACAGTCAATCTTCACACCCGGACCATGAAAATACTGGTGATATTTCGAATAATCAGGATCTGAGAAGTCCCTGTTGAAAGTACCCTTGTGTGTAGCAACAACATCCGGCTCTTTCGGATTTGATATGCATATGTTTGGATGTTGAGATAGTACGTCGGACAACCAATTTGTACCACACTTGGGAGCCCCCAGGAGAAATGCACCAATTTCAGGAATATGAACCCCGGGCAAAGTACAACACCACTATATTCCAAAACGCCTCAGAATCGCCTTTGTGAGCGCACTGGTCCAGAGTTTGATCGAGGCAAGCCTCGAGATGGGCCTCACATGTTCGTCTTGATAGTCCCTGAGGGCGAGCCTTCTGGTCTTGAGTTTGCCATTAAAGATAGTTTTTACAGAAATCATCGCAGCTGCTACCTCCAAGTACTTTTTTTCATCGCAGTAATAAAGCAGCAACTCGCTTCTTGGTCTTATTCTTTGAACTCCACTTCTATCAGGGTGATGTACGACACAGTCAGGCGCCCATGTGATTTTGTAACCGGCATTTATGGCTCTCCACGCCAAATCAGTGTCTTCTCTGTGGATGTAGTATCTTTCGTCGAAGCCACCCAGGCTCTCCAGTATATCTCGCCTGTAGGCCATGTTGGCAGTTTTGAACCGGTTCCAACGGTCCTTTGGATGCGGATCCATTGTCCCACCAGCGCCCACCTGTCCAGTTGTGATGCTCCCCTCCAAAATTTGCGCATCATCTCGCTCATATCTCAGAATGATATTCTGTATCCATTCTTTGCTGGGGACACAATCGTCATCTGTAAAGGCGATAATTTCCGACGTCCCCTTCCTCCAACCAATATTCCTTGAGATAGCAGGGCCGTTGTCATCCTCCGAATCATCGACCACGATAACTGAGGTTGGCATAATTGTCTGATCATCCAGTGACGCCAAGCATCTTCTGAGCTCTTTTGGCCTGTTGAATGTGGGTATAACCACGTCGACCGTATACGCCTTCCCGTTTGCATAGACGCCGCTCATGACTCACCCTTGTTGTCGATATGAAGCATGACCGGGTCATTCTCCCCCATAACTTCTGTCAGGCCGTCAATCGTCCTCTTCCACAGCTCTTGTTGGCCGTTCCATTCCAGCCACCTATCCACAAACTCAGTGTGTTTTAGGATCTCCTCGTCTTCATTCGAAAGCCTCTTGAGTATCTCATTTGTCTGTGCTAGAACCGCGCCCACCGGTCCGTTTAGCATGTATGTTGTGTAGGGGTTCCTTTCTTGAATAACAGATTGATGAGCTCTCCACAGGGAGAAAATCACGTCATACATCCAACCAATCAAGAGTACGCAGAGAATCACAAATACTCCGATTGACATCAGCCCCCAGTATGTCATTGATATGCCGAACATATCCTCAGTTGCATCGAACCTCCAACTGACATATGGCCAAGTTAGTAACGTCAGCGTAGTCACCCAGAACGCCATTGAGATGAGAGTCTGGCTTTGTTGCACCCTCCAATATTGCCTCATAGCCGTCTTCTTCAGCATAATTAGACCCCACCTATGATTCCAAACGAAGAGAACATTGCCTACCCCTTATTTCCTGAATGCTGAGATAACACGAGGTTCAGTTGAATCCGCGGGGTCGATTTCAGATATAGAAGAGACTTTCACAAATCTTCTAGCCACTCTGTGTCGACTACCGAAATTTGAGTATATGTACTCCATCGCGCCATCTTCATCGTCTGCGACGACGTCTATTGTGAAAGGCTGATCATTCGATCCACTTCTGAACGTACCTGTTGCCCTGTAAGCTTTGACCATGTACCACCGTAGAGTATGATTGATTTAATCCGAACGGATAGAAATATCACATCCACATGATAAGATCGTGATGATTGTACCCCCATCGTTTAGAACTGAGGCCTCTGCAATACGTGCACATGGCAGTCGACGAGACACGGCGGAAGACTCGGCTCATCGAGGCCAATAACTCGAAAATCCAGAGCTTGAGAAATCAGGTAGAAAGACTGACGACGTTGTATGAAGAGCAAACTAGAGCCCAGATAACATTGGAAGCCACTATCAAATCTTCGGGAGGCACTACAATGGTCCCACTGGGCAGCGGTCTACAGATACCTGTGAACATCGAATCTAACTTCTTGCCTATCATAGACATAGGCTCAGGAGTTCAGATCGAGACAACCAGCGATAATGCCGTGGAGATGTTGAAGAAGCGTAACTCTGAACTTGCTGGGCTTATCCAAGGCATAGTCAGTGAGATCGAAAAAGCTGAACATGAAACGGCGCAACTCCTAAAAGATATTGACAAAGAACCAATCGTCAAGAAGGAATCAGCCAGCAGTTCGGACGCAAGAAGCAAGAACCCTGTCAAATCGCAGACAAGCCCCAAATCTAGAAGAAGGAAGCGTGGGACTGAACTGACATTAGACGACTGAGGTATCAAAATGGGTTTTCTCAGTCGCTTCAGACGAACAAGCAGACAAATCTCCGATCCCGAGCAAATTGCGGGCGAGTCCAATGAAAACACCACTCCCCCCGCCGTCGAATCCAAGGGTCAAGAATGGGATGAAAAAAAGGAGGAAGTAAAGATCAGTGAATGGGAATCCCCTGACACCCTGGACATGATCGATAAGGGACAGGACAAGAAGTCAAGAAAGCTTAGTCAAAGAATAATATCCAGTTCCAAAGTTGCCAGCAAATCCTCAAAAATTACCACAGGCAAACTGATTCCAAGACCCTCGAACGGGTTGAACATTGACATAGAACACCTGTTGAACAGGAAATCCCGAAGAAGAATATCTCCAACACCGGTCTTTGAGCGCATGATGGCTGAACTTGAAACGACATTGCTTGAATCTGACATGGGGCATTCCGCCGTTGACGCGGTTCTGTCCGAAATGAGATCCAAACTTATCGGAGCCCCACTGCCCAGAAAGGGAGAAATAGACAAGATTATCGATGCCGCACTGATATCTGCTCTCGACTCCCTCCTCAGGGTCTCATATTGGGACTTCAATCAGACAGTCGAGTCGATAATCGAAAAAGAAGACCTGGCCGTAATTATGCTCGTCGGCGTCAATGGAACAGGTAAGACCACCACTGCTGCGAAGATTGCGCATCGCATGATCAAAATGGGCTACAGCGTAGTCCTCGGGGCCGCTGATACTTTCAGAGCAGGCGCTATCGACCAATTGAGTGACCATGCACAAAAGGTGGGAGCTAGGGTCGTGAAGAGCCAGCGCGGAGGAGACTCTGCAGCCATCGCAAGGGATGCAGTCGATAGCGCAAAGGCGAAGGGGGATGAAATAGTCATCATTGATACGGCCGGAAGAATGCAGAACAAGACGAATTTGATGCAGGAACTGAAGAAGGTCCACAGGGTCGTATCCCCTCATCTAGTGCTGTTTGTGGGAGATGCTCTAGCAGGCAATGATGCGGTAGAACAGGCACGTATCTTTCAGTCATTCCTAAACTTCGACGGAGCAGTGCTGTCTAAGCTTGATACCGATGCAAGAGGCGGGGCGGCCCTTTCAATAGCGCACTCAACCAACAGGCCAATCGTCCTAGCGGGAATGGGCCAGGATTATGAAGATTTGACAGATTTCGAACCTTCAGGATTCTTAAGAGACTTGCTTTCGGATGACATTGACTTCAGCAGATTCAGGCCTGAGGACGGTGATTAGGGTGGATGAGAAACCGACCTCTCTCATCGTAATGAGGGACCCTATTACCTCTGGAAGAATAAGCATGGTGATGAAACAACGGAACTGGTTAGGCAAAGTCCTGAATAACGGCATGGAAGGCATACAATTTTACGAAAAAAACAGACCGAGGCTTGTGTTTGTTGGGTATGATTCGGGAGAGATGTCAGGAGAAGAGACAGCACTGAGAATCAAGGAAATAGATCACCAGGCTCGAATTATAGTGGTCGGATCGAGGGCAAAAGCACCATTGATGCAAGAGATATCCATCTCTGTCGGGGCAGTTGCTGTCCTCACCACTCCAGTCGTATCATCTGACATTGAGAAAATGTGGCCAAGAATCATGGGAGTGGTCCCACCTGCTCCCGGGCTCTCCACGCTCGAGCCGCTACCGATTTCACCAACCAGCCAGAATGATCCGCCAGGCCATTTGCCCCCTCCGCCAGCTCCAATCTTGCCAGCTGCTGAAGGAAGACCCCAGGACTCCTCAATGGCTGCTGACTCAAAACAACAACACCAAACGAAAAGAAAGTTTAGGAAATCCCTGATTATAGTCTTCCTCGTACTAGCAGCCATATCAAGTTCCTTGACTTACTACCTGTTAACCTAACCACCCTTGTTACGATTCATCCACTGGGACCATTCTGACCGCATCGACATCATGGCTTCCTTCCGGGCCCTGTGTTATGTTGATTACTTTAACACGACTATCCTCCAGAAGCGTTCCATCACCCGAGAGGACCCTGAGTTTGACCCTCCATCGAAATATAACTTCACGTGCAACCAAGACGAGAATCAGGATTAAAATCCCCACAGCAAAGACATCAACTAGTCCGACCATCACATTTCTTCCATAGTCGATCTTGCATACATGCCGGCGGCCTCGGACGGATTAGATTTCCCGATTATTCCAGATCCAACTATCACTGCATCTGCACCAGACGCAATTGCTTCCTTTGGATGTCCATATCTTTGTCCCATGCCGCCTTTGCCAACATCGAGATTTATGCCGGGGGTCAGGATCAGCTTTTCAACTCCAACACTGGCCCTGAGCCGCGAAATACCCGCAGGATCGCTGCCATTTCCGATAAATCCACAGACACCCGAAATTTCCTTGCAGGACTCTACGACTTTTTTACAATATGAATCATCTAACATGTTGCCTGAACTGGACATCTGTGATAGAATTACCACAGAACCCTTCCTTCCCACCTCCGCCCAAGCCATGTGCACACCGTCTATGAGATCAGGTCCAGATATTCTATGAGCGGTCACTATGTCAGCCCACTCTGCAATCCTTTGGTGGCCAAGCATCTGATTTTTGGTAATGGAGCCAATATCGGCAAATTTCCTATCCTCAAATATCAGGATTCCAGCTCTCTGGGCGGGGTAGACGACTTCTCGCATCCACCTGTCCAGTGTAAAATCTCTTATCCCATCAATGTGGGTTTTAAGCATGAAAATATGGTTGCCAACCAGTGATAAAATGTTTGATATTTCGGAAATCGTGTTAAAGTCTGCGGCAAGAACAAGTCTTGTATTTCTTGCGTTCATTAAGTCCCGGATCTCTTGGGCCAATATCGGCATCATCGCACGCTCCGCACCTCACTCGAGACCCTTCAGGTACCTCAACATTATTGAAACTCTAGTAAAGACAGGTTTAAAAGACACCCTAACTAACCAACCTCGGGTTGTATAGCCCGGAGATGCACACATGTCTGTAGGAATTGAACCAATGGGAGAGATGGTACTCCTTGAAATGGAAAACGCACCAGAGAAAACCGAGTCCGGACTACTCTTGCCAGAAGAGGCCCGGGAAAAAATGAATGTCGGGAAGGTCGTAGCAACAGGCCCGGAAGCCGACGGATTGAGTGCCGGAGACAGGGTCATCTACAGGCAATACAGCGGAACTAAAATCGAATGGCTAGGCATCGAGTACATGCTGATCAAGTTTGAAGATCTACAGGCAAAGGTGCTGGACGTTTAGGGAAAACACACAGGAGATGATAATATGGCAAAACAAATGCTCTATGGAGAAGACGCTAGAAGAAAGCTGCTAGAAGGTATCGACGCTGTCACCAATGCAGTCAAAGTCACACTAGGACCGGCCGCAAGGACCGTGGTCCTGGAAAAAAGTTGGGGAAGCCCAACTATCATAAATGACGGTGTCACGATAGCCAAGGACATATCCCTGTCAGATCCGTTTGCCAACATGGGAGCCAAACTCGTACAGGAGGTAGCAAGCAAGACCCAGGACAATGCAGGCGACGGTACCTCCACAGCAAGCATACTCGCTCAGGCCCTGTGCCACACTGGGCTGCGGAACGTGACGGCGGGTGCAAGTCCAGTCGAGCTCAAGGCAGGTTATGACGAGGCCATCGCCGCAGTTGTGGAACGCCTCAAGGAAATGGCCAGTCCAGTCGAAACAGGAGAGACCATTCACCAAGTCGCCACAATAGCAGCAAACAATGATGCCGAGATCGGAACACTGATTGCCGAGGCAGTCGACGCTGTTGGCCAAGAGGGAGTAATCACCGTAGAAGAGGCCAAATCAGCAGATACAGACTTGAAGGTTGTTGAGGGCATGGAAGTAGACAAGGGGTATATCTCACCATACTTCATCACCGATCGTGAAAAGAAGGAAGCCGTCCTTGAGAACCCAATGATCCTCATAACAGACCAAACAGTAAACAGCGCACAAGACCTCCTCCCAAGCCTCGAAGCAAGCATGCAGCAGAAAAGACCGTTGTTGATCATAGCCAAGGACGTAGAGGGAGAGGCATTGGCGACGCTCGTCCTCAATGTAGCTAGCAGAGTCGTCAAGGCTGCTGCCATCAAGGCCCCTGGGTTCGGAGACGAGCAAGGGGAGCTCCTGGAGGACATAGCCATCTTAACCGGTGGATCCCTCCTAGCGAAGGACAAGAGCGCCGACATCAAGTCGCAGGGACCGACGTCCCTCGGCGGTGCAGAAAAAGTGATTATCGCCAAGAATAAAACAACATTTGTCGGTGGAGAGGGAAATAAAGACCTGATCACTGAGAGAACTGAAATGCTCAGGAGCCAAGAAAAACTTGCGAAGTCCAAGTGGGACAAAGAAAAGATGCAAAAGAGAATCGGCAAAATGACCGGCGGAGTAGCCGTGCTCAGGATCGGAGCTGCAACCGAGACTGAGATGAAGGAAAAGAAGGCACGCGTCGACGACGCACTCAATGCAACAAGAGCAGCCATGGCAGAAGGCGTTGTAGTTGGTGGAGGAGTCGCACTTCTTAGGGCCAGAGACGCACTGTCCTCGTTGATGGAATCTAGCTCAGGAGATCGCTCAGTCGGTGTTCAGGCTGTGTATGATGCGCTTTCTTCACCGCTCCGCCAGATAAGCGAAAATGCGGGCGAAGAGCCAAGCGTGGTTGTCTCAAAAGTAATCGAAAACAAATCAGAGAGCTTCGGCTACAATGCGAGGAACAAAGAATACGTCGACCTGTTGAAGGAAGGCGTGATAGATCCAGTGAAAGTCACGAGGAACGCCTTGCAATCTGCAGGCTCAATAGCAGGACTAGTGCTAACGACAGAGACGTTAGTCGCTGACGAACCCAAACCAGACACCCCCGCCGGCGGCCCAGACATGGGCGGCATGGGCGGCATGGGCGGCATGGGCGGCATGGATTTCTGAACCCATCCAAGCGCATCTTTGATGGACGTCCAGTCGGACCATCGGCTAGGCGTGGAATATGAGTGAACGCATTCTCAGGGTAGATGTTACGCCGGTCATCAAATCAGGAATGATTGATACCCGAGCAAGATCTGTAGCCAAGATCATACCCGTTCGCATAAGAAAAAAGATCTCAAACCTACGGACGAGCTTGGGCTATACAATAAAGGGCGATTTCTCAGAAGAACAAGCAGAACACGCTGCAAAGGTCCTTTTTTCTGATCCAATAACTGAGCAATCATCTACAAATGGATCTATTGGATCGGGTCTTCTTCCTGGTGTCGAAGAGTCAGATATCACAATCCAGGTGGGTTACAAGGCTGGCGTAACAGACAATAAGGCCATGGCAGCCGAGGACGGACTGAAGACAGTCTTCCCAGACAAACACCTCAAAGTCGCATCAACTGTGTCGTATCATCTTTGGTTGATGGAAGAAGACGTTGACCTCAGTTCGCTCACAGAGGTACTTCACAATCCAATGTTGGAGCAGGTGTCCATAATCAGTGGGAAAAATAGAGCAGCTCAATTATTACAATTCCCTTCACTCGATGAGCAGCGCTACATCCCCCCCAACACAGTAAACCTAGATGTAGACGATAGCACCCTGATGGATATCAGTGAAAACGGGCTTCTGGCCTTAAATCTGGAAGAAATGAAAGCCATACAATCTTATTACAGGAACAAATCAACTCAAACTAGTAGAGAAACACTGAATCTACCCCCCCATTCACCAACGGATGTCGAACTGGAGTGTCTAGCGCAGACCTGGTCCGAACATTGTAGCCACAAGATTTTTTCAGCCAAAATTGAACACATTGATACGGAGACAGGCGAAAAATCCACAATTGACTCATTGTTCAAGACTCACATCGTCTCCCCCACAAGTGATATTTCTAACGATGTGGATTGGCTCCTATCAGTGTTCCACGATAATTCCGGTGTCATAGCATGGACGGACGATTGGAGTTTGTGCATGAAGGCGGAGACACACAACTCCCCTTCTGCCTTGGACCCATATGGGGGCGCTATGACCGGAATCGTAGGTGTTAATCGTGACATTATGGGAACTGGTCTTGGTGCGAGGCCCATTGCCAACACAGACGTTTTTTGCTTTGGCCCGCCGGGTTATTCAGGCCCCCTTCCGAAAGGACTCTTCCACCCCAGCAGAATATTCACAGGTGTTCATGCAGGAGTCAGATCCGGCGGCAACGAGTCTGGCATACCCACCGTCAACGGGGCTATCGTGTTCGACGAGAGATACATTGGAAAGCCACTAGTCTATTGTGGTACGGTTGGAATAATGCCTCGGTATCTGCCGGATGGGAGAGAGTCGCACGTAAAAACACCCAGTCCAGGGGACTTGATCTACATGGTTGGAGGAAGGGTCGGTAGCGATGGAATACATGGAGCGACATTCTCAAGCTTGGAGCTAACCGAACAGAGTCCGAGTAGTGCTGTTCAGATAGGCGATCCTATAACACAAAAGAAAATGATGGATATGATCCTTGAGGCTAGAGACCAAGGGCTGATACAGGTAATTACTGACAATGGAGCAGGAGGCCTCTCCAGCAGTGTTGGTGAGATGGCCGAGCTGACCGGTGGGGCCACAATCGAGTTGGGACGAGTCCCACTTAAACAGCAAGGTTTGAGCTCATGGGAGATACTGGTCTCCGAATCCCAGGAAAGGATGACGGTGGGAATTAGGAAAGAAGATGCCCGAGATTTTGAGAAACTAGCAGACTTGCATGAAGTCGATGCAACCCCAATTGGCAAGTTCACAAAAAATGGACACTTCCAAATAAATCACAATGGAGAATGTGTCGGGTCCCTTCCCATAGATTTCTTACACGAGGGTTGCCCACAACTAGAACTCCATTCGGAGTGGGTGCCTCCTGTACAGTCTGAGGTAGCCCTACCCAGACCAAGTAAGGATATACTGTCCGAAACCCTAGTTGAAATCCTGTCAAGACCGAACGTGGCCAGCAAGGAATGGTGGGTTAGATCTTATGACCACGAGGTCATTGGTCAGACAGTAGTCAAGCCATTTGTAGGTGAAAACCACGATGCGCCAGGCGATGCTGCAGTTATAGCACCCATTCCAGGTAGTACAATCGGAGCAGTCATTTCGAATGGAATTGTCCCGAGGTACTCGGACATTGATGCATATTCGATGACGGCAGCCGCAATAGACGAGGCAGTGAGAAATGCGGTCTGCGTAGGCGTTGATTTGGAAATGATAGCAGGCTTGGATAATTTCTGTTGGCCAGATCCAATCCAATCAGAAAAAACACCAGACGGGAAGCAGAAACTAGCACAGCTCGTCAGATCCAACAGGGCCCTGGAGGATGTGTGCAGAGCTTACAGACTTCCATGTATAAGTGGCAAGGACTCAATGAAAAATGATGCTGTAATTGACGGGAGGAAAATAAGCGTCCCCCCCACCCTTCTTTTCAGTCTCATCGGTCGTCACAGGGATATTACAAAGTCAGTGACAAGTGATTTCAAATCTGATGGTGACATAATTTACCTTCTCGGCCTAACAGAACAGGAAATTGATGCAACTGAATTGGCCTACATGCTAATGGAACGGGGAGAAGGAGGTATAGGAAATAGCGCTCCAAAACTAGATCCGGTCCGAAACATGGAGATGTATCGTGCTCTTACTAAGGCAATGGAGCGAAAACTGGTCAGAAGCGCACACGACTGCAGCGACGGAGGACTATCGGTCTGTCTGGCAGAATCCTGTTTTGGCCATGACGGCGGCGCCCATGTGGATGTATCACAAGTCTTATCTGAAAATGATAATCTAAATGAGTGGGGCATCCTTTTCGGCGAATCTCTTGGTAGGATCGTCGTGTCTGTATCTCCACAGAATTCACCAGAATTTGAGAAGATGGTCGAAGGCCATGCTTGGTACAAGATTGGAACCGTTACTCATGAAAAGAAATTAGTAATAGTCGACGAAAAAAGAACTCTGTTAGAATCCGACATAGAGAGCCTGAAAATAGCCTGGAAGGGCACATTGGATGGAGGCCATTGACATGAGTGCCCCCTCAGTCGCAGTCCTCTCTGGCTTCGGTATAAATTGCGAATACGAGACTATGGCGGCGTTTGAATTTGCAGGCGCTGAAACCTTCAAGATACATGTCAATAGTATCGTAAGGGGCCATGAGAAACTGCTTGATTATGATATTTTGGCCATTCCAGGGGGTTTCTCGTTCGGAGACCATCTTGGCAGTGGCAGGCTCCTAGGCAATAGGCTGAGGTTCTCTTTGGGTGATCAAGTCAAGTCATTCGTGAATTCAGGGAGACCTGTGATAGGAATTTGCAATGGCTTCCAGGTCCTGGTCAAGATGGGGTTATTGCCGGGCGATAGCGGGCTGACAATGACCCAAACAGCATCATTGACAACGAACGACAGTGGAAAATACGAAGATCGATGGGTCACTATAGAGCTCGACGCAAACAGCCCTTGCATTTGGACGAGGGGCATCCAAAGGCTCAGGGTACCCGTTCGCCACGGAGAGGGAAAATTCGTAACGAACGATGTGAATCTAATGGATAAGTGGGAAGGCCGCGGGCAGCTCGTTGCAAGGTATGTTGACCCTGAATCTCAGTACCCAGCCTCCTCATCAGATGTTTTGCCTTATCCAACTTCACCAAATCAGTCATGGAGAAACATTGCGGGGGTGTGCGACCCAACCGGCCTGATATTCGGAATAATGCCTCATCCTGAAGCATTCCACAGCACTTGGTTGTCTCCGGATTGGACACGAAAACCGCCAAAAAAACACGGCATATCTCCGGCAATCGCCATATTTCGAAACGCAGTCGAGTATTCACTTGAGAAGGAGACTGAGTGATATTAACGAGCATCACGTGAGCACGAGATTAGATGAAAACCAGGTAAATTACAACATAAGGCCATAATCTTAGGAAGGCGCTTTGTATCACAGCGCATCCCGAATATTGTGCTCGAACATCTGCCGTGCCGTGACCGGGTCCCGATCGATGCTCCATTGGAATTGGAACCTCTTCCTGGGCTAGTCCCTTGGTCAGGTTCTATTGCATATCTGGATAGGGACGGGGTCTTAAACAGGGGTTCTCCAAAATACATCAATTCACCTTCAGAACTGGTATTACTACCAAATGCCGCTGAAGCCGTTGCAAAGGCCCGAAGATCGGGAATGAGAGTCGCTGTCGTGACCAATCAATCCCCCATCGGTAGAGGATTGTGGGGTGTTGAGAACCTAGCTGCAATACACGACCGATTGAGAACTCTGTTACTTCAGACCGACGAGGATGCGGTGCTTGACATCATACTCCACAGTCCATATTTGCCCCACCAGAATGCGTGGGCCAGAAAACCCAATCCCGGAATGTTGGAAGCAGCCAGACAATTGTTACAGTATGCTGAGTCCGGACTCGACTGGTCAAATTTCAACATTAGATTTGGGAAAAATTGGACAGAGCGGCCAATCGAGACAGGGTCAGTCATGGTAGGAGATCGGGAAAGCGATTTGATAGCCGGCGAGGCCCACGGTGTCAGATCTGTAATGTGTCCAGCGGAAGAGGGGATATCAGCGGTAATAGACGATATATTGGACTGATGGCATAGATCTCAAAATACCAATAACAAGGCAACCGTAGAACTATGGGCAGATCATTGTGGTGCTGTGTCCCGTATACCCCGACCAGGGGATTGTGATCACAGCCTGTCCCATTCCGATTACAGGCTGTTTTGGGCTTCAATTTGGCGCCCCGACCGGGATTTGAACCCGGGTCGCAGCCTCGACAGGGCTGCATGATAGGCCACTACACCATCGGGGCTTGCCTTTGATCCGAATCGTGCCCTTATTTTCAATCTGCCCCTCAAACACACACCTTCGACACATGCAATGTATTGATGGTCTGCCTCCGTTGACATCGTAACATGGACGGGGAAGGGATTGTGATTGATGTTATTGACAACGGTGGCCAATGGACACACAGAGAGTGGAGGATGCTTAGATATCTAGGTGTTGATACCAAAATCGTATCCAACAACACCCCTCTCGAACAAATAAGAGATGTGGATGGGCTGATATTGTCTGGCGGCGCAGCCCGTGTCGGCCTTACAGGTGAATTGGGCCGTTGCTCGGAATACCTCACTCTGGAAGTGCCCATTCTCGGTATCTGCGCCGGCCTTCAGTTCATGGCAGGATTCTACGGTGGAACAGCCAAAGAGGCCCCAAAACCAGAATTTGGAGCAGCCATCATAACGCTTTCTGAAGACGCCGGCCCATTTTTTGACGGTACTCCAATAACACAGACCGTATGGGAAAGCCACAACGATGAGGTTGGTGATGTACCAACCGGTTTTAGGGTTACAGCCTCCAGCACGTCCTGTAATGTCCAAGCCATGCAGAATGAGGAAAACACTAGATTTGGTGTGCAATTTCACCCTGAAGTCAATGATTCGGAGTATGGGGAGATGATGTTTAGAAACTTCGTCAATATATGCAAGAGAGCACGAAACAATGACTGAATCAATGGGCAGGTTGAAGAAGGCGACCAATCCGGAGGGGAACATGACCAACCGCATGACCCTATACAAGTGCAGGTCCTGCAACAGAACAGACAGGAAACCGTTCGACGCTGACGGCCCTGCTACATGCAACCATTGCTCTTCCCCGATGGATCCCCTAGAAATCAGATACAGATGCGTCCGATGCGGACACATAGAGTGGATTGAGATCGGGACAACCGGCAAGTCCTGCCACAAGTGCGGATACAGGATATTCGTCAAACCCCGCAAAGAAGGTCCTGACGGCGTCAAAACTCTACGCGCCGAGTAACGCTGAATTCAAGACCCATGTCCGATCAACAGCCAATGTGACCGGTTGGCTCGTTGACTTCGCCCCTCGAACATTCAACCATTTCGCAGCACCAACGCGGGTCTTGGATAGGATCACCGCACTGTCACTCCAGCCACAGCCCCCCCACCTGTTGATCACTGGTCCACAGGGTTGTGGAAAGACCGCTCTTTGGAGACTATACGCCAGACAAGTCCTGGGCCCGTCCTGGACTTCAAGAATTCATGTCAGGAATGTCAGAGATTTGAAGAGGACCCGAGGTGCGATGGATGCTTTTGAGAATTTTTTGAGGCCACAAGGAAAAGGATCCTCAGACACTCTCGCAGGAATGACGTCACTTGCAGCCTTTCCGGGCGGTGAGAATGCAGCGACAAGGTCTGACCCCCCTCCAGCTGGCAAAGAGACTGCTGTCGACGGAATTCAATCATTGAGCCGTCTCATAATCCTTGAAGATGCAGATCACATGTCCTTGCGATGGCAATCCTATCTAAGAAGAATGATGGAAACAGTTGGCTCTGCATCGAGGTTCATTTTCACTGCCCGCGCTCCATCGGCCATCATCGATGCATTGAGATCCAGAACTCAGATGATTAGGATACCTGCTTGTGATGATAAAAAAATGTCAGCAGTACTCATGCAAATACTTTCGGAACAAGACATCTACGCCGATTCTGGTTTTATCGAAGATCTGTGTTACGTCTGCGAGGGAAATCTTCGCAGGGCGATCTTTATTCTTGAAATTCTTTGGTCCAAAGGGGAACTGAATGAGAGATCTTCCATACACGACCTTGTTCAAGCCGCGACGATGCAAGCGGGAAGGGACGCGATCGAAAAAGCCCTTAGGGGAGAGGTCGCAGACTCTAGGTGGATCGACAGAAATGGACGAAGAGTAAAGATTAGGACGGGTGCTGTAGCAGAAATTGACAAACTCCTCAACGACCACGGCCTCAGTCCAGAAGACGTAGTAGACCAAATGCACAAGGCTCTCGTTAATCGACGTCTGGCATTGTCCGATGAAATAAGGAATGAGCTCATTCAATCACTTGCGGATTGTAGTATAACTCTTCAAACACACACTCATCCAAGAATCCATTTCGAACACTTTTTGCACCAAGTAGCTAGCATAGGCCGAGCACTGACCTGATTTGAAATGGCGGGCGCGGCAGGATTCGAACCCGCGGTCCCCGGCTTAGGAGGCCGGTGCATTATCCAGGCTATGCTACACGCCCGGTTGGGCGAGGACGCCCCACAAAAGAAGCCCTCGGCCGAAAACCTCCTATTTCCCGAACATCTAGCGATGAACTCAAACCTGCGTGTCAACACCACACCATGAACAACCGATGGATTTGCCTACCCCGTATGCTACCTCAGAGGAAGAAACAACAGCATCGGCGATGAGTAAACGAATCGAGTCCCGTGACAAATGGAGAGGACGCTGGACGACGTTGACATCCAACAAGCCATCCCGCTATGCTAGATACGCTCTTTCTGCGGCTCTACCAGTCACCATAGCGTCATCTTCGGCGACTTTAGATTCAGACCTCTTGGGCCTCTCGAGGGTAATATGGCTACTGTCTGTCATCTTTTTCATACCACCGTCAATTGCCTCTTCATATGCTAGAATGGCGGCGAAAGATAGACTTGAACTCAGGAAAGCTGGATTCTCTCTGAAAGAATCATACGTTGGCGTCGAGCGAATCTTGAACCAGCTGGACGAAAACAAACTAAAGGAGAGAACCAGATTGTCTGCCGCCATCGTCGGACTGCTATTGTCCTCAACTATGGCATCCACGAATTTACAGACTGATTTGTCCCTGACCTTACTTGGGGTTTCTGCACTACTTTCGATTGTAATACTACTCGCTACGGTGTCAATTGAGAATCAGAAAACCATGGAAATGGGTAAAACCCCCCTATTGAAACTTCACAACCCATCATTGTTTGACACACTTGCAGATCCCCTGCTGGTAGATTTGGTGTACGCACATCTGGACCCTGAGACATCCAGCAAATGGAACGAGTGGATGGAGATGATTTCAATGAATGTAAGGAGGAATCAGTCCTCTGAGCAAGCGGTAGAGACGGTGCTCAGAACCATTTATTTCACAATGACAGGTAAGATGGAATTGGACGAAAGAGAAGACATATGCAGCCAAGTACTTACCTTGCCTGCAGTAGAGAAGCTGAAGAGGAGCGATGAGTACTTCAACTTCAATCAACTTGAACAATTTCTTTACCACGTCATCGACAGGAAACCAGGGCTATTTAGACTGCTATCCAGAACCATCCAACGAGCCATAAGGCCCGAGTACACCGATGGTTGGACATTGGATGCTGACTTGCCACCACGAGCAACACATGGTGAAAGCGATCTTTTTGTGATGGCCAGTCCAGGTAAAAAGTCCGCCGCGCCCTTTGAAATAGACATCATCACAGTGGAGGGCGAACCAGAAATGCAGATCATTAGGCTACCACCGATAGACAGGGTGGAAAGACCTGGAAGGGCCGAGGGATCAGAACAATGGCAGATCTTCAATTCTGTTATCGACGAGTCCCACATACTCTGGATAGGTATGGCTTGGAACAAGACGGGTCATGAAGGCCGCTCTGTTCAGGTTAACCTGATCACGGAGGATGAAACAACGGTGAAGTCTCAAGTCCTGTGGACGATAATGGAAGATGGAGACGGGTTCATCATATCGACAATTAGAAAGTCTCTGAAAGAAGTCTATTCAATGATAACAAGATCGATAATTCGTTGAATATGTGCGTCATGTTCATTCATAGCCGCTAGGTGCGATAGGCTGATTGCAGTGGAGTCATGGGATGTAGTAGTAGTTGGAGCAGGCCCTGCAGCACTAAGGGCTGCGATAGCATCTCACGACACAGGAGCACGTACATTAATACTCTTTCAGAGCCCAGGGCCCGTTGTTCCTCCATCTACTGCAGGCGTGGCAGTATCGCTCGGTGAAACCTCCCCCGAGGCACACATAGCGGACACAATCGCCCTCTCCGGTGACTCAGCAAACAAGGAGGCCATTCGAAGGATATGCTCCTCTTCTATGAAGGCGGCCGCCGAGCTCGAACAATGGGGCATGATTCTCCGAAGGGATGAATCTGGGCTCCCCCACCTCTCGTCAGCGCCCGGGCACAGTGCCCCTAGACTCACTGGCGCCGGTGATTCAACCAACCGGTACGTAACTCAAATTCTAGATGAACAGGTCTTGAAAAGGTCAATTCAGAGGAGACAGAGCCACATCCCCTTGTCCCTGTCGATGGACAACGGTCAAGTTCGAGGATTAACTTCGTATGATCTCATGGACGGTGAAATCAAGCCTTATCAGTGTAAGAGCGTCATTCTTGCCTGTGAAGGCTATCAGGGACTCTGGTCAACGCTATCATCCGGATCAGGTACTGCAATTGCTATGGCCATAAGAGCAGGAATAGAACCAGCTGCCCTCGACAGGGTACCGAGACATCCCATGGTAATCCGAGGGACCAACATCCCGCTACCCTTCGAAATCTTGTCGGCTGGAGGAAGATACAGAGCAGAAAATGGCGAAGACGTCGATCCCATGACATTCCAAGAGGATGCAGT
>TARA_B100000674_G_scaffold464440_1_pt1 | contig 25589 bp, 24 predicted proteins | sample TARA_B100000674 | Tara Oceans TARA_B100000674 (sample SAMEA2622759) | marine metagenome | biome: marine biome (ENVO:00000447); feature: surface water layer (ENVO:00002042); material: "saline water (ENVO:00002010), including plankton (ENVO:xxxxxxxx)" | depth 5 m
TCATCACCCCACTCTAATGTAGGATCATAGGTATCAGGTGTAAGTTCTAGGTGCATCATTTGATATTACCCGCCAAAATCACTCTATTATCACATTTATTCTCTGGTACGTAGTGTTCTACATTACCTGGGAATACTACCACACGTCCTGGGATACATTTGATTTCCTTGTTTGATGTTGGGAAGTATAATGATGATGCTCCCTCTGGTGCATTGATGTAGTATACAAATGACCATGATGAAAATTTGTGATCATGCACCTTTGTACGATCACCCATATCATATTTTGCATACCATGACTCATGTAATTTACATGCATCTATTGATCCATCATGATCATATGTGTCTTTTAGTATTTTAATGATCCACTCATAGATCTTTGTGATGTTATCAGATTCAATATTCCAATCTGACATCTTAGCACCAACATTAGTTCTATATGAATTACACCACTCAATGTCATTGATCTCATCCATGAAGGCATCATTGATACTAAGGTCATGATATGTGTCAGTGATTATCTGATGACGTTCGCGAATGAATGATCTTTCCATTATTGTGGTGGCTGTGATGGTACAAAAGGATTACGTGATACATTCTTGATTACAATGAATGCATCCTTATTATACTTAGTCGTGCCCTTGACTGGTGCCCACTTAGTGCCAGCACCATCAATTTCATACACTGATGCACCACCAATATCTACGGTGATGTCATCATTAGCGTCCCAACCAAGTTCTTCTAGTGCTAGTGATAGTTTACCTAGCATTGGTCCCGCCCATTGTGTCATTTGCCTACTCCATAGTCTCCGCCTTCTTCCGCATGTTTGCGCTCAGTCTCATGCAACACCTTCAATGCTGCAAGAACTTCAGGAGTTTCATCCCACTCCCATGTATTACCTTTGCTATCAACAAATGTACGTGTTGTCATTAGTACTGTTCTCCGTCTCGTGCTTTAGGAAATGAATGGACAATATCTACCACAGTTTGTACAAACTCACCGTGGGGTTGGTACGAGCATACGTAGAGTAAACCTACGATGCACATGGTGCTGGGTAGCAACCATAAATTGTGGTATTTCATAATGTAGTTTGGTTACTCACATATTATACCACATGTTACCAGTGTTCTGTGGGTGATGTGCCACTTCCGATAATGGTCTCATTGAGTGGAATATGGAGTTTATGGTAGTTAAAGTTGATGACTACACGACGCTCAGGCGTGGTGAATGGTGTTGATGTGTGCCTGTAGTGTGAAGGAAACTCAATAAATCTATTTGCTTTACTCTCACACTCAATAGGATCATCACCATTCTCAAAGATAGTGCAACCATCACTATCATTGATGTAGAAAATACCAGTTGTGCAATCAAATGGTACATCACGATGATAGTCACGTTGTGTCATCACATCATCTGATGTATGCCAACTTTGATTGGCGCGAATACGTATCAATGCTGCATGACCTAGTTTATTGATAACTGGATCTAGATGATTGAACATTGAATTGACAATAGGTGCTCCTTGAAACAACTCAGGTCCTTTTCTTTCAGAATAGAATATGTGTTGTTGCAATGGATATCCACATGAACAAGACAAATTGTACCATGCCATCTGAGTGCCCATGATAAAGTTACTCAGTCGTTCAAATTGTTCTTCTTCTAGAAAATCATCAGTAACAATGATCTTACTCTCATCTAGTGTCATTATGCTTGGTTAACGTATCGTTGTATTCTAACAGGTCCTGTAAGAGGATCAGTGAGTGGTACACTAATGTAACACTGTAATTTATAGTCACGTGGTTTAAGATTAGATCGTTCAATCTGATCTACTGCATGATCAAAACACATGTACCACGATAGATTGAACTTACCAGTGCGTGGTTCTAGACGCCACGGCATACAATTGACTGGGAATAGTTTAATATCTTTGGATCGTGTGTGTTTAACTCCACGATCCTTGCTGTTCTGGCGAGTGGTACGCTTGACCGAAGGTTTCTTTTGCTGTTGCTTGGATGTACTGGTCGTACCTTTCGTCGTAGTCTTTGCCTTCGCTTTCGCTGTTGTACCAGAAGTCTTCGTAGTCTTCTTGGGTTGCTTCACTGATGTTAGACTCTTGGTCTTCTCCTCCAGACTCTTCTGAGTTCTTGATTTTGGTGATGATGATTTGCTTGCTGTCCGAGATTTGCCAGTTGAGCGTGTCACCTTCTTTCCACTCAAGGTAGTTGAGGATTTGGTCTGGGATCGTGATGATGTAGTTGTCTTGGGCATCAGTGGTAACAGCAGTAGTGTAATGCATCATTTGATATAACCATTCTCACGCAACCACTCACCAGTCAGTGGTGTCGGTTCATAATCTGTCCACATTGTACCACGAGCGCACGATTGTAGTGCTTCCATGGTCATGTTCTCAGTTTTACCTGCCCATGATGCTTCTTTCTCCCACGGAATAGCGTGAGGCATGTCTTTATATGTGCGCTTAGCAAGCTCTTGCCAGATCATAGGCACATCTTCTTCATTGTGGATGATGGCAATCATATTGTTTTTGATAGTGCCTGCCATACAATCCTGTGCAGCGTGCCATCCCTCATGTCTTACTACGCTCATGAGTGCGGATGGACGATGCATATATGCCTTGTTCAGGTACATATTGTTGCTCACAGTATGATATACTCCGCGATGTCCAATCGGGAAGTATTTCTGATCCGCGAGATATACGTTTGATCCTACTACCTTGAGTGCATCAACCATCCTATTAAATTCATGTGCCACACCAGTGAAACGTTCTGGGTCATCATACTCCGTAGAAACGTCAAGCATGGTGTGTACTTGTTTAACACCATCAGTACACTCACGCAGGAGCATACAACCCATGGCATCCATGGTGTAAAAACCTTTTGTAATCTTGTCTTCGTTTGCTTCAACGCTCATGCCATGCGCCATGCCAAGCAGAGCGCCTCCGATGATAACGTTTTTCAGCGTTGCTTGAATGGGCATAACCATGTCTCATAATCTTGTTTACTTATTCTACCATCATGGTAGAGAATGTCAAGGAATTTAGTCCAGTACTCCTGTTTGCCTGGTATATCACCACGCAATTCAGGATGCCAGATCTTAATCACCTTACGGCAGATCCACACTGCCTCCTTCTTGGTTAGTAGGTATTCCATAGTTATGGATAAAGTATAAGAAACTTTTAAGTGTACGTTTGATACCCAAACTACGCTTGATCTCTAACCAATCTTGATACTCTTGCTCTAACTCAGGAGTCAGAGCAATTGACGCCACAAAGACGTTTGATTTCGTTGATGTCATGGAGAATCTTCTCTGCTAGAGCATGATCTTTGTCGTTCTCTGCTTCCATATATTTGAGGATCAGTCCCCTGATCTGCTCATTCATCAGAGAATGATTCGTAGAGTTCTGTGAGTTCATCTACATTGTAGAAGTGTGTGGACTCGTTTATGTAGTTGTTGGGATCCAACCACTCAAAGAACTCATCAGCAAAAGAGATAGCATCATCAATGCGATTCTCTTCCATGAGTTCACGAAAGCGAGCAACTGCCCACTCACTGATTTCATCACGTTGTCCAGAGATACGAAGGGCGTCAACGTTGTTCATAGTTTGATCAGAGTCAGTTTGTTGTTGAGGTGGTCGTAGGAGACGAATTCTACGTCTTTGGGGAGAGATTCAATCAGAGCACGGGTAAACTCAAGAGTATAGTGCCCATGATAGCGCCAGAAGCGCCTGTATTCGTCTGTAAGGGGTTCTGCCGTGGTCTTGACAGGTACAGTGTACTCGCCCCTGCTGTAACGCGATGGGAGCGGTTGCAGCATGGTCTTGATGTCAGCGACAATCATAGGTGCTACGTGCTGTGGTTTTGTTTTGCAATAACGTGATAAGTAAATCACTTGATAAAGACCTCCTGATCGTGCTCTTTTGTTAGTTTTGCCGCTAGAGTCAGATACTGACACATGTGAGCAACATACTCAACATCTTCTTCGTTAGGATCAAAGTCATAAGATCCATCCCAATCAACAGTGCCATCCATGTTAACAGGAGCACCGAAGACTGTGCCGTCGTCATCAAGAGCGAAAGCGTTACCGTCAGCAACAAGGTAGAACATGGTTCTTGGTTTAGTGGTGAACTGTAAGTAATTTAGCAGACAATGGGGAGGGTGTCAACCCTGATAGTATGCATTCTTGTACAGGTAACCACCTGCCCAGTCACACTTCTCAAGTACAAACTCACGCTCCTTAATCACGCGGAGATCAAAACGTGGTTCTTTCACAGGTGCTTTGAATGATGCTGCTTTGTGCAACTCACCAGTCTTCTTGTTGATGAAAGCGTGAACACTACGGGAACCATCTTCAGTCTCCATGATCACCTTGTGATACTTGCGACCAGTCTCATAGTAGAACTTGTACAGGCAATCACCACGCTCAATAGACTCAAGACGCTTTGCTTTGTACTCAGGGTCAGTGTGGTTGAAGAAGTTGGCACGGCGGATGCTATCCATTTTGAAGTCAAGCACGAGTGCCTCACAGAGCATCTCAGTCCACTTGGTAACGTTGTCAGCGATCTGCTGACGAGCGTCAGCGGTGGCACAGTAGTCAGCGAAGGTAGTGGTCATGGTCTGTTGCGTTGATGTCTATAGTATAAGGGATCTGAGTGCCCTGTGGTCAGTCAGTGGGCAGTTCTAGTTGTGTCCACTGCAGGTGGTCATCACAGCAATCAGAGTCGCTAAGATCCACCATGTCCATCTCTACGTGCTTGGTGAGTTTACCAAACAACATGTCAAGGAAATCGTGATCGTCTTTAGTAAACATCAGTAGAGTTCGTAGGGTTCAACATTGTGCTCAATCACGTCCATGATGTCATCAAAGGTGTTAAGGCACTTAACACGACCAGCACACCATTGAGAGTAATTCTTGAGAGCATAGGTGGCGCGGGTCTCAGGTTGTGCCAGGTGACGGTCACGCTCTGCTCGTACCTCTTGGATGGTGCGGGTCATGTGTCTCTCCCTTGATTACCTTAGTAGTATAGGCTAGGACTCCGCATCAGGAGCGTCAGGTAGACAGCTCTCCAGGTGTCCATACAACTGTCCTGCGGACACACCATGATGATATGAGTATTGTTCGGTGTGACCCATAGGACACCCCATCATCATATCCAGCAGAAAGTTAATTTGTGATGGGGTGAGTTCAACGTTTACTGTGTTCATTCTCCTAGCACAGGGATAACATCTACAGTACTCACATTAGGATCTAGTTGAATGTTTTTAACAAAATGCAGTACATCATCATCATTGAATAGGACAACAGATTGCCTGCTGCATCCTTTCTTCTTTCGCTTCCACCATTCAACACGGAATTTCATAGACTATTGCCTCGTTGGAACTTTTGAATGTCACTTAGGGTGATATGAGCAGCATATTTGTATGAAGTGCTGCCATCTTCATTATATACTGGTTCCTGCTGAGTTGCAATCTTATGTTCATTAAGATTTTGTGTACGCTCACTTGTCATGAGATCGTGCAACTCTCTAGCACGACAGTAAGCATTCTGATGGTACTCAATTACATCATTGATGCAAGATAGCACCTCTTCATATGTCTGTTGTGCCGAGAACTCTCCATCTTGGAGGTAATCATCAATAGCATCTTGGAGACGATCTTTACGCTGTTGTGCATAAGTCTTACGAAGAGGTGGTGTGATGAGGGGACGCTCAGTTGACATTAGTGAAATTCCTGGTTACGACGTTGATCAAGATATCCTAGGATATCATTGCGCCACTCCATTAGTTCGTGAAAACATTCTTGGTTGTGAGCACATTGACGTAGTTCATGATCTGGTTTGAGTACACTCTCATAGAACAAACCAAATGCATCTTTACGTTTTTGATGTTTCAGATCATAGTATTCAGACATGGTTACCTCGTAGTCTTCTAGTAGTATAGCACGAAAATTCACTTATTCGGATAGTTTTCCGTCTCGTTTGAATGCAGGAGGGTATTTAATTTTACCCATGACATAATCAACGTATGATGGTCGTTGTTTCCTAAATTCCTCTACCTTATGCCATGGTGCATAGAGTGGTCCATCGTAGTCCTTCTTCTGTTCACTCATAGAAGTTACCTATTGTTGGTCTCATTGGTTTGACGATTTGCATAGCAGTGTATGGTGTCGTCTTACCAATATCTATTTCCGCTCCTGGTTTTTTAGAGTTGATCGGGGCGTAATAGCATCGTTTCTTAATGTTGTAGAATCCCCAGATAGTTTTTGCACGGCACCCATTGTTATATACAAATTCGCTATGGTTAACACACCAAATAGACAGATAGTTACGCTTGTGTAAAGTGCATTCATAAGAGTATCCTGAAGGGGGAAGGTGAATAAAGTTTGCTGGCAATTCCATCAAAAAATGTTAGTGTAACGCTCGTGTTGAATCTTAGTGATGTGACCTTCTTTCAGCATGTTATCACACACATGACAGAACACTTGAAACTTCTCAACTTTTGTCAGAGCAGTGCCTTTGCAGCACTCTTGAATGGTCTTGACGATAGTTGCTTTGAGCATCGTTTTGTCTTGATTGCTCATATTGTAGAGCACATCGGGTGCGTGGCGAGCGGAAGTGTGGCGGTTTGTAAGGTGTCACAAGGCAATTAGTTTCTTGTAGAATGGATCACATACTTTATACTGTCCTTTGACATGATTATGCTTAAGCAATGGTTTGTCAATATAATGAACAGTTAGTGATGGGTGATCAATCCAGTCGCTCCACGTCCATGATGCAGAACGTACATACTGATTGCCACCCTCTTCACATTTCTTTCTGACTTGTTCATCAAGTTTAGATGCAACAGCGTCAATAGTAAATTCTACCACATACTGCAAGATACCACCAACAAACAACCCATGAATGATGGGAAGATTGACAGCAGTATCTTTATTATATCTTGCACGTGTGTAGTCATTGAAGCAACCACTACCATTGGTAGTCTTACCAGTGTAGTTTTTTGGTTTGACTTCTTTCTCTACATTTGTTGCAGGGTGGATTGCATCGCGACCAAGTTTGCCAGCCAAAGGGTTACAACCAGCAACACGAGCAACAATATGCTCGCGCAGAGTGGAACTGTTTGAGTCGTTGATGTAGGTTTCATATAACTCCTCAAAAAGATCACATTGTATTTGTGTGGGGTGACCCAGTGCTCGCTCAGTCGCAAGTGAAATCAATTGTTCGGAAAACATTAGTCCTCGTCAACACGGTCAATGGACTGGATGTCGCAGATGGGGACTTCATGCTCCCCTCCTACGAGATACCAGTGCATCATCATACCATGAAATTCGGGATGTGCAACATAGTCTTCAGTGTACTCACGTTCACCAAGATACATTAGTTCACTGGTTGGGATGTCATGCTCACGCATCATTGCTTGAAACTGCAGGTGGTGCAGTTCAAACTCACTAGGTACATTCATCAATTGGGTCATGCAGTCTCTTTGTTCTCCCAGATTATATCACCATATGCGTCAACCACATAGCATCTGATATAATGGTTAGCATCTGGACACTGACTTGCTCTCGGGAACCATGATCCAGCGTTAAGACATGCTACAGTTTCATCAGGAAACTTAATTGTATTGAAGATACCCTGTTTCATAATGTCAAGAACATATTCATCAATAAAATCTTCATACCAAGCATTTACAGTATTCTTGGTTGATTCATCTAATTGATTATAATTTGTTAGATCAAAGTATACTAGGTTACATTGATATCTCTGTGCATAAGATGCTATAAGATCATATACTTGTAGTTCATTACCTTGAATAATCATGATGCTTCCTCATCTAATTCATCCTGTACTTTCTTAAGCAGTTCTTCTAGGAATAGTTTTCTCTCAGCAATTTGCTCTGGTGTAAATGCATCTTCAACCTGATTTGATTCTCTTGCATTCTTAACAGTTTCATACTCAGTGAGCAGAGCATTGAAGTAGTTGGTTTCAGTGATTGACTTGATTACAAGATAATTTGCAATTTTATCTCTGAATAACTTAAGTTGATGTCTTGCAAGTGACATCATTTGATCATCTGTTGCAAGATATTCTACATCAGGATTATCCTGTGAGTAGATTTTATTATAAAATTCAGGTGAAATAGGGAACTTAACACTCTCAGCATCGGTAGAGAATTCTACTTGATCTGTAATATCTCTCAGTTTTTGACGATATGTAATGTATTTTGCTTTCTCATCATCAGTAAGTGGAGAATCAGATGTCATTGCCCAATCTGTCTCATCTAACAGGAAGTTACGTGATAGTCTGATAGTGAGAGGTGATACTGACGAAGTTTTAGCATACATTCTAGCAAGTTCTTGGTTGAACTCTTGCTCTTCCAAAGAATCAATAAGATAATATGCTTCAACTAATTTATCTTTTACTGCCTTGCCTTCATCACCAGCAAGTTGCTCCATCTCATAATCAACCCACTCATATTCACCTGTAGAAAAATTCTTTTTATGTCTTCTACGTTTAGCATAGTATGTGTCATTGGTAAACCAATTGAACAGGATTAACTTATCTTTATCACTATCCCATAGAGGATAAAGAAAAGGAAGTAGGGTATCTTTCCAATAAGACTCAGGAATTACCTTTGACGTACCATTATATGTAATTTCCTGATTTACCGTGTCAAGTTGCACCTGTAACACTGGTATGTCAGCTGTATTTTGCGTTGACATGTTATTTCAATATGGTCTCCGATATATTTAGAAAGCTTTGATAAGATACTTACAAAGTCTATATGGTGTAAGTAGAGGAATATCAAAGTCTGGGTCTAGAGAAGCAATTGGTTCTACTTTCGTAGTTGACTTCATTGTCAACCTAGCATCACTAGCATTTAAACCAGAGCTATATGTAATTCCTGGTCCTGTTTCACCTTGAACAGTATATGTAAGAGAATCAACTGCTGGTTTAGAGATTGCTCCTGCTGTTGGAGTGAATACTAGTTCTGTTACTTTCTCTTTCCAGTAAATTACTTCAGCAATACCATAGTGGTCTGTATTATCAGCATTATCATTAGCACTATTTGCATTTGCTCGTGGTTGTTCAAATTTGATTTTTACATTATTTTCTTTTGCTGCTTGTGGTAGTGCCACATTATATGTGTACCACTTTGTGTTACCAGATGTTCCATCCCATGCTTCACTAACTGGAGGTACATTTCCAATAATAGGATCATTTCTATTAGCATTGGGATTGATGATAGTATCAATCAACACCCAAGTACTTGAAGAAGGTAATTGATAATATACTTTTAGTGTCTCTTCTGGTCTATCACCACCATTTACACCATTACCTCTAGCTGCTTTAATACCGATGTAATTGACTTTACTACAATCCGTTGGTTTTACAATAACATATCTTGTTTTACTAGTTTTCGCATTAACTCCACCAAACAAAAGCATATTCTCATATGGTTGAGAAGAGTTTGGAACTAATGTAATGTCAGTTACAGTCCCTGCATTTGAGTCTACCGTTGCATTTACAACTGTTCCCCCAGCAGATCCATTTACAACATAAGCATATGGTTGTTCAGTATAATTGCTACCACCAGATCCTAATGTAACATTATTTACAGTGCCAGCTCCAGATGTGCTAACCGTTGCAGTAGCACCAGATCCACCACCACCAGTTATCACAATAGTAGGTGTTCCCGATGGTTTTTTAAAGTTTCCTTGATTGCCAGTTCCGTCACCAAAAGATACGATATCAACGTCCCAATCAACATTATCAGCAGTTCCTTCCTCATATATGTCACCAACACTAGTGGTAGTTGTTCCACCAATATATCCAGTGATAATTCCCAATCCAAGTTTAGCATAACCAACGCCACCCTTAGCAACACCACCACCTGGCGAAGATCCTCCATCACCAACAGTAATTTGAGCTGAAGTAGGATTGCCTAATGAACTCCATGATGTAGTACCATTCCAAGATCCAGCGCCGCCTCCACCGCCGCCGCCAGAAGTCCAGTAATCATTATTATAATCAACTTTCATTCTAACTTTACCGTTAGTTCTTCCAGAACTAGACTGAGAAGCACTTTGGAAGTAATCAGTTCTAATAGAACTAGTTCCAGTCATTCCACCGCCACCACCTTGGTGACCGCCGCCTCCTCCAGGAGCGCCACCAGGACCACCAGGAGCGCCACCACCTGTACCACCAGGAGTTGTGAAACCATTGACAGCGGCACCACCGCCGCCGCCTCCGCCGCCACCACCGATACATCCATAATTACCACCAACACCACCAGAACCAGTTCCGATAGCTGATGTAACCTGCTGTAGTCCAACAGGTCCAATACCATTTTGTCCAGGACCACCATCATATCCATCAGCACCAGCACCACCGCCGCCACCAGCACCAATAACAAGCTGAGATCCTCTATACAGAGCAGTGCATCCACCGCCGCCGCCACCAGAAGCGCCAGGACCGCCTGATGATGGTGGTGGGGGAATATGTCCTTGTCCACCTCTTTTACCACTACCAGATCCAGCGCCAGAACCGCCACCACCAGGACTATTGCCACCAGTGCCGCCTGCATATCCTATTTTTACAGACCAAGAATTTTGAGTAAATGTGGCACGTGCGCTAGCTTTTAATTCTCCATATACTCTTGTTCCAGGATGTCCAGTTACACTACCTTTGGATACACCACCACCTTTTCCTCCATGAACCCAGAATGCAACAAAGGTAGGATTATTAATACCTTGTAAATTAAATGTTCCGTCACTAGTTAATTCAGTATCAACTGTACCACTTTGTCCTGTAACTTCTCTATTAACTCCGTTGGTTCCTGCACCATAAACTGGTCCCATATCAACAGCAGCACGTCCGAGTAAACCACCAATTCCTCCAGTGCCAGGATTACTTGGATAATCTACCTTTGGATAACCATTTGATGCTGCTCCATTACCACCATCAGTACCATCCAATCCGTCAAACTTACCAGCACTCTTTGAACCAAGTTTCTGTGTACCACCTTTACTACCACCATTTCCACCTGATTGACCACTTGCTGCTCCGCCGCCGCCTCCACCTTTTCCAACTAGGTGAATAATTGATCCATCACCAACTTTAATAGAAGTGTCTCCACCAGAGTTTCCACCTGTATCACCATTAGCACCAGATCCGCCACCTCCAATGGCAATGAATTGGAATGATTCGGGACTACCAGTAACTGTACTGAAATCTACCGTATAGTTACCAGGGTTGGTGAATTCCCATTCATTTGTATAGTCAATAATAGGTGTTCCACCTGTAGTAATATCTCTGTTGCCAATTACAGAGTTACCTTGAGTTCTATAGAATGTTGGGTTAGGAATAAATGTTTGAAAGTCCCAACTACCTGCTCCTGCAGCACCTGATGCCATGTATTTTTGATCTGCTGGAGCATCTAATGGATTTTTTATAGATCCATTGCCACTAGCGCCACCAAATGCATCCCATACATCATATGTTGCAACTGTATTATCATCATTTGGTCTTCTTAACAACGCATGTTTATGCGTAAATACCTGACCTGAGGTTGGATACCATCTTTGAACTCTTCCAGATCCTTCCTTGAAGTCAGCCAAATATCTGTCTCCACTTGCCTCAGCAATATACTGGTTATCTCCAGGTATAGTATGAAATACTGCATGACTATGCTGGAAGACTCCTGTGAGTTTTGTCTCTCTCATTGAGACAGTCACATCTTGACTACCAATGATAGTACAACCAGTAGTCTCAACTACTTGATCATATCCAGCAGTAGTAATTCTACCCAATGAAAAATACTCATCCTGGGATTCTTTAGCAAAATACCATTGACCACCTGTAATGCCAACACCAAGGGAAGAATTACCTACGTTAGGAGAGTTGTTACCAAATACTGCATTGTTTCCTACAATTTTTCTGGTTTTAGTATCAGGTACTGCAAATGTTCCGAGGTTAGTAATACCCCACCAATCAAGAACATTTGCTGTAGTTATTCCAGAAAGACCACCAGTATCAGGATCAATTCTAACTACCGCTGTAGCACCAGATCCACCACCACCTGTGATAGTAACCGAGGGAGGATTATTGGGATCATATCCGCTACCAGCTATGATAGTATCAATCTTAACTAACTTACCAGTGTTATCAATTTCAGCATATGCAGTTGCTTGAGTAGAATTTGCGCCACTGGGAGCATCAACTGTAACTACAGGATTAGATGTATATCCACTTCCAGGATTTGTAATATCAATGCCTTGACTTGCTCTACCACCATACTTATTTCCAATGACAGAAAATAACATTGGATAATCAGAAATCTCGTATGTAGATCCATCGCAATACAAATATCCTTCATGAGTATATGCTGGATCATCACCATTGACGTATGCATTACCAGTCTTCTCACTCAAATTACCATAGTTTATGTCACCAGATTTAACGTAACTGTGATCAAAACTATTGTCAGTGCTCTTTAAATTAGGTACAATAGATCCGATTGGTGTAGTATCCACCAACATGTCGGTCAGGAATCCCTGTCTAGCATTTCTATAACTTTGTGCCATTACTATTAAATCTTAATTAAGTATTCCATAACAATAAATGGTGCAGTAGCAGAATCAATAGAAACTGAAGAGTCTGCTCCAATGTCCATTCTGGTAGTTAAATTTTCAGGTGGAACATTGATTGCATTCGTCTTTACTTTATAGTTATGATCACCTCTCTCTAAATCAATACGGTGATTGTGTCTAGTTGGGTCTGTACCTGCAGCAATTGCTAAATCAGCGGTATCAGTTGTTTCGTTTACAACATCAGTGATTGCTCTATTTTCTCTATGTTCTTGGTTTGATTGCATAGGAACTACATCATGTAAACTCACATTATTAAAATCCGTAGGAACTCCAGGATAACCCTGTTCATATGTAATTGGAACATCATTGTCCCAATTTACTTCTGGCCATGATGGACTAGATACACAAATACCAAGGACTTCTACTGCGTTTCCATATCTAGCAACATCAGATCCATTTGGAGATCCTTCTAATTCTCCACCATCAAGAGTATATTCTTCATTACTCAAGCAACCATAAGTGTATGATTGCTGCCCATATCCAAAGATACAATAACCATAATATAAAGTCTCTTGTGTACCAACAACTAAGTTCTGAGTTGTACTTGCAGATGATCTCCACTTATCAATTGCTTTACAAGGTGCTTGAGCACTTCCTGGTGGTTGAGAGCTATCATTATCATATCTAGTAGCATCTAACCAATCTTGAATTGGTATTGTTGACGCATTCTTACGACCTGTACGACCACCATTAGGATTTGGTTCATTAGATGATGTTTCATTGGTCTGTAAATTTCTTGCTCTTACTGCACTATGCAAATGCAAGTGACCATGTACCATATTTTCTTCAACACCTTCAATATCAGTGTAATGGGTGTCACCAGCATATTCCCATGATGGTCTACCTCTCAAAGGAATTTCTTGACTAGGAACTGTAATTTGACCAGAATAGGTAATAGTTACGCTATCACCAATTGCAGACGTTGCTTCAATACCAATACCAGATCTACTTACCAAATTACCTAAAGCATTAGGTAATCTGATATTATTATATGATCCAGCGTTAGCACCAGATGTTGGTTCTGGATATTTTGATCCCAAATCAGGAACCATGAATTGCTCATCAGATAGAATATCAAATTCTGTACCATCAGGATTTCTCCTAAGATACTTGCAATTACTACCAGTTCCTAAGATCGCTGCTAAGGCAGGATAATCAGCAGCGAAGTATTTTGCACCATCACATTTAAGATATCCTGCAGGTAATTTTGCTCTATTTACGGCAGTGCTTGGATCACCATTATATTCCATCGGCCAAATAATAACCTGACCTGATAGATTACCATACTTAGATCTTTCTTTGGCGTAAAATGCTGGCATCAGTATGCTTTGATTATGAACGTCATTGTTACGTTAGGTTGTGTAGTATCAACCGTAATATTTAGTGCATCTTCTAGACTATCTGCCGTTAAAGCAGATCCATCTGCATCATTTGCAGTATGTGAAGGAGGACTTGCAATAGATCCAATACCCTGAGAAATTTCAAAACTTCCGTGATTATGAGCTCTAAAAACTTGCTCTTTAGGATCTTTTGATGTATCAATAACGTTCATTGTAGTTGGCCACGTATTGTTTTTAAATGCCAAGTCAATTGTTCCACTATTTTTTACCTGAACATTCAGTGTAAGTTCATAAATTGGTGCAGCTTCTGTTCCTTTATTCTCAACTGATTGTACATATGTACCTTCTTCAAAGTAATGATACTTATTGTCTGCATTGACTGGTACAACAACCATCAATGGAGTGATTTTATCATATTGATACCACGTTTCTGTACCTGCTGTGTATAATCTACTAATATTAGTATTAGATGGTAACGTGATTTTATTACTTTGTGCTGCAATTGTAACTCCAGACACAGTGAACACTGGAGAGGTTTCTGGATCATCTTCTAATCCATCACTTCTAATAGGCGCTCCTGTGTCATAACCAAGGAAGTTTGTTTTTCCTTGATACCTCATTGGTTTTGGAAACATTCCAGTATGACAAGGAGTTTTGTGAGAAATTTCGTGTTCTGTGGTATATGACGCCGTGTTTCCTCTTTCAAACATAACTGACTCCCATGTCAAATTGGTAGGTCCAGTTCCTCCTCCCAATTGTTCTCTATCAGTTGTAGGCCAATTATCTTTTCCTGCAGGAATAAATCCCCAATAATCTTTTCCACTACTATCTTGAACAAACTCATAGAATCTATCCATTCTAGGTAGTGTATTTTCTCTGGTATTATCACCATAATATGTTATGTCAGTAGCACCATTAAACCATTGAGTAGGTTCAGCTTCCTTGTTTTGACATTCAATTGGACCTTTCGTATATCTACAAGAAGTACTATCTGTAATAGTTCCAGTCATATCAATACCTCTGTCCGTTCGGAAAACCATTGGACCAGTAGGGTTTGGGTTAACTGACATTATACTGTCACTATGACTGTGTGATGGAGTGTGGTTCATTCCCAATTTTCTATTGAGAGTATAAACTGTCTCTAGAAAATCAGGAGCACCCATGGTAATATTATCAAATTTAAAATATAAATTACCAGATAAGTTTAAAGTGAAATCAATATCACATGTTGCCTGATATGTTGTATTTACTAGGACGTTTTGACCGTAACCATCAATAAGATCTCCTAGTTTATCTCCCTGTGTATTATATACTGCGTCTAAAGGATCAGTTTGATTTGCTTTATATTTGTCCTGAGTTAGATAAGATCTTTCAAGATCTATTAAAACTTTAGCAGATATATTTGGTAAACCAAATGTCGCATCTGTACCATAATATGGAAATTCCTCATGATTTCCTGCTGCGTCAGTCATCTTACCTCCGTAAGAATCACCTAATGCAGCTGCTAACAGAGGATAATCTGAAGCAGACAATGTTTGACCACTACAAGTAATCCATCCCTTGGGGATATTAGATTCCAAGAATCCAGTACCCCCATCTCCTCCCCATGGCATGATAGTGCCAATCTTGGCAGATCGCATGGTTTTTATTGAGTCGTATCTTACTGTCATTTGTCTTAGATCAGAGTTCCATCAACCACCAACCACGGAGAGTAGGTGGAATAGTTCTAGCATTTGCAGATCCCTCAATGTCAACAGATCCAGCATATACTAGACCGAATGAAGCATTTCTAGATTGAATAACAAGTTCTCCAGAGTCCCATGCAGTTGCTAGTGTTTGACCAGCACCAGCGCCAACTCTAGATCCAGTAGTATCACCTTGGATTGCTGTCGCAACAGCACCTACTTTTTTCGCTCTAATAATTAGACTTGTGTTGTATGTCAAGTTGCCACTGAGTTCAACGAATCTAATCATATCTCCAGTTTGTGCATTATCTGGTAGATATAAGACCATATTACTACCACTAGAAGTATTGATAAGATAGTTATTGTTAACTTCTAGAGGATTATCTTGCTGCTGACCAATTCCAGTAGTAGCATCAAATTCAACATAAGTATGTCTTCTACCACCATTTCCAGTCCAGTATTTTTCAATACCGAAAGAGTCAATAGCATTGTTCTGATAGATCTTAAATTCCTTAGGACCTTCAGTTCCACCAACACCAGCAGAACCTAGGTTATCAACGTGGAACACAGTCTCTGCTGCATTCTCTGTTTCTAGGAGTAGACCACCTTGATAGAATTTCTCACCCATGGTTACACTACCTTCGCGGTTTGTTACGCGGAAGGATGGAACTGTTGAGCAGATGCCATTCATCTGGCAATCATCCCAATAAACTCTAATATCACCGTAGATATTACCAGCGCCCTTAAGGGTTAGTCCATTAGTGTTTTCAATAGGATCTTCAATTGATCCATCACCTGAGTGACCATCATCGTTTGCAATAGAAAGAACTAAAGTTTTACCATCAGAACCATACATTCTGAACGCACCACCATAAATGGTAGTATCATCAAATATCTTAGTCTTGCCACCATTGTATAGATTTACAAGTGGGGTGTTGACATTGTTTGGTATTCTAGCACTCTTCGGCATCTTGACTGCATATAATGCATCAAGAGATCCATCAACACTATCAGGAACAAAGAATTCTGTTCCGATTCTTACATATGTTGGATAATCCAACTTAGGTGCAATTAGATCAGCATCACGAAGTCTAATTTCAAGTCTAATATCACTAGTATTTGGAGTACGTGCTTTAAGTGCAGTTGCACGATCTGCTTGTGTTGCAGGAATATCATCTAGAAGAACTGTTGTTCTATCATATTTGTCTAGTTTGACAACATTAACACCTGCTTGGAACGATTGTGCTGTTGTACCTTCACGTCCTCTACCACCAGCAGGATAAGTTTGATTAGTTGATGTTGGTAGAATTAGTGCGCCAGTGGTTGTATCTGTACGTGGCGTATCAGTAATTTGAATAATTTCAATCTGCTGATCGGTTACATACAATGCTACCAAATCACCTATGCTGAATGCAGCAAGGTTAGATTGAATCTCAATGTTTGAAGTTGCAGGAACAATTGCTGTAGCAAGAGTTGTTGCAGGACCTAATCCGTTTGGATTAATTGATTGTGGATTATGTCTGTATACATGAACAACATCACTGTCCTTGGTATATGCAGAAGGAGAAGTTCCAAACTGCTCGGCAAGCATAAAGACTGTACCGTGTACATTACCAATAGTTGTGTCTCCTGTGCAAGTATCTACTTCAAAGGTGGTAACTGCAGGATCATCACCATTAGTGATTCTTAACTTATCACCTACAGGAGAATTGGTGTATGGTGTTGTGCAGCTACCATTAAGAGTTAGAAGTCCGCTGATAGTTGTAGTTTCAGATGAAATGGTAACATTACCTGTTACAGAATCAACTTCAAATACTGTCTCTTCATTAGCAGTATCACAACCAGTCTTAACTGATAGTTTCTTAGCAACCTGATCAATTAAGGTCTTAACTTTGAATAGTTCTCCCTGGTCATCAACACCGTCTCCCGAAGGAGTTCCATCATCACGGGAAATAATTACATAATCTCCAAGATTGATAGTGCCACCAAACTGTGCAAGATAAATGTTTTCTTCATTTCCAGTATTATCAAGATCAGTTGTAATCCAAGTGGAATTAAACTGAACGTTACACTTATAGATTGCTGCAGTGTCATTATGATCACTTCTAATTGCAGTGAAAGTACCAAATGGTAGTCTCTCAACAACTAGGAAGAATGGAGCGACATTAATTCTTGGTAGAGAAACTACTCTAACAAATTCTGGATGCTTAGTACCACCAGATGAATCTGTATCAATGAGTAGAATATCATTCTCTTCAAAATACTGAGCACCAGAAAGATCAACTGGTTTGTTCTTAATTGGTAAGTAATACTGATTACCAGTCAGAACAGGTAGAACTTGTGGTTCAATCAATGGTGTACCACCAATTGTAGTGATTTGATTCTGATATACAGAACCACCCCAATCACCACTACCAGAAGTATCTACAGCGTTGTATCTTACATCAGTTGTAGCAACTCTAGCAACAGAAATAATATCAACGTTGGAATTGAATAAGTTATTTCCTAGAACACCACTGGTGTGTGAAATTCTACCAGAACCAATTTGTGCTCTGTCTGCTACGAAAGAGTATGATGCATATCCACCACATAGTGTAACATCAGAATTAAATCTAGCAGTAGAATCAACAATTAGGTTATTTCTAACTCTAGTATCACCACCCTGACCACCGATTGTGATGTCAGAAGCATTAGTAGCAAAGTCAAGTTTAGATGTAGCAGAGTTACCAGCGAAAAATTCTACCGTTCCTGCGGTTGATGATAACTTAACGATGTCAGTAAGACCTCTTCTAGTACCTAACTGGAAGTCTCCAGCGGTCTTGAATGACTTACTACCAATTAGAGTAAATGATAATGATTCGTTATTATCATATGCACCACCAATAGTAATCTTAGAAATGTTACTGCTGGTATCTGGAGTATTTCCGAACCAGACATAACTTTCAGTAGATGCATTCCCAATGTAGAGTCTTTGCTTATCTGTACTGGTGTTGAGAACGTTTAGATCACTTACACTGTTACCAACGTTGAGTGTACCAGTGAAAGTAGAATCTGTAACTAGATTAAACGTACCAGATGTCTGAGATGTTCTAATCTCAGCAGTTACACCGTCATCACCATTAACTTCAATGTCATGCTCAAAGCGAGCATCATCAGTAAATCTAGATGTACCGTCAACAACTAGTGCTCTATCAAGTTGAGAGTTGTCAACGTTAATACCAACACGACCACCATTTGTAGTCGCAACACGGAAGACTGCCTCATTGTCAGGTGATCCGCTGTTACCACCAACCAAGAATGCATTGTCAATGTCTTGCTTATTTCTAGCAGCAAAATTATTATGATCTAGATAGTCATCAACAATTCTACCGCTGATAAATGCATTACCAACAACGTCAAGGTTTGCACGTGGATCAGTTTCAACACTAACAAATGCATTTTCATATGCTGAGTGTGGAGCACGTGCGATGGTGTTGATACCCATCTTATATTGACCGATGTCATCAGTATTAGTTCTGATAGATTCAGAACCGATAACACCAAATTCCTTCCAGTTAGAATTAGAGAACTCTAGTCTTGCACCGTTTCCAAGTGCAACTTCAGTGCTCCATAGTCGTGGGTTATCATTAGAAACATTTGCTCTGTTCTGAGCAAGAGCAATCTGACATGTATTAGCAGTAGGAGTAAATCCGTTACCAATGACTTGCCATAAACCATTGAATCCAGAATCGCTGTAGTTACTGATTCTAATTTGTGATCCGCTACTAATACCAACCTGCTGGTTTGATAGGTTATTACCCCATGTGATAGTGATAACAGTGCTACCATCCATCGTAAAGTGAAGGATATTAGCAGCAGGAACATCTTCAAAGAAGTTTGCATAGATCCAACCACGGGAACCACTTGAACCTACCTCACTGCCCTTAAGAAGCATATCACCAGACAATGGTGCATTGCTTCCATAGAGGACATTCTGAGTAGCATCAATAGATGTTCCTAATCCTGTAGAGTAGAGAGCACTCTGGTTAGGTGTAACATTAGATCCTTGGTTTCCAACTACATGGTTCTGGATCTTATATCCTTGTGCCTGACCATTTGATCCACGTGGGTTGAATTGGAAAATAGAAGCAGCAACTCTGTTTCTAGCAATAACAATGTTACCCTGAGTATCCTGATTAAGGAACTGTTGAGTGGTGTCAAGTGTAGCATCATCACCAGAGCTAGGTGATACGTTAGACAGAATTCTGAGTGCATACTCTCTAACTCTACCAAGAACATTGATAGTAACAGGAGAGTTAAATGTACTGATTAGATCCTGTGCATCACCACCATTAACAACGATATTCTCATTGAATGTTACTGGGGTATCAAACGTAGTGACAAGAGTATCAATTGCATCCGCGTCATCAGCAGAATCAACTAGAGCAGCAGACTCAAGGAACTCCTCTTCACCAGTGATAGCATCAATCTTACGGTTACCAATGTATAGGTCACCATTAGAGTTTAGACCAGTGTAGAATACGAGACCACCATCTTGCTTCTTAGACTGTGCATAGAAGTCTTGAGTTGGGGTGAGAACAATCTCCTGTCTAGCAGGTAAACCAGTGGAGTAGTTACCAGGACCGAAACCAAGATATTCAAACGTATGGTTACCAGCACGAGCGATAGATGGTCTACGTAATTCAACGTAGAGTCTCTGATCCGCCATGACTTTACTGTCACCAACGATTGGAATCTTACGATCCTCAGAACCAGAAGCAGCATTTCCTTTTTGTGCTCTTAGTCTATTATCTTCGGTAGAACTTACTTGAGTATAAGTCTTAGAGCTGAGTGCATCCTGACTAATAAAGTCTAATGCCATCTCACGGGTCATTGAACCCTTGAAGTCGTTAACTCTAACAAGACCGTGAGTATAGTTATCTGCAGCAGAATACGTTGCAGGTACGTCTACTTCAGTTACATCTAGTTGCTTGAACCAGAGAGGATCGTTCTTGTAGTTGAGTGGATATAGTTTGCTGATTGGTTGGGAGAACTTAAAGTTACGGAAGTTACCCTGGTTACCAGCACCAGTTGGGAATGGTGAGATGTTACCACGAACTGCAGTTAGATAGTAGATACCATCTTGCTGACCATAGATACGGCGTTGAATCTCCTCAACATCAAAGATGTAGAAAGTGTCATCAATCTCACCTGTGTCTTCTACAGATGCGACATAGAACTGAACATTATCATCGTCAGTGACGATATCACCAGGAGTAATGGTGTATACTGCAGAACCTTTCTCCTTATAGTAATACTCAGGATACTCCTTACGGATAAGATCCTTGATTACGAGTGACTTACCAAAGTCTTGATCTGTTTCTAGATCTGCAAAGGTAGAACCTTGAGCAAATCTAATGTTTTCAAACTCAGAGTAGTCAATGTCACCAAATGTTCCTTTAAGGATTAGGTGCCACTCACTTGTTCCAGGAACATTTAGAACTGCATGAATATATCCATATCCAGAGCTGTTACCGAACCACTCAATTCTATTTGAAGCATTAGATTGAGTCTTGTCTGCTACGAATGATCCACCCTGAGGTGCAGTAATCTTAACCGTAGTAAAAGTCTCATTGAATAGTGCAGTGTTCTCAATACCTAGATCAAATACCGTTAGTTCTAGGAGTTCATCACCACTACTTTGCTCAGTGAAGTATCTACCAGACTGAATAGTCATGGAGACATAGTTTGTGGTCTCAATCTTCTTAGCGTATTGAGTAGTACCAACTACATCTCTCTTATAAGGATCGTATGCAACTTCCTCATTAAGACTATTAGTAATGAAGTCTTGCTTGGTGAAACCAATAACTTCACTTGCTTGTACAGGGTTAAAGAATCTTGCCTTAGTTACAGAACCAGTTACAGGCTTAAGTACAAGTTTTTGTGGTAGTAGTTTTCTCGTTTCGTCCTTACGGATCTTGATAGAGAATCCATTAATAGGATCACGAACTGCCTGTAGATAATCAGGGATGACATAACGTAGACGATAGATACGATCTTCCTTATCTCTCTCGTCCTTGATTCTCTCAAACCACGTATCATTTGTTTTATCCTGACCAGACTGATCACTATATGCATTCTCATGCAATCTAGTGAGGATATTCATTGAGTATTGTGGATCCTGAGGATTAGAGGAATGATCCTCAACCTGCATATACCACTTACCATAGATGGTAGGTGTTGTGCCTGGGTTCTGATATGATGGATCAAATCTTACAGGAGATTCACGCTTGTCTGCAAATACCGAGAAGTCATATACTCCAGACTGGAATGTAATTGCATTGATATCAGCAATAGCATCCGCTTTTGTGGTGTGGATGGTAAAGTTCTTCTCAGTTTGATATCTTGCCCAGAAGAACTTGTCTCCTCTTAGTCTACCATTAGAATCTGCAACGTTAGGATCGCCTGCATAGTTTGCACCTACGAGAGGAACACTACCGCCTTCATTTGGTCTGAAGAATACTTTATGACCAGAGATATCAGCGAATGGAACATCAAAGATGTGAGGTACATCGGTACGAATTCTGTTGTTGGTATTAACTTCCAATACACAAGAGTACTGGTGGAGATCAAAACGATCATCTAATACAAACTGATAGATATCAATCTCAATATCAGGATCAATACCATCTACTTCAGCAGAGTGGATATAGATACCTGCTGCAGCATTCTCTTTGCTGCTTGCGAGCATGATCTTAGTTTGATCACTACCATTAAAGATAGAAGTACCTTCGTATGGTTCTGGTTTTGTCTTTCTTGCAGGAGCAATTACATAGTATAGTTCATTTGTTTCAAAACCATTTGGTAGTCTGATCTTTCTCTTGTCAACATCAACATAAGAGTTGGTTACACTATCGTAACGAGGACGTGGTACAAGTCTTACAGGTGTACCAGTTTCCAGGTTATGTGGGTTAGATCCCTGACCAGTGCGTAAAGTCCATACAGTTGCTCTAGAAGCGAGTTCTGTAGTCAACTGAGATGGTTCAACCCTAGGAACAGAGTTAAGTCCAGTCTGAATAATAGTGGAGATATTAGTGAAGAACTGACGAATAGCAGTTGCTTGATCAGCGCACTCAGGATAAGAAGTATGCTGAGTAATAGTCTCGTCAGTGGTTGGTGAGAACTGACTGGTATATACACCAGAAGTTAGTGTGAAATACAGATAGGAATTAGTTGTTGATGCATTAGCATTAACAGATGGACCGAATGATAGTCCAAGTGGCGACTCAACTCTATCAACGCTCTGAAGATAACCAGGGTTCAAGATTGTATTGTTTACAATCTGGAACAACGTGGTAATTGCAGAAGCAACATTCTGACATGAACCATTAGATACAGTTCTAAGGACTGAAGACAAGGTTGTAGGAGTTGCAACAGCATCCTCAACAATCTTGAATAGAGTATTGATTGTAGATCTTACGTCCTCACATGATCCTACAGAAACTGTTCTAGTAACAGATGCAAGAGATCCAGGAGATGTTACTGCATTAGTTGCAATAGCAGTTAATGTCTCAATAGAAGAACGTACATCGTTACAAGATCCGTTAGAGAATGTACGAGTTACATTGTATAGAAGAGGAGCAGATGTAATCGTGTTGGTTAGAATAGTAACCAAGGTGTTGATTGTTGACTCCTGAGCGGGACATAGAGGTGTCTGAGTGTCAGCAGTAATAGTATTATCAAATGACTGAGTTAGAGCAGTGTGACCACCAACGGTGACTGCCTCATTTCTCATAACCTCAATCATTATGTCCTTTGCTTCAGTAAACGCAGTGATTGTCTGCGCTTCTTCACCTGCAACATGAGCACCAGTTGCATATAGATTTGCAGCGTCCCAAGTGCGATCATTACCACCAAATGCTAGGTTGTATGCAACAACCTCAATCATGTCAATGATATCATCAATGCAATCCTGCGAGTTACCAGTAGGTACAGTGAAGGAAGGATACTGAGTTTGCATTCTTCCATATGCAATTTCAGCAATGAAAGTTTTGTTTGCAAGAATTAGATTCTTAGCATCAGCTGACTTATTGTCAGTTGGAGTTGGTGCATTGACAGTAATAGTATTATCAAATGACTGGGTGAGACCATGAGATCCTACAGGAAGGATAACCTCATTTCTCATTGCCTGAACCATCAGGTCTCTAGCATAATCAAATGCTTGGACTGTTTGAGTCTCTTCGCCAGCAACATGAGCGCCAGTGACATAGAGATTTGACATATCCCAAGTTCTGTCATTGCCACCGAAAGCAACGTTATAAGAAATTTCCTCAACAAAATCTAGGATGTCATCAATACAATCTTGTGCATTTCCTGTAGGTGGCACAAATCCAGCATTTTGTGCAAGCATTCTTGCATATGCTTCATTAGCAATAAGAGTTTTATTTGCTACGATCAGATTGCGTGCGTCACCATTACGATCAATGACAGGATCAGGAAGATCATATGTAATACTGCTATCAAATGTCTGTGATAGACCATGAGATCCCATAGAGAGAATCTTCTGGTTTCTCATCACTTGAGCAGCCATTTCTTTCGCTTGCTCAAAGACATATAGTGTCTCAGTCTCTTCGCCAGCAACGTGAGCACCCTTTACATACGAGTATGCTGCATCCCAAGTCTTATCGTTACCACCATATGCAACGTTATCAGCAACTGCTTCTAGGAGATCTACAACGTCATCAATACAGTTTTGGTTACCACCAGCAACAGTAAATGTAGGATACTTCTGAAGCATTCTCTCAACTGCTTCATTAGCAATGAGATTCTTGTTTGCCAAGATAAGGTCACGAGCATCACCATTACGATCAGCAACTAGCTCAGGTGCAACATAAGTGATAGATGTATCTTTGGTCTGAGTTAAACCATGCGTGCCAAATACAAATACATCCTCATTACGCATGACCTGAATACACATGTCACGTGCATATGTAAATGCCTTGACAGTTTCTGCTTCTTCTCCCGAAACATGTGCTCCAGTCTCATATAAGTATGCCGCATCAAATGTTTCAGCATTACCACCGAAAGCGGTGTTTTCTGCAACTGCTTCAATAACATCAACAATATCATCAATGCAGTCCTGTGAATTGCCTGTAGGAGTAACAAAACCAGGGAAGTCAAGGACCATACGGTCATATGCTTCAGCAGCAATAAATGCTTTGTTAGCAAGCATTAAATCTCTTGCATCACCGAAACGATCAGATACAACTTTCTTCTCACTAAATGTTGCTTTCTGACCCAACTCAATGGTAGTTGCGTCAATAACACGCTTGACGAAAGTATTATCGGGGATTGCAGGAGATGCTGGACGTGTTGCACCAGAGTTTAGTTTACCATCAGTAAACTGCGAAGGATCATAATCTGCAACAACCATACCCTGAACGATTCCAGAGGTATCGCCAACGTTGACAATAGAAGAGGATGCAGTTGTTGTTGCTCCTTGACGCAGATAAGAATAGTTTCTCATTGCTGCGATTGCCAAGTCTCTAGCGTAGTTGTAACCTTCTAGAGTCTCAGATAGTTCTCCAATAATATAAGAGAGGTTGTTACCAACATAGTATGACTCGGCTGCCTGAATGGTGTTGATGTTACCACCCAGTCTCAAATCTTGTACTGTAGCATCAATCAGATAACCAATATCACGACGACATTTCTCAATAGTGATACCAGATTTGATTAGAAGACTTGGATACTTTGCTGTAATATATCCATATGCTTCATATGCAATGAATTCTTTGTTCTCTTCAATTCTATCAGCAGCATCAAGGTTTCTATCATTTAAAACCAAGTTGCTAGGATTAAGAATTGAGGCACTGGCAGTGAAACTCTTAAATCCATTTGGAGTTAGAGTTGCATTGTAA
>TARA_B100000674_G_scaffold377130_1_pt1 | contig 25415 bp, 25 predicted proteins | sample TARA_B100000674 | Tara Oceans TARA_B100000674 (sample SAMEA2622759) | marine metagenome | biome: marine biome (ENVO:00000447); feature: surface water layer (ENVO:00002042); material: "saline water (ENVO:00002010), including plankton (ENVO:xxxxxxxx)" | depth 5 m
TACCACGGTTGCTTCCATGAATGCGCCATCTCTGTCTAGTGCATTACCACCGCATGCGATTTCTCCACCTTGTTCCAATCCCTTGGATAGCATGTCAAGAACATCGTCTCTGTGAGAGGTGTGAACCATACTTCCCATTCTAACTCCCTCCTCCATGCCCGGGCCAACAGGCCACTTGGAAATCTCAGCTACAATTGCTTCCACCAATTCATCGTGAACATCTTCATGGACAATTAGTCGAGAACCAGCCCAGCACATTTGTCCAGCATTCATGAAAATTCCAAAGCATACTGCCTTTGCACAATACTTCAAGTTGGCATCGGGGAATACAACATTTGCTCCTTTGCCACCCAGCTCTAGAGTTACTGGAGTTAGATTCTCGCTAGCCTTTGCCATGACTGCTTGACCAGTAGGAACTCCACCAGTTAGCACGATACCATCAACTCCGGAGTGACCGGCCAGTGCATCTCCAATCAATCCACCAGAACCTGTGATTACTTGCAGTACATCTGTTGGAAGTCCAACCTCTGCTTCCTGCATTGCCTTCATCCAAGCGATTAGAGAAAGAGGGGTCCATGAAGCCGGCTTTGCAATAACAGTACAACCTGCTGCAAGAGCAGGGGCGATTGAACGAATTGCTAGTTGTAGCGGGAAGTTCCATGGTACGATGTGAGCAGTTACACCTAGAGGTTGCCTCAAAGTGTAGTTCAAGCGATTTCCAGGAACAGGAATTGTACTACCTTCTATCTTATCAGATAATCCAGCGAAATACTCCAAAGTCCAAGCGCCATAGCGGATTTCGCTCAATGCTTCACGGAATGTCTTTCCGTTATTGGAAGATTCTATTGCAGCTAGACTCTTTGCATTAGCATAGGTTGCTGCAGCCATCTTTTGCAAGATTCTTCCCCTTTGTGCTGGATCCATAGCAGCCCAATCTTTGGAATTAAGAGCCGCCCTAGAAGCAGCAACACATCGCTCAACATCTCCAATTGTAGCCTTAGGAGTAGTCGCAATTACTTCCCCTGTGGCAGGGTTCAGTACATCAGAAGTTGAACCGTCCTCAGCATCAATCCATTCACCAGCAATCAACATTTGTTCGCTCGCCATAACCAATGCGAAGAGGAACCGCCTCAAAGCCTCTCCCGTTGAGGAATGTCTTGATTAGCAAGCAGGCACAGCATTAGGTGATGGCGAGAAGGATAGGTATCGCTGAGGCGACGACAACCAAAGTTACTGGACGCCCACCTATCCTAGTATTGATTGCAGGAGCAACCGGAGTTGGAAAATCGACTACTGCGGTGAAAATTGCAAACGAGCATTCCTTCGCTAGACTTCTTTCAACCGATGCAATTAGAGAAATCATGCGTGTTCAAGACACTACAGAGAATCTTGCATTACATCGTTCTTCCTTTTCAAAGGGTGATTCAGGTGATGCTGTACTCGATTGGCAAGACACCTGCAAAGCGGTTGAGGCTGGAGTTTTAGCTACTATTGAAAGAGCGCGTAGAGAAGGTATTGACCTGATTTTGGAAGGTGTGCATCTCGAACCTAGTTCCCGACTACTTCGCTCTTGGAGGGACTCGGGGGGAATTGCAGTTGGAATTGTCATGCATGTTGATGATGAATCACAACACACCAGTTTCTTGAAACAAAGAGAGAGTCACTCGTTCAGAAATGCAGAGAGGTACATCTCTGCATTGCCACGAATAAGAGCGATTCAAGACTCACTGAAGGAAAAGGCCAGGGTCGCTGATTGGAATACACTTGACCCAACGGTGGTAAAAGATAGCCTAGACAGAGTCAATCATTGGCTTGATCTTGCTTGGAACGAATGGCGCAAGTCGTACTAAGCGTCCAAATCGATATCGAAGGTGATTATTCGAGTTAGCATTGAATTCCTATCTGCTGCTCCTAATTCACTGTAGACAGTTACTACGCCGTCAGATTCAGTTACTGTGATATTCAGTAACTTCAGTTCAACTCCTCTAATCTCTCCATGATGCAAGACATCATCGTGTAGGGAATCTATTGATTTCTGAACGCTTTCTAACTCTGACAAGCCAGAATCATACCAAATTTGAGCACGAGCCTCCGTTAGGCTAGGAAGATTTTCTGCAATATCTGCAGATGCTTGAATGGTATCATCACCTGCCGTGTCATACGGCATTGAGATACCAGCCATCTTGACTCCAAAAATAGCCATTGAAAGCAAAGACATCATCAGAACGACACCGGTTGCTAACAACATCTGTCCACGGTCGTCTTTTGTTGCTGAGCGCATCATGAACCACGCTCCCACAAATCAAGGCTAACTGTCCACAAGTGGTCATCCACTGCAACTAATCCATGTGAGTTGACAGTACTAGCGCCAGGGGTTGCAACTTCACCGTGAGGCTGAGAAGTGCCAGAGTCCTTTGCTAGCCAACAATTAGCCTCCACGCCACTAGCAAGATAATTCTGTACCAACTCGCATGCTTCATCGCTTTGACCCGCTGCAAGAAGTTCAGCGAGACGTGAGTCGTAATCGCTATCCAAAGCTGGTGTTGCTAGTGCCAAATTAATTGCATCTTCACCTGCGAATTGCATTTCTGCATCGATTGAGATACTTGCTTCATCAGGAACATGAATAGTGATTAGAAATGCTGCTGTCATGAAGAACAGCCAGAACAAAGTCAACATTTCCAGAATGTGAATCTGTGCCGTCTCATCATTCTGCACAACATCACCTCAGGGCGAGAATGTTCCCGCTGACGGACTTAGAGCGGGTAATGTTGTGACACCAATCAGGTCTGGAGAGAATACGATTACGTTGAAACAGAGGATTGCCAGTAGAATCATCAATCCAGAATGCTTCATCCCACTGGTGAATCTTCCAGTCGCCATCAATCCAGCCATCGAACCATTACCGAGTGCTTGCATCGTTACTCCATAATAGAAAATCGTCAGGAAAAACAGTGGTTCGATATTTCGAATAACCATGTTTCCTAACTGCTGGCCTCCGCCACCATCTTCAGAATCTGAGTTTGACCCCGCAATCGCTGGAATGAAAACCTTAGCTAGAACGACAATAACACCCAGGAAAACACCGTAAGAGGTCCAAATAACCGAGATGTAAGAAGCAATTGACCGTTTTCGTTCACCTTCAAGGAACTTCAATTCGCGACTGTCGTTAGCAGCAGTTACAAGAATATCAGAAATCTTACCGCCGGCTCTATTCGCTTCAGAAATCAGCGATATAGCACGCAACACGAGTGGCGTACCTACTCTGGCAGCAAACATTTCGATAACGTCACCGAATGCTACACCCCAAGATAACTGGTCACTCATTTTCTTTACTTCGTGATTCAGAGCACCGTATTCACTCGTCGCTAACGTTTGAACCGCCACCGTCATCGAAAGACCTCCCTTCCAATATTCTGCGAGGTCTCTTAGGAAGTCGGGGAACTTCTCTTCCATTTGGTTTGTCTTTTCCTTGACTCTATCCCAGTAAAAGGAAGCAGGCCAAAACATGATGAAGAATCCTAATCCAAAGAAATTGAGGAAGATTGTAGGTCTCAACGAGATGCCCCCTAAATCAACTTCAGGACCAATCCATTGGGACTTGTTGTTCATATTCTCTGGAAGACCATCGTAGTAATCCATCTCAAGGCGATATGTCGCTTCCTGAACTTCATTTTCAGAAATAATCACTAATTGATACAGATTTCCTTTCTCCATGTTTTGAATGAAGATTTCACAATTGTCTCCATTAGCGTGAGTATTACCTCTATACCGCGTTATTTCTACTCCATCGGGGTCGTAGATGATGAATGAATAATCTGAAGGAATCGCAGCCTCGACATCACACGTCCCCGTCATGGTTTGTTGGGGCCGCACGCTTGCTGTGATATTCTCGTCCATTCCAGGAACATCAAACAATTGGCCTAAGCCTAGGAATTCTTTCCAAGGATCTTCCGGAGTCATTACTAGGACATCAGGTTCGTCCTTTAACAATCCAAATTGACAGGATTCGTTATCATCGAAGGTAGGGATGTAATTTGGGTCATAACCGCAAGCCATGTTGACGAACAATGGTTGCCCATTAGGAGCAGTAGTGAAGTGAGAATTAGTAACCCAAAATGTGAATGATGCCAAGCCCAGGAAGATGCTCACGCCGAGAATAGCATAGAGTTTAGTCAGAGTTGTATCGTCTTTTGGAAGATCCAGTTTTACGATAATTTTCTCCTTCTTCTTTCGTGCCATTTGCTCACCTCCTCAATCACATCTTTTGCTCTTCACTTGACGACCATACAATGAATGCGAACATTGCGTGAATCATTGGCAGTACCAGTAGAACCACTGCGTACAGAGTGCTCTCTTCCATCTGCGCACCTGCACCGCTAACCCAGAACATAATGACCAGCATAACGATTAGGAACAGCGGCATTGCCACCGCGACAACAACGTATGATTCCGCTAGCATTGCTAGTGATTCAAGGAACTCTTGTAGTCGAGTCCTGTTTTCACGCATGTAGTGCTCAGCACGGTTCAGGAAATACAACTTGAGGGAACCTCCTGCAGTCAGCGTTCCAACCATACCTTGGAAGAATTCTGTCATCCAGGGTGAAGCAGCTCTGTCTACAGCCATTTTCATCGCTGTCAGCAAATCGTATCCAAGCAAGGAGACGTCACGGTAAATCATCGATGAATCATATGCAATTTCACCATAGATTTCACCATTCAATGCTAGTGATTTGAAAATCTTGTGAGGTGTTGCATTCGCAGCAGCCATTGCTGCTGTGTAAGATGCTGCGTAAGGAAGGTACTTCTCAAGAGCGACACCACGTGCATGCGCTGCTCTGGCTGCGGAGCCCTTGAGGAATCTGAATGTTCCAAAAGGTACAACGAATCCTAGTATAACTGGAATCAAAATCTTAGCAAAGAATGGGAACTCCATATACTGGAAGTATGGACAGCCTCTGCTCTCAAGAGTTTCATCCACCAAATCTGCATTCCAATATTCCCACTCATAGCAGGCTAGAGCATAGTCAAGGTCCGGGCGAGACTCATACCACGCAATCAGCCCAATGTCTGGCAGGAAAACTGCTGTCAGCAATAGTCCACAAATGATTGTGACAGCGACAGTTGTAACGAATAATTGAGCCATGTAGACTTCAGGCATGATTGGCATGTTGCCTTTGACTAAGTCTTCAGAAAGTTTGACATCATTACGTGCCCTTTTCTTGAACGCCTTACCGAGGATACGATGACAAATCTTCTGCCATGCAGTTAACTCCATTCATCTCACCTCCAATCCAATCTAATCGATCAACGTAGACCGTCAACACGTGCCAAGATTTCTTGAGGTCTGACGTAATATTCGGTAATGATTTGGCTTACTTGGTCTGCCTTACGGATATCATTCAGAACCATCCACTCAAGAATACGCTTACGAGTTCTTAGCTCCCTTCGCATCTCATCTTGACTGAAATTGATTTTTACCATGATTTTCTCTAGAACATACGACTTTCCAGAGAAGATGAAATCGTCATTTGCTACATTCCACCTAAACACTTCATTAGTAATGACTTCCAAAGAGTTAGGGTCGATACCTACGATTTCTACAATCTGCTTGGTTCTTCTAACACGTCGTCCATTGATACGAGTCTGAATCTGAATCGCACAAGCTTCCAGAGCAGGCAGCAATACACGAGGGATATCGATCGGTTTGTTCTCCAATCTGTGAACAAGTGAAGGCACTGAATCCGCGTGCACCGTTGAATAAGCACAGTGACCTGTTGCCATCGCCTGGAACAGAACATATGCTTCAGCACCACGAATCTCACCCACGATGATGTACTCAGGTCGTTCACGAAGGGCAGCCTTTAGCAACTCGAACTCTCCGATTTCACCCTCGTTCGATTCACCACCGAATCCCTGCCTTGTCAGACCAGGGACCCAGTTTGGTTGAGGGATGTTAACTTCACGAGTTGATTCGATACTTACAATCTTCATCTGCCATGGAATGAAAATACACATAGCGTTCAGTGTAGTTGTCTTTCCTGAAGCAGTACCCCCTACGAATAGCATCGGCACTTCATTCTGGAACGCTACCCACAGGTATGCTCCCATTAGCGAGGAGAGTGTACGGAAAGCGATGATGTCACACGGCGAGAACGGGTCATCCTTGAATCTTCGAATACAGAAGGCTGAGCCACGAGTCGAAACTTCGCGACCTAGTTTCATAACGATTCTTGAACCGTCCATTAGCGTTGCATCCAGCAATGGGTCCGCAACGGAAATGTGCTTACCACATCGCTGTGCTAACTTGATAACATATGATTCCAATTCCTCATCAGTTTCCCAGACACAAGTGGTCTCCACAGATTCGAATTTCCTGTGATAAGCGAAAATTGGTACGTTGGTTCCGTCAAGTGAAACGTCTTCCACATTCGCATCATTCATCAGAACATCCATCTTCCCATATCCTACCAAATCTCTTCGCAGATAGTAGAACAGTTTGGATTTAGACTTCTTGTTAATCTTCATTCCGTATGCCTTGATGACCTTGTCCATAGCGGTGCGAAGGTACGCTGTTGGGTCTGCATCGATTTCTTCGATGTTTGCAGTCAGTGAGCGAATGAAGATATCTAGTAGCTCATCACGCCATTCTTGCTCCTTCTTGTTCAGAGGAGGTTCGATAATTTGGTAGATGATATTCAGGGTTCTCTTGTCACGCACAATTCTTGCAAACGCATGTGGTGGCATGACAGGATACTTGTCAAGTTCGTCATACATTGCTCGCTGTTGGTTGCGACCTCTTCTTTGTCCACCACCACTTTTCCTAGCCATACCTAGACCCCTGACACTTCGCTCACGGTCTGACTCGGTTAAGACCTTTCTCCATTGTGAGAGGCCCTACGGGCCCTCTCACAGAGTATTCAGCCAAGCCGAAACTTCAGATTGTAATTGCTCAAGATTGGATTCATTCGAGAACGAGATTTCTGCTTCTTCGATGATTGTATCAAGACCCCAGCCGGTTTCTCTCTCGTCCCTCTTTTCGAGGTCAGATAAATCACCATCCTCAGAGCGAGCACGAGATTGGACTCTTTCGAACCTCAATTGCTTAGATGCGGTTATGGCAACCACCTTGAATGAATCACCCCAATGATTCTGGAAGACTTCTCTCTCTGCAGTACCTCTGAGTCCTTCGATTAGAACAATACGATTGCTGTCGAGAAGATCGTCAACAGCAGCTACTAATCGATGCGCCAAAACATCGTCACCGTGTTCTGCGCGCATCTCTGTAGCGACCTCGCCGAAAACATGTGGAGCTTCGGGGATACCTCTAGCCCTTACTTCAGCCCTCACCATATCGCCCATAGAGCGAACCGGAATACCGGTTGCAGCGAGAATTGCGGCAAACTCGCCTTTGCCTGCAGCAGGCAACCCACTGACTGCAATTACGAGGCCCATGGATTGGTCGCGTACGGTTTCAATTGTTGAACTCTGCCCTTCCCCATTTACGGTCAAGCAGTTTCATCAACAATATGGCTGCTGCCACCAAGCCAGCACTAACTGCTAGGATTCCTTTGAAACCTGTAGCCATCCTTTCGTTATCGAATTCGACCGCTTCGGCTTGCAAACCTTTGTCCTGTACTTGGTCAGCCCAATTCTCATAGAAGGACACGTCCCCTTGAGTGAATGATAGAAGGAATAGTGACAGCAATGGAATGACTGTTCCAATCCAAAACCATGTCATGATTTTTGCATCAAAAATCGCTTTATTGGGCGCAAGTCCCATCAGGAATGCAGTCAGACAAACGATGTAGATGCTATTCGCTATCATCACAATTAATCCAACCGGAAGAACCGCCCACTCATCTAATCTCCAAGCCATTAAGCAAAGGAAAATTACTGAAATCCAAGTGGTTGCTAAGAAGTAGACAGTCACCTTTGCACGGATCAATTGTGGAACACTGAGCGGTAATCCATTCATGTGTTCGGGTGAGTCCAGAGCGGTTAGCCAGGAGTAGAAGTTGAAACCAAAGAAACCTAAGAATGGTGCGTAAGATAACAGATTAATTGGAATCGGAGCTTCAGCAAAATCGACTAACCACGCCATCATTAGAAGTACGATGAGTGGAACAGAATAGGAGACAATCATTTTCTTGAGTGAGCCTGAGCGAATCAAGTCAACCGTCTCCTTTGCTACAAGTAGCCTCAGTGGCCCATTTCCTAAGAACTTCAGACGATTCCATGCTGGCAAAAATATCTCCTTCTTTGAGACGACTTTTACTTCGAAATCATCCAAAACCAATTGTGATGCAGCCCATGCTAAAAATATCGATGCAGCCAATGCCGGGATTGCCAGTAAGAGCCCATCAGGTTGCTGTGTTGCTAATCCCCAAAGGAAGTACTCACGCGGCATCAATCCGAGACCTATAACAGTACCAAGGCCGATTACGAAAATAGGTGTTAATCGGCTGAACCAACCCCCTAATAGCCACAATGAAGAAGCGATAAAAGAGAATGCTAACCCTTGAGCGAGAGTTACAGACATCGCTATCCAGGTTCTAGGAAGACTGCTGTATTCCAAAGGAGTGCTTACGCTGGTAAAATTTTCCAGCAAAATACCAATCGCCATTCCAGAAATAACTGGAGTTAGAATGAGCATGACATAGTATGATAGGTCTTTGACATAATATGCGAAATGTGCTGTTGGATTGGTCAATGGTTGAAGAGCAGGTGAGGCTAAGAGATAGTTCTTAGTACCCGTTCTAGCGAGTACTTTTTCCCGCCCTAAGAATGCAAAAGAACCCATTCCGAGACTGAAAAATAACAACGGCAGATGCAGGGCAAAACGCATCTCTTCCCAAGTGAAAGCATTGGCATCAGAGCCTGAGCCTTGAGCTGCTCCCTCTCCGACTAAAAACTGCAAACCAATTGTAGCCACCATGGTTACCAAAGCAACCAACAATGGGAAAAGAAGAATACGCCTTTTCTTAGCAAAATCCAAGTTTTCTCTAAACTCTTCAACAAACATTACTCTGAATGTTGCTGAGAAAGCACTCCAACCGACCAATGGCGTGTTTAAACGCATACCTCCATTGGATGAACCCAATGAATCTGGTAGAGATGTTTCTGAAAGCTCAGACCAATCTCGGCTGGAGATAGATACGGACAGTTTCATTCCTCCTCGCTGATTCCTTCATCGCTCATTCTTTCTGCTTCTTCAATCGAATGGCCTACTAGTCGAATGAATACGTCTTCAAGAGTTTCAGTTTCTGATTCTTTCAACCCCTTGACAGTTCCTGCTGCCAAAACCTTGCCGTGGTTGATAATAGCCATCCTGTTACACATTCTCTCTGCCATTTCCAATACGTGTGAGCAAAGGAAAATGGTGCCCCCGTCCTTGACCATATCTAGTAGCCACTGTCGGCATTTACGTTGGTAAATTGGATCTAAGTTTGCGAATGGTTCATCGAGGAAAAGTAGCTTTGGCTCGTGGATAAATGCTGATGCTAGCATAACTTTCTGGCGTTGGCCTTTAGAGAGGTCTTTGCACATAGTATCCCTTTTTTCATCTAAACCAAACCAATCCATCCAATGCTCAACCTTCGAATCTAAGTCTTCTACTCCTCTGAGTTTACCTACAAATTGCAAGAACTCACTCGGAGTGAGGTAAGACGGAGGCGATTCCGATTCTGGTACAATTCCGATATTTGCTTTCAACTTCTGTGGTTCTTTTGCTGCATTGATTCCAAGAACTTCGACTGCTCCGATACTAGGGCGTAATTGCCCGGTTAGTAATTTGATGAATGTCGACTTACCGGCACCATTAGGGCCGAATACACCGAAGAATTCTCCTGAACTGACTTTGACATTTAATGGATGAAGAGCGATAAAATCGCCATACCTTTTGCCCAAGTCTTTTGCGACTACTAAGGATTCTTCGCTTTCGGACACATATTCGGGGCGGCACTCAACATTTTCAATGTGTGCTTACAGATTGATTTGCTATGACTGTCTCGGAGTGCCATGAGCGAAGTATTGGTTATCGAAGAAATACCTTGTGAAAACGGCGACGGAACGATTGCAAAAGTCACAATAAATCGCCCTGACAAGTTGAATGCATTGAATCAAGATGTTACATCTAGCATCAAGGAAATGTGCAAGTGGGCTGAAGAAAATGATTCGATCAGATGTGTAGTAATCACCGGCGCCAAGCCTAATCCTCCACCTGAAGGAAAGAGAGCTAAACCACACGCCTTCGTTGCAGGTGCCGACATAACCGAATTTGTTGGAAAGGGCTCAGAAGAGATTAGAGAATTATTCAGAGATAATGCAATTGAGGCAATTTGGAATCTAAACAAGCCAACAATCGCTATGGTGGATGGTTTTGCACTCGGAGGAGGATGTGAAGTAGCCTGTTCATGCGATATTCGAATCGCTAGTGACCGCTCAATTTTCGGAACTCCTGAAATCAAATTGGGATTGATTCCCGGCTACGGGGGTTCTCAAAGATTAGTTCACCTTGTCGGATACGGAAGAGCGATGGAGATGATGATGACTGGAAACAATGTAAGCGCTGAAGATGCTTACAGAATGGGTATCGTGAACCACCTATGTGCTCCTGATGACTTAGAGAGCAAAACTATGGAAATAGCGCAAACGATCGCTTCGAAGTCTATGCACACACTGCGTGTTGCAAAACAGACTATTCGCGCTTCACTCGATAATGGAATTAGCGATGGTGTTGAAATCGAAGCGATTGCATTCGCAAACCTATTCGATACTGAAGACAAGGAAATCGGTGTTCAAGCATTCCTAAATCGAAGCGAGCCTGAGTGGAAGCATCGCTAATCGTCATTAGCCATTTCATCCTTCAATGCAGCCAGTGCTCCCGAAGCACCAGGTGGTGGAGGAAGAGGTAGACCTAATTCTTCTGGTGAAGGCAAGCCCGCAGGTAGCGGAAGAGTTGCAGTTGTAGTCCTGTCCTCTTCGACAGCTACGAAACCATCATCCAATGGGACTCTCAACTTCAGAATAGTAGATTCATCAATTCTGACCAATGATGCCCCGTAGACGTGGCCTGCTTCAGCATTTGCAGGCTCAACTAGGATGTTGTGACCGTGATCATCGCTTTGAATCAAGCCAACTAAGTCCTCTCCTGAACTGTGCTCTTCCCACATCTTTGCAGTTGAGGCTCTGATCTCTGCCATCTGGTCTCGACGCCTTTCTTCGATTCTTGCCCGAATACGAGAATGGCGGTCCCTCTTTTCTTGAATGTGTGCTGTAATATTCGCATCTTCGATAGATTGTGGAGATACTTCCACAACGAATTCATCCGCCACGTGGACTTCCTCTACAGTGACTACGACTTCTTCTAGGTCGTCATCAGGTTCGACTACAATTTCGTTTGATTCCTCTTCTTGACGACTGGCCGCAACCTTGGCCATCTTTCTTTCTCGTAGTGATGCACCATCCATACTGTCTTCGACTACAATTTCAGGAATATCTACAGATGGTTCTGGTGAAACATCGGCAGAAGCCTGCTGCTTGACAACGGTTCTAGCAACTGGTTTCTTATTCGCAGGAGCGTCTCCTAAGTAGACCCAAATGATAGCCAGCAGCAGTATCACACCTACGAATGCCCAGCGACTATTCTCGTCTAATTGAGCCTGCATCATGAAGAATGTGACTATACCCGAAACTAGTAGAGTGAATACTACAAGTCTTGAAGTCTTCATGCTGCTCACCTCAACCCAAAACGCTCACACTCAAGAATATCACCCAAGCATGTCGAGATTAGAAAGCAGACCTTCAAGCGCTCTGTGCCTGTGAGAATAGTTCTGCTTCTCGTCTAATGGTATGCCGCCAAATGGTTTGCCGTGTGTGCTTTTTACACCCATTGTTCCAATCGGTAAAGCGTTACCATCCTCATCCAAGTCAGCAGGGATGAATATTGGATCGAATCCAAATCCATCTCCTGTAACAGCTTGATGAGCAATCCTTCCTGGACAAACTCCCTCCGACACTATGGTTTGGCCGTCCTTGTATAGAACTGCAACTGCTCTAAATTCGGCTTTTCTCAAATTGCCATCTTGGATTAGGTCATCACTCTTGAGGTGATCCATTAGTTTGAGAATACCATGAACATCTAGAGTGTTCAATACATAGGATGAATAGACACCTGGAAAGCCATTCAGTGCGTCAACGAACAGCCCGGCATCTTCCACCAATAACATGTCATTAGAGTTAGGAAGATGCGGTATGGCTTGCTCGATTTTTGATAATGCCACTATTTCCAAATCATCAGCCTGAGGTTCAGTCGCCTCAAATTCGAACTGTTTAACCTCAATACCGTAACTAGCGAAGTATTGACTCGCTTCCTCTACCTTGCCCTGATTAGTGGTCATGAACCATATGGTCATAATTCGCCCTCTGCTTGTAAGGCTCTTGAGCATGTTTGATAGAGTTGCCCCGACAAGAGCGGTTTGTGAATTCGTATATCGCAGTGGCATTAGGGGGTGCAATAGGTGCAACGCTACGCTTCGCTGTCAGCGAATGGGTAGGAAATCCACAGGGTACACTTGTCGTAAACGCGGCCGGATCCCTTCTGCTGGGAGTTTGTATGGCTGCATTGGCAAGTGAGATGATCTCAAAGGAGTTGACTTTACTCCTAGGAACTGGTATACTTGGAGCATTCACCACAATGTCGACTTTTTCAGTTGAAACTATTGAAATGTGGGGCGACGACTCAACCAAAGCGGTTGGATATGTACTATTGACAATGGTATTGTGCCCGCTATTGGCTTTATGTGGCTGGAAAGCATTCGAGACTATTGCTTGATAGAAAGCATTCTCTCAAGAGCGATTTTTGCTCCTTCTTGTACTTCTGGTGCTACTATGACTTGGTTTGGAACTTCACCATCTGCCAATCTTTCCAATACATCCATCAAGTATGCTGGATGAATCATGTACATCGTTGAGCAGGGGCAGATTGTCGGCTCTAGACACTGAATGTGAAGGTCCTCATGTTGTGCATCTAATCTTGCAACCATGTTGATCTCAGTTCCAACCGCTATGTGAGTGCCTGGTTCTTGCTCAGCAACGAATCTTCGAATATATTCGGTACTACCGTTAGCATCAGCAGCTTCCACAACCTCCATTGGACATTCGGGGTGAACGACAACTACTCCGTTCGGGTGTTCTTTTCTGAACGCTTCAATCTGAGGAACTGTGAATCTCTTGTGCACTGAACAGAATCCATGCCAAAGCACAATCTTGACACCTTCGGGAATTGTATTTTCTTCACCTGGTGTCCAAACGGACATCTTGTCCAATGGAATGCCCATTGATAGACCTGTATTTCGACCTAAGTGCTGGTCTGGGAAGAACAGAACTGCACCATTCGGGCCTGCTCTGTCATATGCCCATTCTAGAATGCCGGATGCATTTGATGAAGTGCAGACGATTCCTCCGTGGCGGCCACAGAAATCCTTGAGTTCCGCTGCACTATTCATATAAGTTACAGGAATCAAACATGATTCCCCTTCTTTAGCGGTAGCTGGGTCACTCAATCCGGATTTACTGAGAATCTCTTCCCAAGCAACCTCGACTTCGTCTAAGGCAGCCATATCTGCCATCGAACAACCTGCACGCATATTAGGCAAAATCACTCTTTGCTCATCAGAAGTCAAAATGTCTGCGGATTCTGCCATGAAATGAACACCGCAGAAAACAATGTTCTTTGCTTTGGATTGTGCTGCTAACTCAGAGAGAAGGAATGAATCTCCTAACAGGTCAGCATGCATGACAATCTGGTCTCTTTGGTAGTGATGACCTAAGATCAGTAAATCATCGCCCATCTGTTCTTTCAACTCTGCTATCCTGTCGGCAATAGCCGCTTCTTCAGGACCCATTGCATCATTGGTGAAGTCAATGGCGCACATCGGCAATGACACGGTCATGGTTGAGCCTCATCTATCGGTAGTAGTGCCCCTTTTTCAACCATACACTTCCTCGCTTATACAATGCAGGCATGGTCGGGTGGTGAAAGACTGCACCTCGGAGCAGAAGCCGAGGTCATTTCAGGAACATGGCACGGAAGGTCTGCAATCCTAAAAAAGCGCAGACCTAGAGGCTGGAGGCACCCAGATTTGGATGCAAGTTTAACCAGAAAGAGGATGACTAACGAAATCAAATTGACAATTTGGTTAGCTAGTCGAGGTGCACCAGTGCCGGCAATTTGGGACGTTGATATCGAAGAAGCCAGCATCATCATGGAGAGAATCGAAGGCAGACCTCTCATTGAGGTACTCCATTCAAATGAACATGATGAAGAGTTACTGATTACTGTTGGAAAGTCAATACGTGAATTGCACCGAAATGCAGTCAATCATGGGGATTTATCCACCAACAATATTCTAATCAACAGCAAAAGAGATGCTGTACTAATCGATTTGGGATTAGCAACTCGTGAATACGACTTGGAAGGTTTTGGAATCGACCTGCACGTTTTACATGAAATCCTTAGAGCAAGTCATCCTAATGTAAAGGGCGCCATGGATTTAGTTCTCAAAGGATATGTGGCTTTAGATGACGAACTGGGCGCGCCAGAAGCCGCCCCTGGTGGAATGCCTCCAAGTGCTGTAGACGTAGTCAAGAGGCTAGAACAAATCATGAAGCGTGTTCGATACCATGGCGGCTAGATTCATTAGCCTCTCTCTGCTTTTGCATGATGTAAATGAAGGCTAATGCGATTACCAATATTACTCCAAATTTCAAAATGTTCGAAGAGTATGGTTGCAGTGTCGGTTCTTTGGCCTGAACCTCGACGCTAATTGCACCGTCATCATTCATTTGCTGATACACATAATAATCTTCCAAAACCATCGGTGCCCACTGGTCTAAATTATCCGCAGTAAGTGGTTTTGTTAAATTGGTAGTAAAATCATGAATGTAAATTTCTCTGTCTGTGTATTTGTCTGAAGCGTTTAATGGGTCGATTTCAGTATATGCTGAAAACATTAGAACGCCGTAGTTGACATGTGGATCGTAGGCTGCAAACTTGTGGTCCGAAACCAACTGACTATCGCCCGTTATCGTATCCAGTAGAACCAATCTTGTTGTTGCGTTTACATCGATAGTAGCTGCCAACTTGTTATCGGAGAACGAAATATCTGTTATCGTTGCATTTTCTAAATCTACATTTAATCCTTGATCGATGAGAATTTCATCCTCTCCCGGGTCTGCTGTTGCATTCACATTAATCGAAATCAATCCTTCTCCATCTACGATTCCTAATTGAACAGTATCTGGGTCGCTAGCAAAAACTAGTGCGATTTGTCCGTTCGAGGATTCTAATAGAATGATTGAATCTCCTTGGCTAGGAGTGGGGCCTACCTTTTCTTGGCCGTCAAATGACCAGTAGGTTACCTGGCCATCCTCTAGTAAAGCGAAACAATCGTCTGAAACGATTGTTAGGTCTGTTGGCGATTCGACATCCATAGTAATCTTTGCTTCAGATGGCTTGGTTAAGTCGACGACCATTGCTGTAGTTTGATTGGCCATGACCAAAATATCGCCACGTACATCATAAGTGGAGTTTTCATCCATTTGTGGTTGATTGACCTCAATGTCTGAATTCAAGTTAGATAAATCGTGAACTACTAATTCAACTGAGTCCCCTTTATCATCGAGGGTGATCAACCAACCGTCGGCTGCCTCTACGCCCACAGGTGCGTCAACACCACCTGCTGGAATGGATTGATGGGTTAAGTCCCATGTGATAATTCCAGCAATAACAATCATGACTACTGCAAGCACTACTCCAGTTTCTTTGCTAGTAGGTTTTGCAAACTTCTCCACTTGTTTTTTCGTGGATGATTTCACTACATTGAGAGCCCTTTTCGGATTTGTCAGGAGTGTTACTAATCGGGCATTTATTGTTCTCTCGTCAAAGATTTTCCAGAACGGGTCTGCGAGTTTGTGAGCGATATTTACTGCAACAGCGGCAACAATCATGCCTCCGATTATATCCATGAACCAATGAATACCCAAGTAAAGAATGCAGAAAGCTGTCATCAATACGAATGCGAAAATGATTCTACGATAATTTGTCCATCGCCCATCTGTATCGAACCTGAGTAAACACAGCCAAACCGCGAATGGGAAGGCAATATGCAAACTTGGCATACCGTTTGTCAATGGGTCAATGCGATGGAACCAATCATTGATTTCAGGGGTGTGATTGTAAGCTAATGTCTCCATTCCAGGAATATAATTTCCAGTAACGTGTACGTTGAAAAACAGATAAAATGGAATCGCTAGAATGTAGACCCAAAAAATTGCAAGGCTGATTCTATCAGCCATGTATCTGTCATCGAAGTATGCGAAGTAGAATATTGACACATAGCAAATTACCATGAATCCTACAACATAGAAATGCGTCATAAACGCAGTAAGCCAATCTGCTCTAAATGTCTCTTGTACCCATAATACCATGTCTGCTTCAATAGCGTAGATCCATGGAGTCATGTTGAGCATTCCATCGGTATTGGCCATCAGGATTCTATCGACTTCATCTAGGAAATCCTTGGCGTTGTAAATCACAAGTACGATTGCGATATGCAACCAATATCTTCGAAGAAAATCGATGAAACCGTCTGAAGTTACTTTAGCCCAAGGAGGCTTAATTAGCGGCATCAGCAATACACCAATCGCCAATGCGGAAATCAACCAAGTAAGATATACACCATCCATTGGAATGACCTCCTAGTTTTGTCGTGTCACAAAGGCATACAAGTGCGTTACTACGACAAATACGCTTTATGAGAGCGTTTTACCATGCTCCGTGTACGTACGCTTTGCCGTTATCTGGATCTTGTTTTTCCCCTAAGCGCCAGATTCTCTCGAACCTGTGAATCCCTGAGGAGCATCCATTTGTCCATTCGAATGCTAGTGCATAATTGCCAACAGGCCTCACTGTTGGCTTTTCTTTAGGTAGGCTTTCCACGGTTCTTCTCAGTGCCTTGGATGAATTATCGTCGTTTCTTTGGGGTGCGCACTTTGCACAAGGACAAGCATGTCTCAAATCATCATAGGTGATTTGATGCTCAGTGCCATCTGACCATGTTAGATGCATATCGACATCTCTGCGCTCAAGACGCTTCAATTCTGGAATATCCATCAATCTCACCTCAAATAATTTCCAATCCACTCTCGGTTGAACCGGATTCAACCTTGGATTGTATTTGAGCAACGACTTCGGCGAACGCTAGTGAGGCTGGACCATCGGGCTCGGAGACTATTCTGTGGACTCCATCATCTCCTCCACGGACAAAGCCTGGGTCGAAAGGAAGTTTCCCGAGGAATGGAACACCAAATTCTTCAGCGGTCTTCTCGCCGCCTCCGGATTTGAAGATGTCCAAGGTACCTGCCCAGTGGCCTTCGTCGTCAGCTGTAACACGCACCGTCTTTCCTCCCGGTGCGGCAAGTTCGATTTCGGTTCCTGAAGGCGCTTTGCCTCTCACAGTGTAACCGCTCATGTTCTCGATTACTCCTATTACATCGACCTTGAGCGAGTTTGCGAAGGTAATTGATTTGCGAGAATCAAGAAGTGCAACATCTTGCGGAGTTGTTACAATGACCATTCCATCAATATCAGGCAGATTTTGTGCCACAGTCAACGGTTCATCAGAGGTACCTGGCGGGAAGTCGATAATTAGGTAGTCCAATTCTCCCCAATCTACGTCGCCAATAAATTGCTGAATTGCACCCAACTTGATTGGGCCACGCCAAACGACAGGAGTGTCTTCATCTTCCAACAAGAAAGCCATCGAAATCACTTTGACACCAAGGTGGCCTTGCGCAGGGTGAATTCTACCGCTTTCTACATTCAATCTGCGGCCGCTAAGTCCCATCATCTTTGGAACGTTAGGCCCGGTGATATCGATGTCAAGAAGACCAACTTTCAGGCCTTGTTGAGCTAGTGAAAGCGCTAATCCTGTTGCAACGGTGGACTTTCCTACGCCACCTTTACCGGACAGTACCATGATTTTGTGCTTAATCGCCTTACCCATTTCTGAAATCGCCATCTTGCGTTTCATCTGGTTGTATGCTGCTTCCATCTTCTTTTGTTCTTCAGGAGAAGGTCCAGCGGGTGCATCGCCGGGTTGGTTTACCTTAACGGGTGAATCAGCCATCGTGTTGATGCGCGGGGCTGTTGTACTTCAACCCTTTTTCAGTAGCATATTGAAATAAAATTGCTCCAATTACCCACGCTAGAATCATCCAATCTAGAGTCATTCCTGCGTATGCCCAGCCTAAGCCAGCACTCAAAGCAATAACTGGATAGCGTGCATGGCGAGCATCTCCCTTTAGTAAATGTAGAACTAAACCAGCGAACATTGTCTGGATTGTAATGATACTCGCAATTATTCTGAAAAGCAAATCTAAATCGTTTGCTGCAGCGATAATGTGGGCGACAAATAGCGCCACGAAAGTGACGGTATAGACCAATATTGGCTTCCACATCTATTGAGGCTATGTGCCATTGGTTCATATGCCTCTTCTATGCAGACCTCATCATGCGCCTACTATTCGTGTGTGTTGGAAACTCTTGCCGCTCTCAGATGGCTGAAGGCATTGCTAGAAGCCTAGGACATGATGCTGCTAGTGCTGGAACTCATCCAGCTTCACAGGTCAGTGCTAATGCATTGAAAGTGCTAGATTCAAGGGGAATTAGCACTGAAGGATTGTATCCAAAGCTTGTCGATGACATCGACTGGCAATCCTATGACATGGTCATCTCAATGGGTTGTGGAGTAAGTTGTCCAATGATCAGAATCGATGCAGACTGGGAATTAGAAGACCCTGTTGGCCAATCCCTCGAAGTTTTCGAGGCGTGTGCTGAGACAATCGAAGCGAACATCAAAAGTCTGGAGTAATTATTCTCCAAGACTTAGAAGTTCAGCGCCTTGAGGGACTTGGTCACCTTCTCTGAAGTGAATAGATTCTACTTTGCCGTCACTAGATGCAACAATTTTGTGTTCCATTTTCATAGCCTCCATGACCATCAGAACATCTCCTGATTTTACGCTTTGACCTTCGCTAACATGCACTTCGAGAATCTTCCCAGGCATTGGCGCACTTAGGCCTCCCTCATCATCTGAGGATGAGGCACCCGGCTCGATTACTTCGAATTGCATTGTGTGGCCATTGACATGAACCCACCAGACATCTCCAACTTTGGTTGCTACTGCCTTGTGTTTTCTTCCATCGATTTCCAGCCACAATTCATCTCCAGTGTGAATTGTCATTCCTTCATGTGTGAAGGCTGAACCGGTGCGCTTAGCATCGATTTCGATGCGCCCTTCAGAGGTTTTGAATTCCATCAAGGGAACCTCCTGTTAATTGTTGAAAATGGAGACGGGATTGCTGAACTTTCTCCGGAGGAAGTCAGAACACGTCCGTGATTTGTCGATTCGCATGCAGCTGCGACTAGTAATCCTGCATTGCTCATTTGCTCGCTGATGTTGGGGTTCCAGCCGTCAGGCCACAGTCTGTCAATCATGTCGGTTGTGGTCCATCCGTCAACCACATCTTGATTGGTACACAATTCTCGCAAGAATCTGACATTGGTAGTACAACCAAGGACAACAAACTCGTCCAGTGCACGCCCCATTCTCTGCAATGCCTCTTCTCTTGAAGGGGCCCAGACGATCAATTTAGCAAGCATCGGGTCATAATCAGGCGTTACTGCATCGCCCTCACGCACACCAGTATCAAGGCGAACACCTGGCCCTGATGGGGCAATGAATTTCTTCAATTCTCCAATCGCTGGTAGGAAATTGTTGGATGGGTCTTCAGCGTACAGTCTAACTTCGATAGCATGACCTCGCATGTTCAGAGGTCCGCAACTCATTGGCTGGCCTCCAGCGATTCTGAGTTGTTCACGTACCAAGTCAACGCCTGTAACCATTTCAGTCACCGGATGCTCGACCTGTATTCTGGTATTCATTTCCAAGAAGAAGAACTCGCCATCAGGAGTGACTAGAAATTCAACCGTGCCTGCTCCTTCGTAGAATACAGCGCGGGCTGCAGCACAAGCTGCTTCACCCATCGCTTCACGCAATTCTGCATCCAGTGCAACGCTGGGAGATTCTTCGAATACCTTCTGATGTCTTCTTTGAACACTGCATTCTCTTTCGCCGAGGTGTATGGTTTTGCCATACTTGTCAGCTAGTACTTGAATCTCAATGTGACGGCTGCCTGTTAGCAATCTCTCAACGTATATTCTATCATCGCCAAATGCATTGAGAGCCTCTCTCATAGCAGCCCTTGCTTCGCTTTCTAGGTCTTCTTGCCTGTGAACAGCGCGCATACCTTTGCCACCGCCTCCAGCGGTCGCTTTCAGAAGCAATGGATAGCCAACTGAAGGTGCAATCTGCAATACTTCGTCGAGACCTCCGGTTACTTCCTCACCTGGTATAACGGGCACTCCAGCTTCTTTCATGGTGATACGAGCAGTCATTTTGTCGCCCATTTTTGTTATAGCATCAGGAGAAGGGCCAACCCAAATTAAGCCTGAATCCATCACTGCTTGAGCGAAATCCGCACGCTCTGACAAGAATCCGAATCCAGGGTGAATTGAATCGCACCCTGTATCGATAGCAATTTGTAGAATCTGTTCTTGATTGAGATAGGTCTCTGCAAGGCCTTCTCCCTCGAGTTGTACTGAGATATCTGCTAATTCGGTGAATAGTGTACCTGCATCGTTTGAAGCATATATGGCGACCCCTTCTATCCCAGCTTCACGGCATGCTCGTAGGATACGGCATGCTATCTCACCGCGGTTTGCGACGAGAGTACGCTTTAGCATCGAATCACTCCTCAGATTTCCAGTTAGCACTTCGCTTTTCCAAGAATGAGGTCAAGCCTTCTTGTCCTTCTTCGCTACCACGCATTCTGCTAGTAAAGTCGAGTGTCCACAAGCGGAGCGATTCATCATCGCCGCTCCATCTATCGAATCCAAGTGTCAATTCCTTAGCCGCAGTAACTGCACAAGGCCCGGTGGATAGAACTTCAGAAATGACTGCAGATTCGTCTAATGAATCATCTACGCTGTCAATCATTCCGATACGAAGCGCTTCGGTTGTATCCATTCTGCCGGCTAACATTGCATGGCGGCGAAAATTAGCACTGCCCATTCTCCTGTAGACATATGGCCCAATTACTGCAGGTAGGATACCCAACTTTCCTTCTGATAATGCAATCTTAACTCTCGAATCACAGATTACGTGGTCTAAGCATGCAATCAACCCTGCACCGCCGCCTAAGGCAACTCCCTGAATCTTACCGATTGTGAAGCATGGATGAGACCAAAGGCCGTTGAATAAGGAATCGAGTCTCTCAGAATCTCTTCTATTCTCTTCAGGTGTATTCGCACCAGCATCTCGCATCATGTTGATGTCTGCTCCAGCGCAGAAATGCTTGCCTTCTCCAGACAATACTAGGACTCTGAAGTATGGTGTACCATCTTCAGAAGTGAGTTTTCCAGTTACTCCAACAGAGTTCTCTGCTGTCCAAGAAAACACCTCGATTAGCTCCGTAATCATCTGAACATTCAATGCATTATATTTGTCGGGTCTAGCCAATGAAACCCTTGCTATGCAGCCATCGGTTTCCAATTGGATAAGTGAAGTTGTGGGTTGATTGTTCATGTTTAATTCTCCAATTGCAAAAATCAATTTTTCAATTACATTCTAAAGACGCCAAATCGGTCGTCTGGCAACTTAGCATTTTGACTTGCGGCTATGCACAATCCAAGGATGTCACGTGTGTCTCTAGGGTCAATAATTCCATCATCCCAGAGTCTCGCTGTTGAATAATAAGGACTACCTTCAGTCTCATACTTCTCGAGGATTGGAGCACGGAACGCTTCCAACTCTTCGCCTTCCATCGGCTCTTGTCCTTCTCTTGCCCTCTGGTCTTGCTTGACTGTTGTGAGAACATCTGCAGCTTGTGGACCACCCATAACTGAAATTCGGCTATTTGGCCACATGAACAAGAACCTGGGGTCATATGCTCTTCCGCACATTCCGTAATTTCCTGCACCGTGAGAGCCGCCAACGATTATTGTGAACTTTGGAACATTCACACAAGATACTGCTGTAACCAGCTTGGCTCCATCTTTGGCTATGCCGCCAGCCTCATACGCCTTTCCGACCATGAAACCGGTAATGTTCTGCAAGAAGATTAGCGGAATTCCTCTCTGACCACACAATTCAACGAAGTGTGCGCCTTTCAAAGATGATTCTGAGAATAGAATACCGTTGTTAGCTACGATTCCAACCTTGTACCCATGAATGTGAGCAAATCCGCAAATCAGTGTCTGCCCGTATCTCGACTTGAACTCGTGGAAACGGCTACCGTCAACGATTCTTGCAATGATTTCCTTGACGTCCACTGGAGTGCGGTTATCTGAAGGAATGAGCCCTAGAAGTTCGTCTGGATCGTAAAAAGGCTCCTCAGCATCAATTCGTTCAAATGGAGCGAGTTCTCTAGAACCAAGATTCTCAACAACATTGCGCACCATCCTCAGAGCTTCCGATTCATCTTCTGCAAAGTGGTCGGCAACCCCGCTTTGGGATGTGTGTACATCTGCTCCACCGAGTTCTTCAGCTGTGACTTCTTCGCCGGTTGCCGCTTTGACTAGTGGAGGGCCTGCTAGGAAAATAGTTCCATTTCCTTTGACAATGATGGATTCGTCACTCATCGCTGGAACATACGCTCCACCCGCAGTACAACTTCCTAGAACTGCTGCAACTTGTGGGATGCCGTCTCCAGACATTTTTGCTTGATTTCTGAATATTCGTCCGAAGTGACCAATGTCAGGGAATACTTCATCCTGCATTGGAAGGAAAGCACCGCCAGAATCTACAAGATAGATACAAGGTAGATTGTTTTCATGAGCAACCGTTTGTGCTCTAATGTGCTTCTTTACAGTCATTGGGTAGTATGAGCCACCTTTGACAGTAGCATCATTTGCTACGAAAAGGCATTCTCTTCCGTGAACTAAACCGACCCCGGTTACAATACCTGCACTGCTTGCTTTACCATCGTATAATTCGAATGCCGCAAGTGGTGACAACTCCATGAATGCGGTCCCAGGGTCGATGATTTTCTCAATCCTTTCACGAGCCAATAATTTACCACGGCTTCGATGTCTGTCGACATATTTTCCACCGCCCCCTTGATTGACTACATCTAAGCGTTGCCGCAAGGTTTCAATCAACTCTAGATTGTGAGTGCGACGTTTTTGGTAGTCCGGGTCGACACGATTTACACGAGTTGGTAGCCTATCCATGTCTTCCCCTCTATTCGCCGAAGGTCGATTGCGACTTGAATCAACCGCTTACACACCAAGGATTAATCTTCCAATATCCCGCAATCCTGGAGCCATTCCTACAATCATGACTGCAAGTACAATTAGCACTCGTAAATGTTGTTGCCTTGACTCGATTCTAAGTTGTGAGAACATCCAGATGATTAGGGTTGCAAGAGCAGCTTTGACCAAGAAGAATAGCCATGCGCCTTCGCCTAGTATTCCGAATCCGTTACCAAACTGAATAACTGCATCTGAAAGCGGATGCTTCTCTGAATAACCGAACCAATCGATACCAACCATGGTAGCTAAGCCATCACACAATTGGCCGAATAGCATTCCAGCAACCATTGGGGTCGCAAGTATTCCCTTAGGAGACAGTATCTCTACCGGATGGCTAGATCGGTCCTCGCTCTCCCATTCGTCCAATGTCATCCCATCTGGAATCAATCCGACATCGTTGCCTGTTAGACGTAATTGAGCCAAATCTTCAGTTCCTTGGCGCCAAACCGCCCAGGTGATGATGAATGGAATCACAACCACTACCAGAACTGGCCATAGAATGTCATTATCACGGGGCAATAATCCGCTATCCTGGACCCATGGTGTAGAAGCTAGTTGCGCCCAGTGGCCTAAGCCCATTGTGATCAGTCCGATTGCAAATGCGAGCATAGCGCGAGGTATTGCTTCCCAATCCCAGGTGTTGTGAATTACAACAGCAATCATTACTGCGCCTGCGAAAGAACCACCTAGAATCCAGAAAGTACCTGTGTCGTGCACGTGCACGCTAGGCAGAACTAGTAAGCCAGTGAAAGCGATGTATGCTACAAGCAACATTGCCAACATCGACAACTCGTTTTTCTTACCGATATGGCCGATGAATGCTGAGATAATCAGCCAAGCAGCCAAGTGTATGTGAATCAGAGGAGAAATGAATAAGACATCTACACCCTCTTTGAAATAATCTGCATCTTCCATTACTCTGAATACTGGAGCCAAAGCAACCCATGCGATTAATGCCCATACCATTCGGTCATCTACCGGTAATTGCCACTTCCTGAACAAAGCCTGGAATACAATGACTGCAGCAATCATTGTTAGAATATACACAATCGTGTTCACTTCAGAATACCCTGCATCTCCAGTCTCTCCAGCATCCTTCGCAATTGGGTCCCAGATGTAGACTTTGACAAAATCCTCCCAGAATATTTCTGGAGCAAAAATTAGTCCACCAACAATAACAAGGGAAATCAGGCCGAATAGGGAAAGTAGAATCCTCTCTCCTTTGGAGAATTCTGTGTCTTCCATGGTTATCTCACGCCGTCAAGGGTGATGAGGATTGCGTAGTTCTCACTCTTCTTCGCTACCTGCATCATCTTCTGCAGCCACACGAGGTTCGTGGACTTCAACGAATGAAACCTTACCTGCTTCAACAGCATCACGTAGAACGGTAACTAAGCGGAACTTCTGCATTGCTGCGTTAGGGTCGAATAGCATTGTTTGAGGGACGACGATTGAAATGTCGTCTCCATCGAATGAAACCTCGAACCCTTCTTGGCCAGTGTTTGCCTCAAGAAGTGCTGCAACTTTCTCTTCCTTGCCTTCGACAACCTTGACGATCTTGTAATCATACTTCAGAGTGCGACCAGCCATAGGGTGGTTGTAATCGATTCTAGCACGTCCTGCTGCTAGATAGGAAAGGATTCCTTGGCGGCCTTCAACAGTTACTGGACCTCCGATGTATAGGGACTTAGGGTCACGTACGTGGCGTAGTAGTTTGTCGATTGAGATGGTCTCAATTTGGTCTGGATCCTTTTCTCCGTAAGCGTCTACAGGTGCAATCTCGAGAGAGATATCCTTGTCTGCTTCAGCTTCCAAAAGGCTGTCTTCGAATCCAGAAATCAGATTTCCTGCACCAACTACGCAGACTAGAGGAGTGTAGGTTCTACCCTCTTGGTGCATATCATGCTCCTTTGCGACTTCTTCTCTAGTAGTTTCAATCAAATCGCCGGAGTCTGCGTTATACAGGTCGTAATCGACG
>TARA_B100000674_G_scaffold167662_1_pt1 | contig 25317 bp, 19 predicted proteins | sample TARA_B100000674 | Tara Oceans TARA_B100000674 (sample SAMEA2622759) | marine metagenome | biome: marine biome (ENVO:00000447); feature: surface water layer (ENVO:00002042); material: "saline water (ENVO:00002010), including plankton (ENVO:xxxxxxxx)" | depth 5 m
GGGAAGGACGCAGAATCAGGATTCAATAAATCAGCATCTGTCATGTCGCACGCTAGATAACAATCCGAAACACAATCAGACGTTGCTTTTGTTGTAAAACTGGTTTCTGTTCCATAAGTAGTTCCTTTACTGTTAGTGGCATAAGTTCTAATATAATAAGTTGTCTCTGGTGTCAGGTTTTCCATTAGCCCTTCAAACTCGTCGCCAACTCCTGTTCCTGCATCGAGAAGAACAGCATCTCCAGTTAGGGTCGGATTTGAAGTTAAACCGAATACAAAGCCTCTGGCAGTAATGGTCGCTCCTCCATGTGCGGTAACAGTTCCTACACCAAAAGATGTAGTACAGTATGTCCCTCTTACTTCAGTTGCGGCAACTATAGGTGCGGTAACACTGGCACAAGGGTTGGAAACTTCACTCCATCCAACATGACCCCATGCTCCACTTGGTCTTCTGAAGTATTGTCCTGAGGGAATTGCTTCCCAATCTTTTCCGTCATCGGAAACAATGTCTCCCGCACTGTATGCGCCAGCAGCGTTCCACGCTGGGTTAAGACATTGGGAAAATGAATTCCCTGGGAAGAATATAGATAGGACTATTATTGCAGTTAAAGAAATTTTTTTTAATAAAATCATAATCTTATAGTTTTTCTCAAAAGAAAAGACAGTTTGCAGGATAATCGATAAGATTTAGTTATCGGATAAACTTTAATGTCAATTCTATTTGTTACAAGACAGCTTTGAAGGGTGGGCAAAGCGTTTGCAAACATAGTGTTTTAAAGCTTACAGCGCAACAAAACCCGTGACATTTTTTTGTTTTTTAAACTGTTTTAATTTTAAGTCGATTCATAGGAGTTTTATGTGATTTCACCGATGATTTAAAGATAATTACGAATTAAATGATAAAATCTATTCCGTAAAGCATCTTTCCTGATATGACTTAAGATTTATGTGAAATAAATGAACTATTACATAGTTTTTTTTAATCATGAAGGGTAAATTTAAATCACGAATAAAAAAGCCTCTTACTGGTAAGAGGCTTTTTACGATTTGTAATTGATTTTATCCTATTCTATATGCTTTACTATATATCTTACTGTGGGAGGATTGTTAACAGTATCCGCTTCTCCTGTTTCATCGTTTATGTAAATTGAAATTTCCTCTTCAGGTATTTCGTAATCAAGTGAAAAGATAGTTAAGGAAAAATTATTGTCATTAACATTATTCCAAATTAATCTATAATCGGTATTTGTTACGGCTGAACCATATTTTCCAGAAAGGTATTCTTTCATTTCAAAATATAACGAATCAACTAAAATGGCGTTTTCTTGCGGGGTTAGCCCGCCTGGTATTATTTCTGTCTCAACCTTGTCTACATTGTTGTTCTCATTAAAATAATAATCAACCTGAGCCCAGTAGTTTATATCTAAATCCGGATCATAACTTGTGTAAAAACTCGTTTTTGAAACAAAATTAGAATCAGCTTCATTTATACCGCTCAAAGGTGCGCCTACTTTGAAACCTCGAATATCGCTTTTGTGGTTTTGTATGAGGTTTTGCAAATGAGGACTACAATCTTTAAGGTTTAAAGGCTCCGGTTTTTCGGGACATTTAGGTTGCTTACAACCCATTAACATCAGAGAAAGTGCTCCGGCACCATAAATCAATTTATTAAACATAGCTCTTGGTTTATCGTATTCAACTTTTTATGTTAAAATGTATAAAATGTTTCAATAATAGTTAAAAAAAGAGTTAAAATTCGTTTTTGAGCTCCATACTTTTTTGCGTTTTTCGCAAAAAATAGTCTTTCCGATTTTATTTTTTGTGAAAAAGCCAAAAGTCAGAACTACCATATTGGAAAATCAATTATTACAACAGAATGGATGAGTATAGTTTCGTGTTGCCAAGTTAAGAAGGAAGTGATAGTTACGTTATGTTGTTTGCGAGGAATATTGAGTGCGAAAAAAGACGAGGTTTAGAAACTTTTGACTCAATATATCATTTTTTAAAAAGTAAGCCACTAATATTCAGTAAGTATTGATATTCTCTTTAGCTGATTTACATCAGTATATAGGAGTTTTTCTTTTTAGCGGGTTTAACAATAAAAAATGTAGCAATGAAAAACACACAATTTTATCAAACACGACTAAATCTAAATCAATATGGATTGAAAATATCCTCAGAACTCAATACCGGTATTAGGGTAATTATTGAAAAAAAGAATCATTTAAGTGATTTGGAACGAAATGCCCAAGAAGTTTTGGGACATATTTATTTAGTCAACCAGTATTTACTAAAAAAAATTGAGAAATTGAATACTTTGCTCAATGATGGATTAGTAAATCAAAAGTGGGAATATTTTGAATCGGATTTTACTTTAGTGGAGACTATGCTAAATGTTAGTGTTTTTAAAATCAAATCATGTTCTGATTTTAATGTTCCGGTTTATTTTTCTTTGGAAGAATTAGAGTTGAAATTAGCGGTTCAGTTAAAAAAATTAATTACCTTATCCAGAACGGTTCCCTCTGCTTATGCAAATAATTATTGCACAGAGATGAAAGTTATTCCCGGAATAAAACTGGATGTTTATCAATTAATATTTTTTGCAATGAAACATTCGGCGCATCATCTTAATCAGATATCTACATTTATTAAGATCAATGAGGTATTTGATGTTGATCGATTAGTTAAAAATTAATATTCTGAATTTATAAATAAAATGGGAATATTTTTTTACTCCAATATATGTTAAAAAAGTCTTAAATAAATAGGTCTGATTTATCTATTACTTTTTCAAATAAAAGACCTAGATTTAACCTTTGAAAAATTGGGGAATAAAAGAATAAAAAATTACAATACGTAACTATGGAATCGCAATTAGAAAAGCTGGACCTTGCAACAAAGATTGGCGAAAATATAAAAGCAGTGAGAAAAGTTAAGGGGTATAATCAATCACAATTAGCAAGAGCCTGTGGTATGGATAGACAGCACATGGAAAAAATTGAGAATGCAAAAGTAAGTGCTAATGTTTATACAATTTATGTGATATCTGAAGCCTTAAAGGTCGATTTGTCCGAATTAGTTGCTGTTTAATTTTTTAAGGTCAGTAATTGTTTAGATACTTATTCTTGGTTGGGACCAGTCAGACGATTTTTAATTTCTCTCAAGCGTTGAATTTTATTTGGTCTTCTGCTTTCAATACATGTTTTTGTATAGTATTGATGGCTCTCGAGGAACTTTACCTGGATAGGGTCCCAGTCTTCCATTGATTTTATTATTTTCATGTCAATTAGTTCTTGAGCTAATGATGAACTGATTCGTTCAAACTCGTTTTTGTCACGGCCCAGGTAATCCAGGTCGGCATCACACAATATTTCTTCCAAATGGTTTTTAGGGTCTTGTGGAATTTTTGTGGCTAAAATCATATTTACCACAACTTCAACTTGTCCATCCGTAAATCCATACCTTGGAAGCTCGCGTTTTGCAAGTTTAGCTCCTTCAAATTCGTTGTCCTGATATTTATTTAAAAAACCACTATCGTGAAAAAGAGCAGCTAATTTCACGAGCATTAATTCTTCTTTTCCGATACCCTCTGCAAGTCCTATTCTTTCTGCAGAATTCATTACATCGACAGTGTGATGAGGTCCATGATATTTCAGTTTTGAAACAAATTCATTCTGTTCCAATAAATCAATGAAATAGTCACGGACATTTTGGAAGCTTTGTTGAGTGTAAACTTTAAAGTTTAATAGTTCAAAAAATTTTCTGTTTGGAGTTTGTCCGTTTTCATCTTTACATAGCCCGGTTTTTATTCGGGTAACATAGAACATATCTATTGCTCCTTTATTTTTGACAGGCAGTTTCCCTCTATATTCACATTCAAAATAGTCTTTAATGTGTTCATAAGTTGCTCCGGAAACGTTAATCATTCCTTCTTCAGCACTCGTTTCCATTCTGGCGGCTGTATTTACAGTATCACCCCATACATCGTACAAAAATTTCTTTTTACCCACTACTCCTGCTACTAATGCCCCTGTGTGTAAACCAACTCTTAGGTGCCATTGTGGCTTTCCAGTCCCTTCTCTTATTTCTCTTTTTTGAAACATGTATTTTTGGAATTGAAAAGCTGCCAATACACAATCAACAGGATTTGTCTGATTTCTTATAGGTATTCCTCCTACACACATGTAGGCATCACCAGAAGTTTTAATTTTTTCAATATTCAGAGCCCCAACTATATCATCAAATTTCGCAAATGAATCATCCAATTCAGCAACTAGTTCCTTTGGACCTAAGTTTTCAGTTATTTTTGTGAAGTTTTTAAAATCAGCAAACATTACAGTTGCCATTTTGTAACTTTTTGGTGTGGATTTTCCTGTTGAAACCAATTCTTTTGCAGTTTCTCGGGGCAGCACATTCAGGAGAACTTCTTCTTCTTTATTTTTTTCTTCTTCTAACTCCTTATTTTTTTCTTCTAATTTTTTCTTTTGATTTTCAACTTCTCTGGTTCTGTCTCGAACTTTTTTTTCCAGTATTTCTCTTTGAATTTTTGATCGGTTGATTCTTGATTTAATTGTTATAGCAATGAATCCCAATATAAATGTAGAAATTCCAGAGATAAACCACCAGGTCAGATAAAAGGGTGGTTTTATAATAATTGTTATTTTTTCTTCTTTGGGATTCCAAATCCCGTCTGAGTTTGCTGACTTAACTAAAAAATTATATTCGCCATAATTTAAGTTACTAAACTTATAAACTCTTTTTCCTTTTACAGTTTGCCAGTCTTTTTGCCAACCATCAAGTTTTGTTTTGAACAGATTTTCGTTTGGAGATGAGTAATGGAGTACATCCACTATGATTTGAAAATTGTTTTTTTTATGCGGTATTGTAACTATTCTTGAGTTGTTTTCAGTGGATATTTTTTTTGAGTTGGAACTTAATAAATCTTGACCATCATACATAATGGAAGAGATATAAACTTTTGGAGGAACAGAGTTTATGTTTTGTTTGTTTGTATTAACAATATTGTAACCGTTTATTCCACCAAAGTAAATTTGGTTTTTGTTATTTACATAAGCGGAACCAGAATTGAATTCTAAACTTTGAATCCCATCTGAAGCTGTATAGTTTTCAAATTCTTTAGTTTTTATATTGTATTTTGACAGCCCTCCGTTTGTACTAAACCAGATTGAATTTTCAGTACTAATTATTGAATATATGGTGTTGTTTGGCAGGCCGTTTTTTGTTGAGTAGTGTTCGCTGGATTTATTTCTGATATTGTATTTAATTACTCCGCCTCCATAAAACCCAAGCCAGATATTGTTTCCTTCGGACTTTTCAATTGACAATCCTAAAAGGTGTTCAACTTCATTAAGGGGTGTCGTGACAATTTCTGCATTATTTTCGAGATTAATAAGTTGGTAAATACTTGTTGGGTGCGCAATGAAATAAACAGTATTATTTAATTCAGTGAAGTCTCTTACGTTTTTTAATTTCCACCTGTTTTTTAGGGTAAGATTTTCATCGTACAACGAAAGATAGTTTAAACTACCTATAAGAAGTTTGTTTTTTGTTTTTAGAAATTTAAAAATGACGTCTTGATTTCCGCTGTATGAAACATCGAGAAATAAAGAATCCATGCTGTAAGCAGTGTCCTTTTGGGTAAGTGAATATACCCCTTTTGATGTCCCTAAAAGAATTGTATCATTAAAATTTGTAATGTCCAGAATTAACCCTTTAAATGGAATCCAGTAATGGGTTTTGTTGCTTTTTTTCAGGATCTGAAGACCATTATCGTATCCAGAAAGAAAAAGGCTGTCATTTTCCCAAAAAGACCAGGTGTTATTGCTTGAATGCGGGCTGTGCTGAGATGCTTTATAATGAAGGAGCTGTTGTTTTGAAGGGTCTATTTTATTAATTCCACTATCTGTACCTATCCAGATTATTCCAAAGCTATCTTTGAAAATGCATTTTATTTTTTTACTTACAAGTGAGTTCTTTCTTTTTTGATTAAGCGATCTATTAAATGGTTTTTCACTATTTGGAGTGTAAATTACCAGCCCGTTTTCTTGTGTGGCAAGCCAATATCTTCCATCACTTAAAATACAATCGTTAACACTCGCCGGGATTGAGAATGTTTTCTCTTCAATATTTTTTTTATTCAGATGAATAAATTGGTTTTCAAAAGAGATACCTATACCATTTTCGGTAGAAAAAATTCCTTTTATATTTTTGGGGAATTGTTTAGCTGCTAATACCGAAGTTTTTGTTATTTCATGTAATGTGTTGTCCGAAGCGAAGAATATTCGATTGTCACAGGAGATTAATCGTTTAATTTTTTTTTGAAAGTTTAAACTTCTTATCACGGATTTATTGTTGAGGATTTTTATTTCAAAAAGCCCTTTTGAAGAGGATACAATTATGGCGTTTGTAGGCAGAAAAACTGAGGATGTAATTGATCCAACTGTGTCATTATTTAATGCAAAGGGAAAATTCTTGAATTTTTTAGAAAGAGGGTCGAAAATTGAAATACCGATTCTTGTAGTAAAACAAATAGAGTCCTGATTCCAATTACTCATTCCAATAATGTAGTTGCTCAGAATTGTAGTTGAATCAAATGGATTGGAATAAAAGTTTTCAAATTCGTAACCATTAAATCTTGACAATCCATCTTGAGTGGAAATCCATAAAAATCCTTTTTTGTCTTGAAAAAAATTTTCAACAAAACTTTGAGGAAGACCATCATCAATAGTATATTGGTCACATTTAAGTAAGTCGAAACTGGTTGCTTTTATCTGAAGAGAAAGCAGAACCAAAACAAAAATAAATCCAAAATAATTCATTGTTGTGCTAAAGATACCATTTAAAAATAATTATGACTTTAGACAACTTTAATTAAGTCTATCTTTGCATAATTTGTTGGAAATACAATATTTTTTCTAAGTTTTTCTTAATGGAAAAAATGTTTTTTCAGGGTGGTTTTTTTATTTATTTATGAGTCACAATAATTAAAATCAATATTTCATTCATCACTATTGATGAAATTCTTTGATATAGTACCGTTTTTTAGGTATTTTTATAAATAGTTTAGAACTGTTCTAAATAAATAAGTGTAATGATTAAAGTTTCAGATAGCGCAAGAGACCAGGTGAGCAAACTTAAAAAGTTTGAAGAAATGCCTGTGAACAGCTTTATCCGTGTTGGAGTAAAGAGTGGAGGCTGTTCGGGTTTGTCTTATGATTTAAGTTTTGATACCGAATTACAGGAAAATGACCAGGAATTTGAAGATAATGATGTAAAGGTTGTCATTGAAAAAAAGAGTCTGCTATATCTGGCGGGCACTACTTTGGAATATGAAGGAGGTTTAAATGGTAAAGGGTTCAGCTTTACGAATCCGAATGCCTCTCGTACGTGTGGTTGCGGTGAGAGTTTTGCAGTGTAAAAAAGATAAAGACGGAGTATGAGCATGTCTGATGAGGATAAAATAATTGAAGAAGCAACTTCTGGAGAATATAAATATGGTTTTGTCTCGAATATCGATTCTGAGTTAGCTCAAAAAGGATTGACAGAGGAAACCATTCGTTTTATTTCAGGAAAAAAGAATGAGCCTGAATGGTTATTGGATTGGAGGCTGAAAGCATTTAAAATGTGGGAAAATATGGAGGAGCCGGAATGGGCTCACATTTCTTATCCAAAGCCTGAATTTCAGGACATTATATATTATGCTGCTCCAAAACCAAAAAAAGAGTACGAGAGTCTGGATGAAGTTGATCCTGAAATTTTAAAAACTTTTGAAAAATTAGGCGTTCCGATAAATGAACAAAAAGCCTTAGCGGGAGTTGCCGTTGATGTAGTTATGGATTCTGTTTCAGTTGCTACAACATTTAAGGAAAAACTAAGTGAACTGGGTATTATTTTCTGTTCCTTTTCTGAAGCAGTAAAAAATCATCCTGATTTAGTTAAAAAGTATGTTGGTTCCGTTGTTCCTCAGGCAGATAATTTTTATTCTGCGTTAAATTCTGCGGTTTTTTCCGATGGTTCATTTTGTTATATTCCCAAAGGGGTTAAATGTCCTATGGAATTATCTACATATTTCAGGATAAATGAAGCGAATACAGGCCAGTTTGAAAGAACGCTTATTATTGCTGAAGAAGGATCTTATGTTTCATACTTAGAAGGGTGTACCGCTCCTCAGAGAGATGAGAATCAGTTGCATGCCGCGGTTGTTGAAATAGTAGCAATGAAAGATGCTGAAGTAAAGTATTCAACTGTCCAAAATTGGTATCCGGGAGATAAAAAAGGAAGAGGTGGAATTTATAATTTTGTAACGAAGCGAGGTTTATGTGCTGAAGAAAACTCTAAAATTTCATGGACACAAGTTGAAACGGGCTCAGCAGTAACGTGGAAGTACCCGTCATGCATTTTGAAAGGAGATAATTCGGTTGGAGAGTTTTTCTCTGTTGCGGTAACAAATAACATGCAACAAGCAGATACTGGAACAAAAATGATTCACATAGGAAAAAACACAAAGAGTACGATTGTTTCCAAAGGTATTTCAGCGGGAAAATCTCAAAATTCCTACAGAGGTTTAGTAAAGATTGGTAAAGGGGCAGTAGGTTCCCGAAATTTCAGTCAATGTGACTCACTCTTGATTGGTGACAGATGTGGTGCACATACTTTCCCGTATATTGAATGCAATAATAAATCAGCTAAGATTGAACATGAAGCAACAACCTCAAAAATCGGTGAAGATCAGTTGTTTTACTGCAATCAAAGAGGAATAAAAACAGATAAAGCAATTGGGTTAATTGTAAACGGTTTTTGTAAAAATGTTATGGATAATTTACCTATGGAATTTGCTATAGAGGCCAAAAAATTATTGGAGATAAGTTTGGAAGGGTCAGTTGGATAAAATAAAAAAAACACATTTAAAATGTTAAAAATAGACGGATTAGAAGCCGAAATTGAAGGGAAACAAATTCTGAAGGGATTAAATTTAGAGGTCAAACCAGGTGAAATTCATGCTGTTATGGGGCCTAACGGTTCAGGTAAGAGTACTCTTGCTTCTGTTTTAGCAGGTAGAGAGGAGTATGAAGTAACTGGTGGGTCAGTTGATTTTTTAGAGAAAGATTTGTTGGATCTTGCACCTGAAGAAAGAGCTGGAGAAGGCGTTTTTTTGGCGTTTCAATATCCTGTTGAAATCCCCGGAGTAAGTAATATTAATTTCATAAAAACCGCCGTGAACGAGGTCCGAGATTACAGAGGACTCCCAGCAATGGAAACCAAAGAGTTTATGGCACATTTGAAAGAAAAACAAAAACTGGTTAAACTCTCTGGAAAACTAGCTAACAGGTCGGTAAATGAAGGTTTTTCGGGAGGTGAAAAGAAAAGAAATGAAATTTTTCAAATGGCGATGTTGGAACCTAAATTAGGCGTTCTTGATGAAACAGACTCCGGTCTGGATATCGACGCATTGAGAATTGTAGCGAGTGGTGTTAATGAGCTAAAATCAAGCAAAAACGCTTTTGTTGTAATCACTCATTATCAAAGGTTGTTGGATTATATTGTTCCCGATTTTGTACATGTTTTATACGATGGGAAGATTGTTAAAACAGGTTCAAAGGAATTGGCTTTAGAGCTTGAAGAAAAGGGGTACGACTGGATTATAGAGGAAATTGAGGGAAAATCTTAAACCGTTTAAAAAACAAATCAAATGGCAACTATTACGCTTACTGATAAGGATAGATTTTTAATCAATCAGGAAGGACAAGATTTCAGTCATGAGGCTAAGACTTTCATAAAAATAAGAGAATTAGCACTTAAAAATTTAAAAGGACTTGATTTCCCGACCAAAAAGCTGGAAGACTGGAAGTACACGAATTTAAGAGAGGTTTCAAAAACTGAATTTCGTCCTCAAACAGCAGTTAATATTATTGAGGAAAAGATTAAGGCGCACAAAATTCCAAATCTTGATGCATATGTCTTAGTCTTTGTAAATGGTTTTTTTGCGCCAAAGTTTTCAAATACAGTAGAAGAAAAAGATGGTGATTTCATTGTAACCAATTTAAATAAAGCTAAAAAAGATTTTATAAAATTGGTAGAGCCCCATCTGGGTTTCCAAACAAGAGCAAAAGATCAATTTTTTGTGAATTTGAATTCTGCTTTTTCTCAGGATGGAGGTTTTATTTATGTAAAATCAAAAGCAGTACTTGATAAACCCGTCCATATTATTAATTTGGTGGATGGGGACCTGGTAGCCTCCTATCCCAGGAATTTAATTGTTGCAGAAAAATCAGCAAAGGCTAAAGTTGTTGTGTCTTATGAAACCATTGATTCCAATTCTGCTTTAAGTAATGTTATAAATGAAGTGGTTGTTGCAGAAGGAGCTAATGTGATATTGGATAAAATTCAAAATGAGAATTCAAATACGTATCATATTGGAGCAGATTTTGCGACGCAGCAAAAAGACTCAATATTTACAATTAATACGATTCCAGCAAATGCAAAATTGATTCGAAACAATTTAAATATTGTTATAAACGGGACAAATTCAGTAGCTAATTTGTATGGAGCTATTTGTTTGAATGGAGATATTCATGTGGATAACCAAACTTTTGTAGATCATGCTAAACCCAATTGCGAATCCAATGAACTCTATAAGACTGTGGTGAATGATTCTGCAACAAGTATTTTTAATGGTAAGATATATGTAAATCAGATTGCTCAAAAAACAAATGCTTTCCAAAGTAATGCAAATATTCTGCTAAGTGATGATGCTAGGGCAAACTCCAAACCACAACTGGAAATTTATGCTGATGATGTAAAGTGTAGTCATGGATGTACAATTGGACAATTCGATAATGAAGCATTATTTTATTTAAAATCAAGAGGAATTCGAGAAGAAGTTGCTCAGAAAGTGCTTTTAGATGCCTTTATAGGTGAAGTTCTTGATAATATAGAAGAAGAACCTGTTCGTAAATATGTTGATCAATTAATTGCAGATAATTTTAACTCAAAAAATTAACCTATAGTTTTAAATCTTTTTAACATGGTGGAAAAGAACAATGTTTTCAATTTAAGAAATGACTTTCCAACACTAAAAAGAAAGGTTAACGGAAAAGACCTGGTGTATTTTGATAATGGAGCAACCAGTCAAAAACCAAGTTCAGTAATAAAAAGGATTAATGAGTTTTATCAAAATGAAAACTCTAATATCCACAGAGGGGTTCATACGCTCAGTCAAGACGCAACTTCAGCCTATGAAGATGCCCGAAATAAAATTCAAAAGTATATTAATGCCCGGCTGGAGGAGGAGATTATTTTCACAAAGGGGACAACCGATAGTATTAACCTTGTTGCGAATGGATTCAGTAGAGAGATTTTAAACAAGGGAGATGAAATTTTAATTTCAGCGATGGAACATCATAGCAATATAGTTCCGTGGCAGTTGGCTTGTGAATATTCTGGTGCTAAATTAAAGGTTTGTTCTGTTAGTGATGAAGGCGAACTGGACATGGAGGAATTTAAGACGCTACTCTCTGATAAAACAAAACTAGTTGCGATCACTCATGTTTCGAATACCCTTGGAACTATTAATCCGGTCAAAGAAATAGTTGATTTTTCTCATAAATTAAACATCCCTGTGTTGTTTGATGGAGCACAGAGCGTTCCTCATATGAAATTAGATGTGCAGGATTTAAATTGTGATTTTTACGCGTTTGGCGCTCATAAAATGTTCGGTCCAACAGGGATTGGAGTTTTGTACGGTAAGAAAAAATGGCTTGAAAAATTGCCTCCTTACCAAGGTGGTGGAGATATGATAAAAACGGTTACTTTTGAAAAAACTATATATAACGACATACCCCATAAGTTTGAGGCAGGAACACCTAATATTGTGGGTGGAATAGGTTTAGGTGCTGCAGTTGATTATCTAAATAAACTTGATTGGGAATCTATTCATGAATATGAAAAACAACTATTAGACTATGCGACTACTCAACTTAGTCAAATAGAGGGTGTTCGAATTATTGGTAATGCTAAGCATAAAGTTGGTGTTTTAAGTTTTGTTCATCAAAGAGCACACCACTACGATATAGGTACTATTCTTGATCAATTAGGTGTAGCCATTAGAACAGGACATCATTGTACAGAACCATTAATGAGAAGGTTTAATGTTTCTGGTACAGCGAGAGCTTCATTTGCTTTTTACAATACAACAGAGGAGGTGGATGTATTTATTTCTGCTTTAAAAAGGGCTCTAAAAATGATTTTATAACAGTTATGGGATTAGACGAAACAGCAGAAGAATTAGTTGAAGATTTTAATCTGTTTGAAGATTGGTCGGATAAGTATGAATATATAATTTCGCTTGGAAAAGAATTGTCAGCAATGAAAAAAGAAGACAAAACTGAAGAAAATCTTGTTAAAGGTTGTCAAAGTCAGGTGTGGCTAGTTGCTAAAGAAAAGAATGGTAATGTTTTTTTTGAAGCAGATAGCGATGCAATTATAAGTAAAGGGATTTGTGCTTTATTGGTGAAGGTTTTTAATGGTCAGCCAGCTTCAGAAATAGTAAAAAATAATCTGGATTTTATTGAAAAAATTGGATTGAAAGAGCACTTATCTCCAAACAGAAGTAATGGTTTGGTTGCAATGATTAAAAAAATGAAAGCATATGCATTAGTATTTAGTAATACATAAATTAAAGCACTATGGATCAAGCAGCAAAAAAAGATTTAGAAGAACATATTGTATTGGTTATTAAAACCATATATGATCCAGAAATACCAGTCGACATATATGAATTAGGCTTAATTTATCAAATAAAGATTGATGATGACGCAAATGTAGATATTGAGATGACCCTGACTTCGCCTAATTGCCCTGCAGCAGAGAGCTTACCTGCTGAGGTGGAAACAAAGGTTAAAGGTATGGAGTTGGTTAAAAACTGCACAGTTGAAATTGTTTTTGAACCAACATGGGATCGTCATATGATGAGTGAAGAAGCTCAGATTGAATTAGGTATGATTTAATATTAATTAGTTGTTGGATTGTTTCATTGATTAATTGTGATAAAGTGATTGAAAATAGAGTTGCAAAAAGTGGCATAATCACACTGGACCTTTCGGATTTGATACCTTCCGGGAACCAGTACGTTGTAGATATAAAAGATTTTATACAGGATGGTCTGATTCTTAGAGAAAAAGATTTTCGTTTGCGAATAAAAGAGAAAAACTGGTCTGAATTTCAGGGAGGCTTTGTTGCTGTTACCAACTCTTCGGATGGCATAATACCACTTTGGGCATATATGTTAATTTCATCTGCTTTACAACCCTACTCCTCTTTAGTTGTTCGAGGAAATAAATCGCATTTAAAAGGCGCTCTTTTAAGACGTTCAATTGAAGCAATCAATGAGTCTGATTATTTAGATAAAAGAGTAGTTATCAAGGGTTGTGGAAAAGAATCCATTCCAGAAAGTGCATACATAGCAATAACCCAAAAACTACAACCTGTTGTTAAAAGTTTAATGTTTGGAGAAGCCTGCTCTACGGTTCCGGTATATAAAAAAAGCAGTTGATTTTTTTAAAATCGAATTGTCTAATGAAAATTATTATAATTAGTTGTAAATTTGGAAAATAACCTGCTCGGCTAGTAAAAAAAAATAGTCATATTTGAGAAAAGAAATACCAAAATTATGAAAGATGTTTATAAGATTTTAGTACCTACAGATTTTACTTCAGTTGCTAAAACAGCTTTAAATCATGCAATAAAAATTGCAGAGATTATGAATGGAGAAATTGTTTTACTTCATGTAGTAGATAGAGACACAAAAAGTGAAGAAGCAAGATTGAAGTTGGATCCAATAGCTGAAACTGTTAGTAAAGAGAATAACATTCCAACTGTAGGAAAGGTTGTGACAGGTAATATTTTTGAAGATATTGATAAGGTTGCTGATTATGAGGGAGCAAGGTTAATAATAATGGGAACACATGGAAGAAAAGGCATTCAACACATAACCGGATCTTATGCTATGAAGGTCATTACCAGTTCAACTATACCTTTTCTTGTTGTGCAGGATAAAATTGTTCCGGATGCATATAAGAATATTGTTTTTCCAATTGACTTCAGAGCTGAAACCAAACAGAAGATTTCACTTACTGCAAGTATGGCTAATCAGCTTGGTGCCAAGGTGCATATATTTGCTGAATATGATGATGATAAGTTTGATAAGCAGAAGATTGATAATAATGTTGCATATACAAAGAAGTTTTTTGCTAAGAACGGTATTGATTATGTTGTTGAAAAAGCATTTGAAAAGGGGGATTTTGTCAAGCAAATAATTAGATATTCAGCGAGCATAAATGCAGATTTTATTACTGTATTGAATTTGAATTATCGCTCAATAACTGCATTTTTAAAGAATTTAGAAGAGGAGTTAATTACCAATGAAGCGCAAATTCCTGTTTTAATGGTAAATCCATCTACCGATTTTATAAATAAGTCACCATTGTTTGGGCAGTACCAAACGTTATCTATGTAATATGTCATAAAACACATAAAAAAAGCGGTCTTTTGACCGCTTTTTTTATGATAAAATTGCTATCTGATATCAAAAATTGCTGGTTTTTATAAATAAGTATTGCTCTTTGAAAAAAGGGAGAACGAGAATATAAATCCTTTTTTTTATTTTCGCAGGTGGATAATGTTTGTTTATGAAAAACCTAATCTTATTTTGTAGCTGTTTAATTTTATTGTTTTCATGCGGAAGCAATAATGAAGAAAACATTCCTCAAGAGGAAATTAATAGAGCTCTTGCTGTTTCTGATTACTCTCCGGTTATTCTTGAAAGAGGTGGTATTAAATTAATTGAGTTTACGGACTTTCCTCCTTTTAGTGATGTTGAGTCAAAAATTGCGACCCAGAATCAAACTTTTAAGATGGGACTCAATAAAATTGAATTCAAAAACAAATTTTTTAACCTCGGTGAAAAAACAGCGGAGGAAAAATCACATATGGTTAGATTGTATGAGGGGGGACAATATCTAGGTGTTTTAAATCCTAATAAACCTCTGAAAAAGATTATTCATGGTTATTTTGAAACAGAAATCGAAAAAGGAGATAATTTGTTTTTCTGTTATTTATCCAGATCATATGATTTGAGTGTGAAAAACAAAAACGCTTCTTTTTTATTTAAAATAAATGCCGATCCTTCTGGTTGTTTTTCAGAAACTGAATTATCGGATACTGTTGTAGCACTTCTTCAACCGCGTGGTGTTTTTTCTTCAGGTCAGGAAGAAAAAGTCTTATTTGATTTCTTTTTGAAAAATATTTCTTTGGAAGAAGGTAATTACATAAGTTTATTAATTGATGATATTGAGTTTAAGTTAACAAAGTGGGTCCCTTTTTGGATACAAGGGCTCAAGGCAGGAGACCATAAAATTTCTATTGACTTAAAAACAAAAGAGGGATTCAGTTTAAAAGGGATTATGCCGGATCAACTATCTACTGTAATTACTATCAAGGAAGTCAAATTATTTTCTGAATAAGAATCATTTTTATCATAAGAAGTACTTGAGTTCCATTATTAAACCCTTTTACTTATTTTTATAGAAGATATAACCTTTTCAAAGATAAGATATGGGATGTTCAGGATGCAGTACAGGAAGAGGTGCCAATAATTTACCCGGAGGTTGCAAGAGTAATGGTAGTTGTGAAAGCGGAGGATGTAATAAACTCAACGTTTTCGACTGGCTGTCAAATATGAGTAATCCAAGTATGGTTAACCAACCAGATTGGGTTGAGGTAAGGTTTAAGAATGGGCGTAAGGCTTATTTTGATAATAAAGAAAAATTATCATTATGTGTTGGTGATGTTGTAGCTGTTGAATCTTCTCCAGGTCATGATATAGGTACAGTTTCTTTAATAGGTGAACTTGTTAGAATACAGGTTCAAAAGAAATCGATTAAAACAAATGAGATTTTAAATATATACAGAAAGGCTCGTCAGAATGATATAGATAAGTGGCAAGAAGCAATCAGCATGGAAAAGTCTACAATGACTCAGGCAAGAAAATTTGCAATTGAGTTGGGTTTGAATATGAAAATTTGTGATGTTGAGTATCAAGGAGACAAAACAAAAGCTACATTTTATTATACGGCTAATCAGAGAGTTGATTTTAGAGAACTGATAAAGATTTATGCTTCTACTTTTAAGATTAGGATTGAAATGCGCCAAATAGGGGCTCGTCAGGAAGCTTCAAAATTAGGGGGTGTTGGATCTTGTGGAAGAGAATTATGCTGCAGTTCCTGGCTTACCGATTTTAGATCAGTAACAACGAGTGCAGCAAGATATCAGCAGCTTTCTTTAAATCCGCAAAAGTTGGCCGGTCAATGTGGTAAGTTAAAATGTTGTCTAAATTATGAATTGGATAGTTATTTGGATGCCATAAAAGATTTTCCAGAATCAAATCTTAATTTAAAAACTGAAGATGAAGAGTTTTTTCACTTTAAGACGGATATTTTTAAAGGGATTTATTGGTATACTTCTAAGCAAGATAAATTGAATTTTATTCCTGTTCCGGTTGATAGGGTAAAAACAGTCCAGGGTTTAAACAAGAATGGAGAGTTCCCAGAAGAACTTCTTGAGGTTATAGAAGGGTTTGATAAAGAAAGGGAAATTGACTATTTAAATGTAGTAGGTCAAGATGATTTAACTAGATTTGATAAAACAAATAATAATAACAGACGCTCAAAAAATAAACGAAGTGTAAAAAACAGAACGAATCAAGTTGAAGTCGATAAAAAAAATGCCCAAAATTTTCCAACGAAAAAAAGCAAACTAAATAAAAGTAAAAAGAAGCGATTAATTTCTCAACAAAAAAAGTCAAATCAATACAATCCAAAGAAAAAATTGAACCCCAAAAAAGAAAATAAACAAGACATAGATTCAAATGGATATAATCAATCAGCAGAAAGCACATGAAAAGGTTTTTAGCAGTAGCATTTTCCATTTTAATTTTAACAAGTTGTGATAGTAAATTTGTTTATGGAGAGGATATTGATATCCACATGGAAGGATGGCACAAGGACTCAGTATTGGTATTTAAAACAGATTCATTAACGGAATTACCTCCAGTTATTACAATTGGGATTAATATCAGAAACACCACAGATTATTTTTATAGAAACATGTATTTGTTTGTCGAAATACAAATTCCTGGTCAGGAACATCCAGTTAAAGACACCTTGAATCATCTATTAATGACTCCCGATGGTTACTGGACTGAAGGTGTTGAAGGAGCTGGTATCATGGAGTCGATGGCTTATCTGGAAGATAAGGATGTTGAATTGAAAGAATCAACGGCTTACTATCCTTATGCTATACAAAATCCTGAAAATGGGATTTATCAAATAAAAGTTAAACAAGGAATGCGTGATGACTTATTAAAAGAAGTAGTATCTGTTGGCGCCAGGATAGAAAAACTTGTTCGGCAATGACTAAAGAAGTTAAAAAGCTATTGCAGGAAAAACCGTCCTATAAGGTTTATATAATCGTTTTCTGGCTTTTGTTTTGTTTAGGAATAGGTTTCGGATATTATCTGTTTAACGGGATTGCTAATAAGCAACTTTTGGGGAAATTACCTTCTTTTCAGCAGTTAGAAAATCCAAAAACTTTACTCGCGACAAGCCTGCTCTCTTCTGATGGAAAACAATTAGGTACAATATTCAAGGAAAACAGAGCTTTGGCGGAATATCATGAGCTGTCACCTTTTCTGGAAGACGCATTAGTATCTACTGAAGATGAAAGGTTTTATGACCATAGTGGTATTGATGGAAAATCCTTAGCTCGTGCAATAATAAAGGGAGGTAGTTCAGGGGGCGGAAGTACAATATCGCAGCAATTAGCTAAAATGTTGTTTACTGAAAAAGTAGTTAAAAACAAATGGGAAAGAGCCAAACAAAAACTCAAGGAATGGGTCGTTGCTGTTCAGTTGGAAAAACAGTACACAAAAGAAGAGATAATCATTAAGTACTTTAATACTCTCGATTTTGTGAATAATGCTGCAGGGATTAAATCAGCATCGCAGGTTTATTTTAATTCCACTACCCAAAATTTGAAAATTGAGCAAGCTGCTATGTTTGTGGGAATGGCTAAAAACCCGGCCTTGTTCAATCCGTTAAGAAGACCTGATACAACTTTATTCAGGAGAAATGTCGTTTTTGCTCAAATGTTGAAGAACGATAAAATAACAAAAGAAGAGTTTGATTCGCTGAAAAACTTACCGCTGGGAATAAAATTTAATTTAGCATCTCATCATTCCGGAACAGCTACCTATTTTCGCCAAGAGGTAAAAAAGAAATTAAAAAAAATATTTAAAAAACTTAAAAAGCCCGATGGTACCTCATACAATATGTATCAAGATGGCTTGAAAATATACACAAGTATAAATTATAACATGCAGCAGTATGCTGAGAATGCAGTTAAAACTCATTTAAGCAAAGAGCTTCAGCCAGCATTTTTTAAACATTGGAAATCCAAAACAAGAGATTTAAAAAAATATGCTCCTTTTTATTTTGAAGACTACACCGAACAAGAAAAGTCTGCTGCCGTTGAGAAACTCATTAAAAATGGTATACGAACCTCAGCTAGATACAGGAGAGCTTTGGATGCAAACAAAAAGGTTCGATTGGTAACATATGCATTCAATCGCGCTACTACTAAAAATCAACGTTGGAAAAATAAAGTAAAATATTATGACAGTAAACGTTATTTAGTTCAAAAAGAACTAAATAGATTAAACAGAGATACAACAAACGTATGGTCTATAAGAAAAGAAAAAATTCGAGTACGTAAAGAAATAAAAGTTTTTCAAGACAGCATACAAAAGTATAAGACTAAAAGTGTTGATTTTAAAGAAGAACTCGAACAAAAAAGAAAAGAATACCTTAAATTCTGGAAGCCATTTGATCAAGAAATGATGGTTGAATTTGATGTAAAAATTCCAATGCGAATTTTTACATGGGATGGAGAAAAGGATACAATAATGAGTCCTAAGGATTCAGTTATTCATCATAAATGGTATTTACGCTCCGGACTTTTATCCATCGATCCTCATACCGGTTTTATAAAAGCATGGGTTGGAGGTATTAATTATAAATATTTTCAATACGATCACGTTAGAGCTACGAGGCAGGTTGGTTCTACATTTAAACCTTTTGTATATGCCACGGCAATTGAAAACGGCGTAAATCCTTGTGAAGAATACTTAAATGAAGAAGTTACTTTTCCTGCCGGAACTTATGATTTAGAAGAAGCCTGGAAACCAAAAAATGCCGGAGAAGAATCCCATTTAGATGGTCAGCCTTTAACGTTAAAAATGGCATTAGCAAATTCCATCAATTCAATAACTGCCAGAATAATGAAAAATTTTGGCCCCGAATCGGTAATTGATGTAGCGCGTCGCTGCGGTATTACAACACCAATAGAACCAGTGCCTTCTATTTGTCTGGGGACACCAGATGTTTCTCTTTATGATATGGTTTCAGCGTATTGTGTCTTTGCGAATAAGGGAATTCGAGTTGAACCTCAGTTTATAACAAAAATTGAGGATAAAAACGGATCAATTATATGGTCACCGATTCCGGGAAGACAGGAGGTTATGACTGAAGAGAATGCATATAAGATGATTGAACTTTTAAGTGGAGTTGCAGAATACGGCCCGAAGGTTGCAGGCAAATTAACCTATGGAACCGGCGTTCGATTGCGATCTCCAGGCCGACCCTACGGAAATATTCCATACTCAGTAAAAATTGCAGGAAAAACTGGAACTACGCAAATGCAAAGTGATGGCTGGTTTATGGGGATAACACCCGATTTGGTTACCGGAGTTTGGACGGGATGTGAAGACAGGGCAGCACATTTTTTATCTCTTCGTTTGGGGATGGGTACAAATATGGCTCTTCCAATCTGGGGATATTATATGAATGATGTTTACAAAAACCCAAAAATCAGAATTTCCAAAGGAAAATTTGATGTTCCTGAATCCCTGAAAAATGAAGAGTTTGATTGTACCAAAAGAAAGGCGAATTCAATAGATGATTTTGAGACTATTGATTTTGATGATTTTTAGTATTTTCTCAAATATCTTATCTGAATAATAGCTGTTTTTTTCGTGGAGATTTTTCTCTCACCTTGGAAACTCTTTACTCAGTAGATAAGTTATTAATTAAACTGATAATCTTTTGTTTTGCTTTGAAGGAGTTAGTTGTCCCTGTTAACAGAATCAAAGAAGCAGTTTTATACCTGTACAAATGAATGGAAAGACAGTAAAGATTATATTTTTTTTAACCTTTTTTTTTGGTGTTAAAAATTCATTTGCAACAAATACATTTCTTACAAGAGAGTTTTTATGTGACAGTTGCAATAAGGATTTAAATTTGAGATTCGAGAGTTCATCCTTTTTTAAAAATAATGAATACGAGAGTGATTTTGCTACCGGTTTTACCGGTATTGGTGTTATGTTTAAACCTACTCTTGAATATTACTTTAACAAGAGCACAAAATTAAACTTTGGGGCTTTTGGATTAAAATATTCAGGTTTAGATGGATTGTCTCAATTAGTGCCTATTTATCAAATACATCATAAAGTAACCAATGGGTTTGAACTTGTATTCGGAAGTCTTTACGGGAATTTAAATCATGATTTAGCTGAACCACTATATCGATTTGATCGATATTATTTAGATAATGTTGAGTATGGCGTTCAAATCCTTAATTACTCTGAATTTATAGATTCAGATTTATGGCTAAACTGGGAGCAATTTATTCTTGAAGGAGATCCATTTCAAGAGGAGTTTACTCTTGGTAATCACAGTAAGATTAAGTTTTTGAATAAAAAACGCTATCAGGTTGCAGGAGATTGTCAACTGTTAATTTATCATAAAGGAGGTGAAATAGATAGTTATAATGGGCCTGCTTTCTCTCTATTCAATGGATCATATGGTTTTGATTTTAGTTTAAAATCACAATATTTAAGTTATTCCATAAGGCCAAAAATTTTGGTTTATAAAAGCCTGGGGTTACCTGATGAAGGAGAAAATTATAAGCACTATAAGAATGGTAATGGTTTTTTGTTTTCAGGAGATATTGAACATGACTACTTTTATTTTGAATCAGGGTATTGGAGTGGAAATAAATTTGTTTCATCAAGTGGGGAATATTTATATATGAGTATTGCGGAGTCTGATTTAGATTTCCATCAAGATAACAGACAGCTTTTTTTTACTAAATTTCGTTTGAAAAGGCATATGAGTAACAATTTAAAACTTGAGTTACGGATGAATCTTTATGTAGATTTGAGAAATGATGTTTTACCCGATTATTCTTTTGGAGTTTATTTTATTGCAAATGAATTATTTTTCTTGAAAAAAGATAAGTGAAATTTTCTTGTGCTTTCTTAGAACAGTTCTTTCAATACTTATAAAAGTATTTGTTTTGTAAAACTGTAAAATTAATCAGTTGATAAACAGATTTTTATAGTCCATGGTCATTTCAACTCCTTTGAATTTATTATTTTTGCAAACCCTAATATAGTTGGGGGTTATAAATCGATATTATGAGCAAAAAATATACGGAATACAAGGGGTTGAATCTTCCTGATGTTGGGAAAGAAGTCCAGGAGTTCTGGAAGGTGAATTCTATTTTTGAGAAGTCTATTTTATACAGAGATGAAAAGAAACCCTTTGTTTTTTTTGAAGGTCCACCCTCAGCAAATGGAATGCCCGGTATTCACCATGCAATGGCAAGGTCAATTAAAGATATTTTTTGCAGATATAAAACTTTAAAAGGATATAGAGTAAACAGGAAAGCAGGTTGGGATACTCATGGTTTACCCGTTGAGTTGGGCGTTGAGAAAGAAATGGGTATAACTAAAGAGGATATTGGTGAAAAAATTTCAATAGACGACTACAACAAAGCCTGTCGTGAGTCGGTTATGCGATATACCGATAAATGGAACGAGTTGACTGAAAAAATGGGATACTGGGTTGATTTGAATGACCCATATATTACGTACACCAACAAATATATGGAAACAGTTTGGTGGTTGGTTAAGCAGCTTTATTCTAAAGAGTTAATGTATCAAGGATATACCATTCAGCCATATTCTCCAGCAGCAGGAACTGGTCTTTCTTCAGCCGAAGTTAATATGGAGGGGTGCTACCAAGATGTCAAGGACACAACAGTTGTTGCTCAGTTTAAAGTAATAAGCTCAGAATTCAAAGATAAGTGGGGTGTTGAAGGAGATGTTCATATTTTGGCCTGGACAACAACTCCTTGGACACTTCCATCAAATACTGCATTATGTGTTGGTCCCAAAATAGAATATTCTTTAGTTAAATCATTTAATCAATATACGGGCGAATCAATTCAGGTAATTATAGGGTCCCCTTTAGTGGAGAAACAATTTTCGGGCAAGTTCTTTCCTGTTGATTCTGAAGAAGATTTAGTTTTTAAAGAAGGAGACAAAAAAATTCCTTTTTTTGTAGACAAAAAATTTTGTGGGAAAGACTTGGTGGGAATTCGTTATGAGCAGTTGATAAAGGGGTGTTTGCCATATCAAGATGCTGAAAAAGCATTTCAAGTAATAAAAGGGGATTTTGTAACTACCGAAGACGGAACAGGTATTGTTCACATAGCACCAACATTCGGTGCTGATGATGCCTTAGTTGCAAAAGAAGCAGGCGTTCCGCCAATGTTGATCCTCGATAAAAAGGAAAATCCTGTTCCTCTGGTTGATTTAACAGGCAAGTTTGTAAAGGAATTAGGGGGAGAATTAGGAGGAATGTTTGTGAAAAATGATTATTACGATGAGGCTGATCGTCCTGAAAAGTCTGCTGACGTTTTAATTGCCATCCAGTTAAAAATAGAAAACAAAGCCTTTAAGGTTGAAAAATATGAGCACAGTTATCCCCATTGTTGGCGGACACACAAACCTGTTTTGTATTATCCTCTGGATAGTTGGTTTATCAAAGCTACAAAGGTTAAATCAAGGATGTCTGAGTTGAACAACACAATAAACTGGAAACCAGCATCAACAGGAACAGGTCGTTTTGGTAATTGGTTAGAGAATGCTAATGATTGGAATTTATCGCGCTCACGTTATTGGGGAATTCCAATACCAATATGGAGCACCTCAGAAGGGGATGAACAAATTTGTATCGGTTCAGTTGAGGAATTAAAAACGGAGTGTCAGAAAGCGGTTGATGCAGGTGTAATGGAGGCAAACCCATTGGCTGATTTTGTTGTTGGTGATATGAGTGAATCCAATTACGCAACATTTGATTTGCACAAGAATTACGTAGATGAAATTATATTGGTTTCTCCGGGTGGAAAACAAATGAAAAGAGATCCTGATTTATGTGATGTATGGTTTGATTCCGGATCAATGCCATATGCGCAATGGCATTATCCATTTGAGAATAAGGAATTAATAGATGAAAATAAAGCATTTCCTGCTGATTTTATAGCTGAAGGCGTAGATCAGACAAGGGGCTGGTTTTATACTTTGCACGCTATTGCGACGATGTGTTTCGACTCTGTAGCGTATAAAAATGTGGTTAGTAATGGACTTGTTCTGGATAAAACAGGTCAGAAGATGAGTAAAAGTAAGGGCAATGCAATTGATCCATTTGAAACACTTTCAAAGTTTGGTCCTGATGCTACCCGTTGGTATATGATGAGCAACTCTCAGCCATGGGATAACTTGAAGTTTGATTTAGAAGGTATTAAAGAAGTTCAAAGAAAGTTTTTTGGAACCATTTACAATACGTATCAGTTTTTTGCTTTATATGCTAATCTGGATGGTTTCGATTATTCTCAAGAAGAGATGGCTTTGTCAAAACGACCTGAAATTGACCGCTGGATTCTTTCAAAATTAAACAGTTTAATTAAATCAGTTGATCAGGATTATGCAGACTATGAGCCAACCAAGGCGGCCAGAGCAATTCAGGATTTTGTTTCTGAACAGCTGTCAAACTGGTATGTAAGGTTATGCAGAAGACGTTTCTGGAAAGGTGATTACAGTGAAGATAAAATTTCTGCCTATCAAACCTTATACAGATGTTTAGAAGTTGTTGCTCAACTATCAGCACCAATAGCCCCCTTTTTTATGGATCAGTTATTTAAAGATTTAGATGCTGTTTCCGGGAGACACAAAGTGGAATCTGTTCATTTATCTAATTTTCCGGTTTCGAATTCTTCTGAAATTGATATTGATTTAGAAGAGAGGATGGAAATTGCTCAAAAGCATTCCTCATTAGTTTTGGGGCTTAGGAAAAAAAATAAGTTAAAGGTTCGTCAGCCTCTTCAAAAAATCATGGTTCCAATATTGAATGAAAAATTTGAACGTCAAATTGAAGCAGTAAAGGACCTGATTCTATCAGAAGTTAATGTAAAAGAACTGGAATATTTAAAAAATGATTCAGGAGTTTTGGTAAAGAAAGTTAAAGCTAATTTTAAGTTGTTGGGTAGAAAGTACGGAAAGCAAATGAAAAATGTAGCTGCTGCCATTGCTCAATTCCAACAAGCTGATATAGCAGCTATTGAACGAGATGGGAAATATTCATTAGATATTGACGGAAATCCTGAAATTTTGTTGGAAGAAGTTGAAATTTCTACCCAGGATATTCCTGGACTGTTGGTCGCTAATGAAGGTAAATATACTGTAGCATTAGATATCACTTTAACTGAGGAATTGAAGCAAGAAGGGATTGCCAGAGAGTTGGTCAATAGAATTCAAAACCTCCGTAAAGAAAAGGATTTTGAATTAACAGATAATATTAATTTGCTAATTAAAAATGTTGAGGGAATTGATGAAGTAATATCCAATTATAAAGAATACATCTGTTCTGAGGTTCTGGCGAAAGAAGTGCAGGTTCTGGATTTTGTTCCCGGGTCTTTAGAGGTTGAGGTGGATGAGAATTTAGTCACAGAAATTGCAATTCAAAGAGCTTAGATTGGAATTTACTCACTCTTTTTTAAAAAAAAGCTGTTCAAACGAAACCTTAAGGCTGAAAAAGTAGTTATTAGAGCAATTACTTTGCAAAGTAAACTGCAAAGTTTTTTAATTTAATATGTTATGAATCAAGTATTGAGGTATTCTGATAAAGACCTGGCTGCTTTTAAGGAATTAATTGAAGAGAAAATTGCAAACGCTGAAAAAGACTTAAAACATTTTCAGGGTCAAATTGATTATTCAGGTAACAATTCAGGAGACGAAACAGGAAAAAAATTAGGATCTATGGAAGATGGGTCTGAGGCATTAGGA
>TARA_B100000674_G_scaffold6060_2_pt1 | contig 25276 bp, 24 predicted proteins | sample TARA_B100000674 | Tara Oceans TARA_B100000674 (sample SAMEA2622759) | marine metagenome | biome: marine biome (ENVO:00000447); feature: surface water layer (ENVO:00002042); material: "saline water (ENVO:00002010), including plankton (ENVO:xxxxxxxx)" | depth 5 m
TGTTCGAGCGCGAAGAAGATGCGCTTGCTGATCTCAACCGGGTGTATGTTACCACAGCCCGCACGCGCGATGCCATCAAGCCTGTCTTTACCCCCAAGGGGTTGGCACCGGAAATGCGCAGCGTGGTTGCGCGTGGCGAGAAAGTCGGCGTGATGTTTGGCCCGGAGCGCACTGGTGTGCGCAACGAACATATCGCCATGGGCGATGCGGTGGTCACTGTGCCGCTTAATCCCGGTTTTACCTCGCTCAATCTGGCGCAGGCGGTGTTGCTGATCGGCTATGAATGGTGGCAGGCGGGCGTTGATGTGCCCGATTATCAATTGATGATGGCCGACACCTTCCCGGCGACCAAGGATGATATGGAACGTCTGTTCGTGCATCTTGAGAACGAGCTTGATGAGTCCGGTTTCTTCCGGGTGGCCGAAAAACGCCCCGGCATGGCGCGCAATATCCGCAATATCTTTAACCGTGCCAACCTGACCCATCAGGAAGTCCAGACGCTGCGCGGCATGATCGTTGCCATGCGCGGCGGCAAGCACAAGCCGTAACGCTTGCGTGGTTTGATATCGAAAATAAAGGGCTCTCCGATCTTGGTCAGGGAGCCCTTATTGTTTTTGGCGGGGGGCACTTGGCGAAGTGCCAAGCTGGGCGGCCTTATGGCCGATCTAGGCGATAGATCTTGTCCGGGTTCGGTTTGCTTTGCCAGGGCAGGCCGTCATTCTGCCAGCCATTGAGCAGGCGCAGGCCTTTTTGCGGGCCTTCCTTGATAGCACTGCCCTGAAAGCCGTGAACGACATAGCGGGCATTGGCGAAGCCGTTTTCCTGCAGGAAGGCGGCACTTGGTTTGCCGCGTTCGCTGCCGGACCGGCACATGGTGATTATGGTGGCGTTCTTATCCATGCCGCGTGCCTTAAGGGCCGCTTCGATCTCGGCGGCAAAGTTCGGGTTGCGATAAAGCCGGAACCGGCCCTTTTCTGCGTCCCATTGGCTTCGATCCACCATCAGATAGGGGATGTTGATATCCACCGCATCAGTGAAGCCGATAAACAGGATTTCCACCGGATCGCGGACATCGACAAACAGCACGTTCTCCTGCTGCGATGAAAGTTCGAGGGCCTCTTGAGTGGAAATTCCCAGCTCATCTGCCTTGGCGGATGCCGGTACTGCGGCGGAAAGGGCGATGGCAGCAAGCAAAGCCAGACCTGCCATAACGGGGCGCATTTTAAGCATGTTCATCATCGTGGGGTCCTTGGGGCTTAGAACGAGAAGACGCGGGTATCTTCGTCAACCATCATCTTGGCCATGGCCGGCGGGGTTGCGACACCAACGCCATCGCGAAGCGCAGTTTGATCATGTGAACTGTTGGGCAGATAAAGCGCGCAAACATTGACCGAGGCACCGCCGCTCATCAATTTGGTCAGAAGCTGCTCGGGGGTGACCCTTTTCGGCTCAAGGGCGGGGCTTTGGGTGGCGCTGAGTGCCAGGTCGCCTGCCTTGTCACACAGAAGAACATCGACCCGGACACCTTGCGCCTGCATGGTGTTGCCAAGAACCATCGCCATGCCCTGGGTCTGCAGGGACGGGCTGGTTAGGATGATCAGGGCCTTGTTGATTTTGTCATCGGATTTATCATCGGCTCGGGCGATGGCGACATTCAAAACAAGAAGAACAGCCATCAGAAGGAACATGAAGGCAAAGCGGACCGGGGTGATTGTGGATTTATTCATGGGGGCGCTCCAAATTCTGGATAATTAATCAATGATAATATTTTAATTTTGGGGCGCCTCTGGATGATATGACAATCGTCAATGTGGCGGGAAAACAGGTCTAAGGCCTTGGAATGCCGCCAGATAATCTGTGCTGGTTGGGAAAGGACTTGCGCTGGCATGACAAGCCTTGCGAAAACTGCAGGCAGTGCTTGCATCGGCAGGTCATGAAAACGGCCATTTTCGTTTGACTCTCGGGCCGTGATCTCTATATTGCGCCTCACTTCCGAGAAAGTGGGTCGAAACAGGTGGTTTCGTCCCCGTTCCGCATGTCTGGTCTTCAGGCGGTTGGAAACTATCGGGACAATAAGTGATCTTTAAAAAAAGAGAGTTACAAAATGTCGAAACGTATTGCTGCAAAGCATAAGATTGACCGCCGCCTTGGTGTGAACCTTTGGGGCCGTGCTAAGTCGCCGCTGAACAAGCGCGAATATGCACCGGGCATGCACGGCGCAACCCGCCGTAAGAAGCCGACCGACTATGGTACCCAGCTGTTTGCTAAACAGCAGCTCAAAGGCTACTACGGCTCGATCTCTGAAAAACAGTTCCTGCGCTACTACAAAGAAGCTTCCCGTCGTCCGGGCGATACCTCCGAGCATCTGGTTGGTATTCTTGAGCAGCGCCTTGATGCGGTTATCTACCGCATGAAATTCGTTCCGACCGTGTTTGCTGCACGTCAGTTCGTTAACCACGGCCACATTCTTGTCAACGGCAAGAAAGTAACCATCCCGTCCTACCTTGTTAAAGAAGGTGACGTTGTCGAAGTGAAATCCGCTTCGCGCGAAATCCCGATGGTTATGGAAGCTGCCAACCTGAACGAACGTGACGTTCCGGAATATCTCGACGTTGACGCGAAGGCCTTCAAAGGCACCTTCGTTCGCGTACCGAAATTCGCAGAAATTCCGTACCCGGTTCAGATGCAGCCGAACCTGGTCATCGAATTCTACTCGCGTTAATCCTTACGGATTTCGCGACGAACCGATACGAAGACGCCCGCTGGAAACAGCGGGCGTTTTTGTTTGTCCGGATTTTGCATGAAACCCCAATCAGGCGGGCGGCTTGTTAAGCTGCTCGGACGCATGCTGGGCTGCGGCCGCCACAGCTTCCTGCTTTTGTTCCGGCGTCGCATCTGGCGGGACGTCGACCTTGACGTTGCGCGAGGCCATCTGGATGCCGTTTTCCTTGAACATGGCAAGAACCCGTTGATAGACGGTTTTGCGGATGGTGAACTGTTCGCCGGGCTTTGATGTGTATTTCAGCCCGATCACCATGTTGAATTCTTCCATCCTTCGAACACCCTGGGATTTCAGTGGTTCGATGAAGCTGTCGCCAATCAGCGGATCTTCAAGCAGTTCGGCGGCCAGTTTCTTGACCAGTTTCTTGATTTTGTTCACATCGGTTTCAAACGGGACACGGAATTCCAGTTTGACGATGACCCAGTCGCGGCTGTGGTTGACGATCGATTTGATTTCGCCAAACGGGACGGTCTGAAGCGGGCCGCGGTGATGGCGCAACTGCATGGAGCGGATCGAGATGTTTTCGACCCGGCCACGCAGATTATCAACCTCGATATATTCACCCAGCCGGAACGCATCATCGAGCAGGAAGAAAACCCCGGCTACCACATCACGTACCAGCGCCTGACTGCCAAAGCCAAGGGCAAGGCCGACAACACCGGCACCGGCAATCAGCGGGCCGATATCGACCCCCAGTGCCGAGAGTGTCACCATCGTCACCATGATGATGATCACCGTAAGCGCAAAGTTTTTGAGCAGCGGCAGCAGGGTTTCAACCCGCGACAGTCCCGACCCACCGCCTTCATCCCCTGCATTGCCCTGATTGGACGCACTCATGCGTTCATCGAGAAACGCCTTGATCAGCGACCAGATCAGGTCGGCGATCAGAAGGATCATGATGATTTCGGTTGAGCTATCAATGATCCGGGCAATGATCCCGGCATCGTCAGACTGTGCCAAACGGTCAAAGCCCCAGATGCGCCACATGCTTGCAAGGACAAAAACCAGTGCCAGAAGCCGTACCCCGCGTTTAAGCACCTTGGTAAAGACCGGTGCCTTGGGTTTGACGGGCTCGAACACCTCGTCATTCTCTTGGGCGATGGCCTCGGCCGCGGCGTTTTGTTCGGCGGCTTCGTCCTCGGCGATTTGCAGTTTCTTGCGATGCTGGCTTTCGATGATATTGCGCAAGACAACATCAAACAGGCAGGCCAGACCAATGGCGAGAAGCGCCTTTAGGATCCGCTCGGCGCCGATGATGGCAACGCCACCGACCAGAATGAACCAGCCACAAACAATCACCGGCCAAAGGCGGGCCATCGATGTCGGCAGGGCCATTTTTTCAACCCCGGTGCTGGTGGTGTGATGGGCGAAGAACCGGCCCAGCCACGCGGTCGCGACGCAAAAGGTCAGTACCGATATTACCACGGCAAGATCAAACAGGATGATGTCGCCAGCAACAATCGTCGGTGCAGCACTGAACACGCCGGCAAGCGCAAAGGCAAACAGTGAAATCCCCGACGTCCATGTCAGACTTTTGGTCAGAGCACCCGCTGCCACCGGATCGACATTGATCATGCGCAGCCCCTCGGCCTTGGGGGCAAACAGGAACTGCAGGACAATGATCAGAACGCGCAGGGCAAAGAACGCCATCAAAAGCGACATGACGGCGGCCTTCATGATTTCAGGCCAGTCAAACATCATGAAGGTGCCAAGCGACCCAATAGCAAAGGCAAAGAGCGAGAGCAGCGACAGCACACAAAGCCCGACCATGTTTTTAAGCCGGTCGGAGAATTTCTGAGGGTGGGAGGATTCAAGATAGGCGCACATCGGGGCTGAAAGCCTGCGATAGATCACCTCGATGATGATGCCGACACCAACGAAAATCGCGGTAAACAGGAAAACGCGCATCAGGCCGCTTTGGCCAAAATCGGTCGAGAGGAATTCGGCGGTGTCATCAATTTCGCCCGGAAAGGCATCAAGCCCGCTTAAGGTCTCGGCAATGCGGGCCTGGGTGCGGGTGACACCTTCTTCGAGGAAACCGTAATAGCTGAAGGTCTCAGTGACCACGTCATCTTGGGGGAGTGGATCAGCCTCGGTATTGTCAGAGCCGCTAAGGGCGGTGACGGCGGCCATCTGTGCCTGTGCGGGCAGGGTGGGCAACACAAACGCGATTGCAAGCAGCAAGGTGGCAAAACATGCCATTGATTTGATTGCTGGTTTCATGCCGGTGACCTTCCCCCTGTGGCGCAAATAGCAGCATGCCATAAAGATGGGGGGTGGGCGTCAAACCATCAAGAAATAGTTTTGTGAGCGCTTTGAAATGATCGCACGCGTTGTGGGTTGGCGGGCGGCATAGGCATAAAAAAACGCGCTGGCAGGAACCCTGCGCAGCGCGTTTTGAATGCGGGCAATCGCGCCTTAGGCAGCGACGGCAACTCCCTTGTCTTTAAGGTGCTGGGACAGCTCGCCGCTGGCAGCCATTTCGCGCACGATGTCGCAACCACCAAGGAACTCGCCCTTGACGTAAAGCTGCGGAATGGTAGGCCAGTTCGAGAAGTCCTTGATGCCCTGACGGATCGCCGGATCGACCAGAACGTTGATGTCCTTGAACTGAACGCCAAGCTCGGCCAGGACCTGAACAACAGCAGCGGAGAAGCCGCACTGCGGGAACATTGCGGTACCCTTCATGAACAGGACGACGTCATTGTCATCGACGTCTTTCTGGATGCGCTCGAATACCGGATTGTCGGTCATAATGATTGTCCTTGGCTTTGGGCAGCACAGTTCGTGCCGCGAATTCGGATTAAACTTTTATGGGCGAAGATATGGCTGGAACCTGCGGTTCTGTCAACTCTTGGCGCGATTTTGCCGCGCGGTGCGCAGATTGTCCCAAGTGAAAATCGCAAGCCCGACCCAAACAAGCCCGTAGGTGATCATGTGGGCCTCGGTAAAGGCCTCGCCAAAAATCAGAACAGCAACAAAGAACTGGATGGTCGGATTAAGATATTGCATCAACCCAAGGGCCGAGAATTTCATATTCCGCGCGGCGTAGGCAAACATCACCAGCGGCCCGGTCGTGCAAATCCCAAGCCCGATCAAAAGTGCATCTTCGACCCACCCGATCTGCCCGAATGTCATGTCACCGGTATGGGCAATCCAGAAGAGATATCCCAGCGCAATCGGCGTGATCAGGATGCACTCGACAAACAGCCCGGCAATCGGATCAGCCGGGACGAATTTGCGAATGACGCCATAAAAGCCAAACAGGGTTGAAAGCCCAAGGGCCACCCACGGCATGTCGCCATAAAACACCAGAAGGTTCAAAACCCCGGCGGCACAAATCGCCACCGACAGGATCTGGATACGGTTGAGTTTTTCAGCAAAGAATATCCGCCCAAGGATCAGCATGATCAGCGGCATGATGTAATAGCCGAGGCTGGCTTCAAGGGCATGCGCGCTGGTGACAGCCCAGATGTAAAGCAACCAGTTGCCCGCCACCAGAAGGCTTGAAAGAAACAAAAGGCCGAGGGTGCGCGCCGACGAAATCAGCTCCCACAGCTTTTTGCGCCGGCCCAGAACAAAGACCAGCAACAAGGTCAGTGCGGCCGACCAGACAATCCGGTGTGAAAGGATTTCAAACGGGGTGGCAAAGGCGACCTGTTTGAAATACAGGCCGAAAAAGCCCCAGAAGATAAAGGCACCAAGACCGGCGAGGGGGCCTGGGCCGATCAATGCCGGTTTTTCCTGAGAGGACATCGGGGCGAGACCTAACGTTAAGCGGTGGTCAGTGAACGGGGCTGTGACCGGCCGCGACAACGTTGGACCAGCTCAGTGCGATCTGAAAGTCATCAGGGGTCGGAATGAAACGACCCCTGAAATCGGTCGGGCAAGGCGGTGCATGGTGGCGCGTGCCTTGCGGTGGCGTGATCGGTGATCAGTCCGGTGCAGAAGTCTGCAGGGCCAGCGCATGCAGATCGCCGCCCATTTTGCCTTTAAGCGCGGAATAGACCATCTGGTGCTGAACAACACGGGTTTTGCCACGGAACTGTTCAGAGACAACAATTGCTGCGTAATGATCGCCATCGCCGCGCAAATCCTCGATGCGGACCTGTGCATCGGGCAGGGCTTCCTTGATCATGCTTTCGATTTCGTAGGCTTCCATGGCCATGGCGCATATTCCTTATGGTTGATCGGCGCTGTATTCGGGACCGCCGATATGACTTGTTTTCATTGGTATATGTTGTTGTCACGGGGGCTGTCAATTTTTGTGAAACGCCCGTTATCCGGTGATGACAGACAACGCCTGGGCCTTGTGTTTGGCGCGATATTGCACTAATACGCATTCTTCTGGTTGCGCACACCTGCCGTCCGCAAGGTCTATGCCTTTGGTAAAGTGCGTTGAATGAATTTTTCGGACCCGTTTCCCGATCAGGGTACGGCCCGGCAATGCGGACCCCCGGCCTCCTGCGTGGAGACATCAATGACTTCCAATACGCTCAATATCGCATCTGGCGATATTCAGTCCGATGCGACCGAAACGCTCAAGGCACAGGCAAAACGCCTGCGCAAAGCCTTGGCGGCGCGTGACGTCACCATTTCGCATACCGGTTCGCTGGAACTTCTGGCGCAAAGCCACGGTTACCGCGATTGGAACACCGCCATTGCCATGGCAAGGCGCAATATCCCGACCAGTGTGTCGGACCTTGGCATCGGTAAACGCTTTGCCGGGTCGTATCTTGGTCATGCCGTGACCGGACTTATTCGCAGTGTAACAGCCACCCCGACACCCGGTGTGTTCCGGGTCGAGGTGCATCTGGATGAACCGGTCGATGTGGTGGCCTCAAAACGCTTCAGCGGTTTTCGCCAACGCATAGGTGCGCGGATCAATGAACATTGCGAACCGGTCCTGACCAACGGCATGGCTGGCCCCGGTCTTTCGATTGATCTGTTGCTGCGAGAGTCCCCGGACGCGTGAATACCTTTATCAAAGAGATAAATGACGAAACCCTCCGGCAGCTTCCCAAAGTTGCCGGGGCTTACGTTCTGGTCATTGAACTCAGCGCTGACCTTACTCTTCAAAACAAACGCTTCGCAGGTGCCACCCTTGCCAAGGGAACCTACCTTTATTGCGGTTCCGCCAACGGCCCCGGCGGCATTGCCGCACGCGTCAAACGCCACTGCAAGGTGGACAAGAAGCCCCACTGGCATGTCGATGAACTGACCTCAAACGGGGCAGGGCAGGTCGTATCTGTACTGGTCGTGCCGGGCGGGAATGAGTGTGTGCTGCGCGCGGCTTTGCAGGAACCGGAATCACAGGTTTCGGTGCCCGGATTTGGTAGCAGTGATTGCACCGATTGTGCATCACACCTGATCAATGCATCGGTTGGGGAGATTGCAGTGGTTTTGGCAAGGATTGCCGGGGCTGCTTAGCCGCCCGTCATGCTCATATGTCGACCAACGGCCGGTTTCTGGCCTTTGCGGTCGATGACGAAGTCATGGCCTTTGGGTTTGAGGTCCATGGCGGCATCAAGCATCTGATCAAGCGCACGCGGGTCGCCGGTACGAAGTGCGGCGCGCAGGTCAACGTGGTCTTCCTGACCAAGACACATGTAAAGGGTGCCGGTGCAGGTCACGCGCACGCGGTTGCAGCCTTCGCAGAAATTATGGGTGAGCGGCGTGATGAAGCCAAGGCGTCCGCCGGTTTCAGCCACGGTGGTATAGCGCGCCGGGCCCGGGGTGACGTGATCGGACGGGATCAGGGTGTATTCCTGCTCCAGACGTTCACGCACAGCGGTCAGCGGCAGGTATTGATCGGTGCGATCGCCATCAATGTCGCCAAGCGGCATGGTTTCGATCAGGCAAAGGTCAAAGCCCTCCTTACCGCACCAAGCGACAAGGCGTGACATTTCATCTTCGTTGAAGTTGCGCAGCGCAACCGTATTGATCTTGATTGAAATCCCGGCCTGTTTGGCGGCCTCAAGCCCGGCCAGCACCTGTTCAAGGCGGCCACGGCGGGTGATTTCGGTGAATTTCTGTGAATCAAGGCTGTCGAGCGAGATGTTGAGGCGCTTCACACCGAGGCGGGCGAGGTCATCGGCATAGGTGGCAAGCTGGCTGCCATTGGTGGTCATGGTCAGTTCATCAAGCGCGCCGGTTTTAAGATGGCGCGACAGATTGGCGATCAGGTCCATGATGCCCCGGCGCACCAGTGGTTCGCCTCCGGTCAGGCGCAGTTTGCGCACGCCGCGCGTGATGAAAGCCGTGCAAAGCTGATCGAGTTCTTCGAGTGACAGAACGTCGGATTTCGGCAAGAAGGTCATGTTTTCCGCCATGCAATAGGTGCAGCGGAAATCGCAGCGGTCGGTTATCGAGACGCGCAGGTAAGAGACATGTCTGCCGTATTTGTCGATCAGTGGCTTGGTCATGGTGGCGTTTAAACGGTGTTCTTGAGTTTCCGGGGCTTTTTATCGTCGTTCTTTGTAATCGTTCTGAGGCAACTGTCGCACAGCAGGCCGGGGTTTGACCAGTCTGTTTCGAGGTTGGCTGTTCACCTTTCCGTCAGGTGAAAACGATCAAAGCCGCCCCGGTGTTCCGTAAGGCGGCTTTGATTTTTGTCATGCAGGTCTTGGGTCAGGCCGAGAGGCGCGCGACATCCGCATCAATGCATTTGACGACTTCGCGAATGGTCGCGACATCTTCACTGCCCATTTTCGCAACCAGTTCGGCGGAATGTTCGGGCACGGCGAGCGTTTTGCGCACATCAGAAAACAGCGCATCAAGCAGGCGGATGCAGTGGGTTTCGGTGAATTCCCAACGTTCTTCGCCTTGGGCCATGTTGTCATTGACCAGCTGGATCAGCCATTTCTTGCGGTGTTCATAGTTGCTGAAATGAAGCGCCATACGGGCAAAAACCAGATTGATGCGCGAACGCACTTCCGGGGCCTTGGCCAGATGATCCCAGTATTCAGCCGGGTTGCGCAGTTCGTCGTCCTCATCAGCGTGGGCTTCGATGATTTCGTGAATTTCGCGGTCGATTTCCTGAAGCATGTCCATGCCGACCATCATGCGAATGACCTTGAAGAAGGGCTGCAGGATGGTGCGCGAAAGGGCGCCATGTTCGGTATCGCCAGCTTCATTGCCTTCCAGCAGATGATCAAAGCGCGACACCAGCAGGCGGCCAAACGGATCATGGCGGACAGCGGCATGTTCGCGGGCCTTGATCGATTCCAGATCGGCTTCCAGAACCGCCCAGGCACTATCAAACAGTTCTTCCTTGTCGCGCAGGCCATCAACGGCCTTGAGGATCTGTTCTTCGGTGACGGAACCGCCATGGTTGCGGGCGAAATGCACAAGACCTTGGGCAAATTGTTCCAGCACGGTGAACGCCGCGGCATGGTGGCGCTGTTTAAAGCTGTCACGCGGTGGTTTGTTGGCTGCGATCATGGGTTTCGAGACCTTCTTAAGACTGTTGTGCTCGTGTCAGGTTCATCTATCCAACGTCTGATAGAGTCCATCTTGTATGGTGAATTCATTAACAAAACGAACTGAGCAATCTGTATGCCAAGTGTCGGTCTTCCTGACCTTGTGTGATTGGATCGCCTATTCGTAGCCAGCGGCCGCTTCGACAATTTCAAGCACGACATAGCGCGGACGGATGATCTGGCGACCGGCTTCTTCGAAATTGACAGCGATTCGATCCCCGTCGACCGCCTGAATACGGCCTAGTCCCCAGTCCGGTTGGTCGGGATGGCGCACAATGGCGCCCGGCGTCAGCAAGAAATCCATTGGGTACTCTGTATCCTGTGTAGCTTGGTTCAATATAGGCCGTTTGCGGGGTATGCGCAATTTGCGGCTGTCATGTCGGCGGGGCAAAAACGGTCCGCGATCACCAAGGGGTAAAATTTGCCGGGTCTGAAAGGCCTGATTTTCGAGCGTGCTAAATAAGCTCTTAATATATCGGGGGCAATCTTGTGGCTTCTGCGAGCGGGCCGTCTAGTTAAAACGCCCGTTTGCAATGGGCATCGTGTTTTGGGGACAGGGTGCCACACCGATACGCAAAGACCTTGGAGAGCCGGCGCTATGGTAGAGGATGCCACCCTTGAACTGACCCTGATCGAATTGATCAGTTCGCGGATCTGTCATGATCTTGTCGGCCCGGTCGGGGCGGTCAATGCCGGGGCGGAGCTTATGGGCGAAGACGGGGTTGGCGATGACGAGGCGCTGGAGCTGATGCGCAAAAGCGGTCTTGAGGCCGCGCGCCGCCTGCAACTTTTCAGATTGGCCTTCGGGCGGGCCGGCAGCAGTGCCGATACCACCGCCATGCGAGAGGCAGCAAAACAGACCTATGCGGCCGAGGGCAAGGTGACGCTTGAGTGGCCGGATCTTCCGATTGATCCATCGCACGGACGAATCGTACTAAACATGGTTATGCTGGCCCGAGAAGCATTGCCGTTTGGCGGAACGCTTTCCGTGACACGCGACTCCGGCAAAGTAACGGTGCTGGGAGAAGGCAAACGCGCTGCCTTGCGCCCGGAAATCATGAATGTGCTGGAAAAGGACGTTTCTGCTGATGCACTCGATCCGCGCAATGTGCAGGCGTTTTTCTTGCGGAAACTGGCCAATCTTGGCGGCGGAACGCTTTCGGTCTTGCAACAGGACGGAAATATTGCATTGATCTACGGATAAAAATTTAACTGACAGGTCTGGTAATGGGGCGCAATAGCTTCTACCTAGATACCGAAGTATAGTATGTTTGTGCCAATTGGCGCCTTAATGGGAGTTCCAGTTCCGACAAGTGATTGATTGTTGGAGATTTGGAGGGGGTATATGGACGATCTTTTAAGTGAATTTCTGACCGAGACTTCGGAAAGTCTCTCGACGCTTGACGTTGAGCTTGTGAAGCTGGAACAGAACCCGAATGATCCGGACATCTTGTCCAACATTTTCCGCTTGGTTCACACCATTAAAGGGACGTGCGGCTTCCTTGGCCTGCCGCGCCTTGAGGCTGTTGCCCACGCTGGCGAGAACGTACTGGGTAAAATTCGTGACGGCGAACTGGTTGTTACTGCAGACGCGGTGACGCTGGTTCTTGAGTCGATTGACACGATTAAGTACCTGCTGGGCGAGCTTGAGCAGAACGAAGCCGAGCCGGACGGCAATGACGCCGAACTGATCGGCCGTCTGAACCACTTTGCAGATACCGGCGAAATTCCGGGTGGTGCGCCGGCTGCGGAAGCAGCCCCGGCCGCAGAAGAACCCGCCGAAGAAGTCGAAATGACGGATGACGAAAAACTGCAGGCAGCCTTTGACGCCGCAGAATACGATCCGGACTTCGAAGTACCTGATGAGCCGGCAGCCGCCGCCGAGCCGGAGCCGGAAGCCCCGGCAAAACCGGCAGCGCCGCCTGCTGCTGCAAAATCCCAGGAAGTCGCACCGGCTCCGAAGCCTGCCGAAAAGGCAAAGGCTGAAGCACCGCGTGGCGAAACCAAGGAAAGCTCGGTCGCAGCCCAGACCATTCGTGTGAATGTCGAGCTGCTTGAAAACCTGATGACGCTGGTTTCCGAGCTTGTCCTGACCCGTAACCAGCTCCTGCAGATGGTTCGCGGCAAGGATGACAGTGAATTCACCGTGCCGCTGCAGCGCCTGTCGCACATCACCACCGACCTTCAGGAAGGTGTGATGAAGACCCGTATGCAGCCGATCGGCAACGCTTGGGCGAAGCTGCCGCGTATTGTTCGCGACCTCGCGCTTGAGATGAACAAGAAGATCGATCTGCAGATGATCGGTGCCGACACCGAACTGGATCGTCAGGTTCTTGAGCTGATCAAGGATCCGCTGACCCACATGGTGCGTAACTCTGCCGACCATGGTCTGGAAGATATTCCGGGCCGTCGTGACGCAGGCAAGCCTGAAACCGGTACGGTAACGCTTAATGCGTATCACGAAGGTGGTCACATCATCATCGAGATTTCCGATGACGGTCGTGGTCTGAACCTTGAGCGCATCAAGGCCAAGGCAATTGCCAATGGTCTTGCGACCGAGAGCGAGCTGGAAGGCATGGGCGACCAGCAGATCCAGCAGTTCATTTTCAAAGCCGGTTTCTCGACCGCGGAAAAAGTGACCTCGGTCTCCGGTCGTGGTGTCGGTATGGACGTTGTGCGCACCAACATCGAAAAGATCGGTGGTACGGTTGAACTGAAATCGGTCGAAGGCCGTGGTTCGACCTTTATCATCAAGATCCCGCTGACGCTGGCTATCGTTTCGGCCCTGATCGTTGAAAGTGGCGGCGAACGCTTTGCCATTCCGCAGATCAGCGTTCTGGAACTGGTTCGCGCGTCGAACAATTCCGAGCATTCCATCGAACGCATTCACGATACGCCGGTCCTGCGCCTGCGTAACCGTCTGCTGCCGCTGGTCACGCTCAAGAAAATTCTTGGCCTTGATAGCAGCGAAGCAACCGAGGAATCCGTCGATGAAGAAGCATTCATCGTCGTTGCCCAGGTTGGTACCTATTCGTTCGGTATCATCGTTGACCGCGTCTTCGACACCGAGGAAATCGTTGTTAAACCGGTGGCCCCGATCCTGCGCGATCTGTCGCTGTTCTCGGGTAACACCATCCTTGGCGATGGTAGCGTGATCATGATCCTTGATCCGAACGGCATTGCGACCCGCACCGGCGAAATCACCGTTGGTGGTTCGCAGGGCGTGGAAGGCAAAGCCAAGGCGGATGCATCTGATCGCGAAACCACTTCCATGCTGGTCTTCCGGGCCGGTGGCAGCGAAGTGCGCGCGGTTCCGCTGGCACTTGTTGCCCGCCTTGAAGAAATTGATGTCGAGAATATCGAACATTCGAACGGCCGTCCGCTGGTCCAGTACCGCGGCAAGCTGATGCCTCTTGTCTTTATCGATGGTAGCTACCAGATGAAGGCAGAAGGACGTCAGCCGACCCTTGTGTTCCAGGATCGTGAACGCACCATGGGGCTGGTCGTCGACGAGATCGTCGATATCGTGGATGACGTGCTTAATGTTGAACTGACAGCGGATCAGGATGGTCTGGTTGGCTCGGCCGTGATTGACGGCAAGGCGACCGACCTTATTGATGCCGGTTACTATCTTGAACTGGCATTCAGTGACTGGTTCGGCACCGAGGACAATGGTGGCGAGAAGAAACGAGTTCTGTTGATCGATGACAGCCCGTTCTTCCGTAACCTGCTGACCCCGATGCTGTCTGTTGCGGGCTTCAACGTCACTGCGGTTGAAAACGCAGAACAGGCCATGGACCTTAAAAACCGTGGCGTTCTGTTTGATGCGATCATCAGTGATATCGAAATGCCGGGCATGAACGGTTTTGAATTTGCCGAAGCGCTGCAGGATGATGCAGCCTGGGGGGAAGTTCCGATCATTGCCCTGTCTTCGCACACCAGCGAAGAAGATTTCGAGCGTGGTCGTCAGGTCGGTTTCAGCGACTACGTGGCCAAATTTGATCGCGATGCACTTGTCTCGACCCTGATCCAGACACTGAGCAGCATGTAAGCGGGAGAAAAGTCCTATGAGCGATAAAAACGCACTCGTCCCGAGCCAGGAAAAAGGTGGCGCCCTTGACCTTGGTGGTGACAGCCAGGATTTCGTGACCGCGAATATTGGCAAACAGCTTTTCGGTATTCCGGTCCTGACGGTTCAGGATGTCTTGGGTCCGCAACGCATCACGCGTATTCCGTTGTCTCCGCCAGAAGTGGCCGGGTCGCTGAACCTGCGTGGTCGTATCGTGACCGCGATTGATGTTCGCAAGCGTCTTGGCCTGCGTGACAAGGAAGACAATGAACCGGGCATGAGCATCGTTGTCGACGAAGGCGGCGAGCTTTACAGCCTGATGGTTGATCAGGTCGGGGAAGTTCTGAGCGTTCCGAAAAAGGCGTTCGAACAGAACCCGGCGACGCTTGATCCGCGCTGGCGCGAATTTTCGGACGGTATCTTCCGTCTCGACAAGAAGCTTCTGGTAATTCTTGATGTGACCCGCCTGCTTGATTTCACGTCTTCCGTGAAGCAGGCTGGTTAGGCTGAATTCCCATGCCGGGCACGCAATGTGCCCGGTTCCTGCCATTGTGGCTTAACGACCTAAGTAAGCGAGAAGGAAGTCGATGAAGAGTTGTCTCGTCGTCGATGATTCGAAAGTCATCCGAATGGTAGCACGCCGCATCCTTGAGGAAATCGGGTTTGCGGTTGTTGAGGCAGTGGACGGACAGGAGGCGATCGACAAGTGCCTTGAGTCCATGCCCGATGCGGTTCTGCTTGACTGGAACATGCCGGTCAAGAGCGGGATTGAGTTCCTGCGTGAACTGCGCGCAACGCCTGGTGGCGATGATCCTGTTGTTGTGTTCTGTACAACTGAAAATGACCTTGAACACATCCAGGAAGCGATTACCGCTGGCGCGAACGAATACATCATGAAGCCGTTCGATAGCGAGATCATCCAGGCCAAGTTCGAGCAGGTCGGCCTGATTTAGGCCTGCTTGCGCGACGATGCCTGCACGCCTTTAACAATTGATCTCCATCATCAAGCGGGGACGCTACTACGTGGAAGAAACGCCTACCCATTCGCCATACAAAGTCCTGATCGTGGATGATTCCGCCATCGTGCGCGGGCTTGTGACACGTATGATGGCCGAAGACGCGGAAATTGACGTCGTCGGGTCGGTCAATAATGGCGAAGAAGCATTGGCTGTGATGGAAGGCGGCGGCATCGAAGTCGTCGTTCTGGATATCGAAATGCCGGTCATGGATGGCCTTACGGCTTTGCCGAAACTGTTGGAGATTGATCCGACCGTTCGCGTGATCATGGCGTCCACCCTTACCAAACGAAATGCCGATATCAGTTTCCAGGCGATGACGCTGGGCGCGGTGGATTACATTCCCAAGCCAAGCTCGTCAAAGGATCTCAATGTCGGCGAAGGTTTCCGCGAAGAGCTTTTGGATAAGGTCAAGGCCTGGGCCGAACAGCGTCGCAAGATGCTTGAGGTCGAACAGGCTGCTGCCGCAGCAGCTGCAGAAGCCGAGCCAGAAACCGCTCCCGCCGCACCCGAGGCGGATGACGCCACCCCGAAACCCGAGGGTGGTGATGCGGATGATGGCAAGGCATCGACTTTCCGGGCGGAAATGTCGGTCGAACATCAGCAGCTTCAGAAACAAGGCCGCATCCAGCGCAAAAGATTTACCGCAGAACTGCGCCCGCGTCCGATGCAGCAACCGCGCCATCAGCCAGTCCAGATGCGTCAGACGCCGCATCCGCAGCAGCCTGCACCAACCGCACAGCCCGCAGCACCAGCATCTCCGGACGCAGCAGCCTCGGCCACCAAAGCCGCAGCCGCACCGACTGCAGCAGCATCGCGTGCGACGACCCCTTCGCGTGATCCGGGCCGGCTTATTCGCGATGCCGCCATTGCCGCAGGCGGACAGGCCAAGGCAGTGCCAAAAATGCCGTCACGTCCGGCCCAGGCTGCACCGGCGGCCAGAACCGCACCGGCACCGAAGCGCCCGACCGCACCGGCACCGCAGAAAAGCGCACGTGCCCAGCAGGCCCGTTCAGGCAGCGCGCCGGCCCCGGCAAAGCGCCCGTCGACGCGCGGTGGTGTGACGCTTCTGCCCGAGAAACGTATTAATGTCGAAGCCATTGCCATTGGCAGCTCGACCGGCGGACCGCAGGCCCTGTTTGAGGTTCTGCGTGGCCTGAATGGCGTGCGCCAGCCGATCTTTATTACCCAGCATATGCCTGCGACCTTTACGACCATTCTGGCCGAGCACATTACGCGTCTGACCGGTCTGAAGTGCCAGGAAGGGCAAAACAATATGCCAATTGTGGGCGGACAGGTTTACCTTGCGCCCGGCGATTACCACATGACCGTAGAAGGGCGTGGTGGCAGTCGGCATCTGATGTTGAACCAGAACCCGCCCGAGAATTTCTGTCGTCCGTCGGTTGATCCGATGTTGCGTAGTCTGGTGGCGAGTTACGGAGGAAACATTCTGACTGCAATCCTTACCGGAATGGGGCAGGATGGTATGCTCGGTGGTCGCGACGTCGTCAATGCGGGGGGCATGGTCGTCGCACAGGACGAGCAAAGTAGCGTTGTATGGGGGATGCCAGGTGCAGCAGCACATGCTGGCATCTGTTCCGCGGTTCTGCCGGTTGGCGGTATTGCGGCCTATATCAAAAAATTCGCGGGGGGTCGTTAACCCACAATGATGAAGCCGGATGACTTCGAGTTCGTAAGCAGATTGATCAAGTCCAAGTCCGGGCTCGTTTTGAGCCAGGATAAGACTTATCTGCTCGAAAGCCGGCTGATGCCGATTGCGCGCAAGCGGGGTCTCAAGGACCTGACAGAGCTGATTGGTGCGCTGCGCGGTGGCGACCGTAATCTGGTCGAAGAAGTCGTTGATGCGATGACGACCAATGAAAGCTTCTTCTTCCGCGATACCAAACCGTTTGATCAGTTCCGCCATGTTGTTCTGCCGCACATGATCAAGGCGCGCGCGCCGAAGAAACACCTGCGCATCTGGTGTGCTGCGGCCTCTTCGGGGCAGGAACCCTATTCGCTCGCCATGATCCTTGACGAGTTCAAGTCACAGCTTGCCGGCTGGCGCATCGACATTGTCGGTACCGATATCTCGCGCGAAATCCTGACCAAGGCGCGCGCAGGGCTTTATTCCCAGTTCGAAGTCCAAAGGGGGCTTCCGATTGGCTTGCTGGTCAAATACTTCCAGAAGAAGGAAGACCAGTGGCAGATCTCGGCCGATATTCGTGGCAAGGTGCAATACAAGGAATTCAACCTTCTGGAAGATTTCCGTCCGCTGGGGCAGTTTGACGTCGTCTATTGCCGTAACGTGCTGATCTATTTCGATCAGCCGACGAAAAGCGACGTTTTGTCACGTATTTCGGCCCTGATGCCAGATGATGGCTTCCTGTTCCTTGGTGGTGCCGAAACGGTTCTGGGCATTTCCGACAAGTTCAAACCGCTTGCCCGTCAGCGTGGCATTTATCAGCTCAACCGTCCGGGCGCGCCGGATGTTGATCTGACTGCGCTTGAAAAGGTGCAGGCAGGGGCTGCTGCAGGGGCTGCTGCCGGGGGTGCCGCCGGTGCTGCGGCGCCCGGTGGACTGGCCTTCCCGAAACCAAAGCATATGCAAACCGGTGCGGGTACCACGACCGGCACGGCGGCCCGTCCGGCGGCTGGAACAACCGGAACAACTGGCACGGCAACAACCCGTCCGGGCACGTCGAGCTTTGGTACGCAATCAACCCAGCGTCCGCTGGGCGGTACAACGTCCTCAACCACCCGTCCGACGACCGGTACGGGTACGACGGGCAGTGCGTTCAGCAGACCGTCAGGTTCGACTGGTACAGGTTCAACCACGCGTCCGGGTACCACAGGCACGACCGGTTCTTCCGGAACCGCCGGGTCGACCTATCGCCGTCCGCTTGGCACTGGAACGGGAACCGGTGCTGGCGCGGGGGGCACGACCCAACGGCCGGGGACAGGCAGCAGCAATACAAGCGGTTCAAACGGAACCACGCGCCCGTCCACGACCTTTGATCGGTCCCGTTTTGGTAAGCCGGACGACAAGAAGTAGCTGACAGTTGGTGCTTTGCCGACTGTTCTGTTGAACTGAATGTCGGGAAGGCCAATGACCTCAAACGCATCAATCCCCTTTTCTGCCCAGCGCAATGACCTGCGCCGCGTCCAGCGTCGGCGCAAGCTTGCTATTGCCTGCATTACGCTTTTGGTGCTTTGCGCGCTTCCGCTCATGCAATCGCTTGCCCGGGTGGAGATGTTTACTCATGAAAGTGTCGAGATTGGCGGGATTGTCCTGATCCTCATCGCCATTTTCGGACGTGCCTGGTGCACGCTTTACATCGGTGGGCGCAAAGCCCGTCAGTTGACCGATACCGGGCCCTATTCGATCAGCCGCAATCCGCTTTATATGTTCAGCTTTATCGGTGCGACCGGCATCGGCGCGCAAACCGGAAGTCTGCTTGTGGCTACGCTATTCGGGGTGGGGGCGTTTGCCGTTTTCCTACCGGTAATCCTGCGTGAAGAGCGCGCCTTGGGCGAGATGTTTGGTGCGTCGTTTTCGGAATATAAAGCGCGCGTGCCGCGTTTCGGGCCACGGTTTGCTGTCTGGCAGGATGCGGACATGCTGGAAGTGCGTCCACAGCTTCTGGTGCGGACATTGCGTGACGGGCTGGTGTTTTTGATGGTGATCCCGATCTTTGAGCTTATTGACCGGGCGCAGGTAATCGGGCTGATCAACCCGATGGTCTATTTGCCATAACCAGAAACGAAAAACGCCCCGGTGCAGTCCGGGGCGTTTTTCGTATAGCGGGCACTGTAGGAGCGGCGTCAGGCAGGCCTGAGACCGTAATCCGGGATATCAGGCCGCAGCGCTGTTGGTATCGGGATCGCGCAGGACATAGCCCCGGCCCCAAACCGTATGGATGTAGTTGTCGCCCTTGGTCGCAGACTGGATTTTCTTGCGCAGTTTGCAGACAAAGACGTCAATAATCTTGAGTTCCGGCTCGTCCATACCGCCATAAAGGTGGTTGAGGAACATTTCCTTGGTCAGTGTCGTGCCTTTGCGCAGCGACAGCAGTTCAAGGATGCCATATTCCTTACCGGTCAGATGCAGCGGTTTGCCGTCAACATCGACGGTACGTGCATCCAGATTGACGTTAAGCTTGCCGGTCGAAATCATCGACTGGGCATGACCGCGCGAACGGCGAACAATTGCCTGTACGCGTGCCAGAAGCTCGGTCTTTTCGAAAGGCTTGGTCAGATAGTCATCTGCGCCAAAGCCAAGGCCTTTGACCTTGTCTTCGGTTTCGGTCAGACCCGACAGGATCAGGACCGGTGTCTCGACGCGTGCGTCGCGCAAACGTCTCAGGACCTCGTAGCCGTCTATGTCTGGCAGCATAAGGTCCAGAAGAATGATGTCATAATCATAAAGCTTGCCGATCTCGAGACCGTCTTCCCCAAGGTCGGTGGTGTCAATCACCATGCCTTCTGATTTCAGCATCAATTCGATGCTGTCAGCATAGGTGTTGTCATCCTCAACAAGCAGCACCCGCATGTTTCTGCTCCGTTACCGTGTTCCGCAATAAGTCCGTGTTGATCCGGTTAGTCGACAAGCGCCCCAACGATTGTCGCGTATTAGGAAATTTTTTCCCCATTCCGTTAACGATACGTTGCTTTGCGACTCGTGGCAAGCAGGCGAGTCGCAAGTTGTTAACTTTTTTTCATTCAAAGAAGCGACTCGGGACCGGAATGCGAGTTCTCCCAACGGTTTGCGGCGTTAATCGCAAAAACCTTATGCACAGAAAAAAATGTGCAATTATCGTCTACACGGCTTTTTAACGACGATTATGACAATATATTTGGTACGACGCGGTGCGATTTGCCACCCCATTGGCTGATCATTGGGGTAAATTTCCGTGTCATAAGAGTTGTTTCCACCAATTTTGCTGAAAAGAACCGCCCGTGTTTCAGATTGGCCGCAACATTGTCGCAGAACTCCGCCGCATTCCTGACTATCGCGTCGTCGGGCGGGTGACAGCTGTTTTGGGGCTGCTGGTCGAGATTGGCGGGGTGGAAGGCGCGCTTTCAGTCGGCGACCGCTGTAAGGTCAAGCGCCGAGACGGCAAACCGGTGATCTGCGAGGTTGTTGGTTTTCGCAATGAACGCGCGCTTTTGATGCCGTTTGGCATCCTCGATGGCATCGGGATCGGTTGCGAAGTCGAACTTGGTGATACCCAGCCGCAGGTCTATCCCGATGAAAGCTGGCTTGGGCGAGTGGTCAATGCCTTTGGCGAGCCGGTTGATGGCAAAGGTCCGCTGACCGAGGGCAGCCGTCCTTATCCGATCCGCAACATGCCGCCATCAGCCCATTCGCGCCAACGCGTTGCCGGCAAGATCGATCTTGGTATTCGTGCCATGAACACGTTCCTGACCTGTTGCCGGGGGCAACGTATGGGCATCTTTGCCGGGTCGGGTGTTGGTAAATCAAGTTTGCTGTCGATGATGACACGCCATACGACATCGGATGTGTCCGTGGTTGGCCTGATCGGTGAACGTGGCCGCGAGGCGCGTGAATTCATCGAGGATGATCTGGGCGAAGAAGGCCTGCGCAGGTCCGTCGTCGTTGTCGCGACCTCGGACGAGCCGCCATTGATGCGCCGACAGGCGGCCTATATGACGATGGCGTTGTCGGAGTATTTCCGCGATGTCGGGCGTGATGTGCTTTGCATGATGGACTCTGTTACCCGCTTTGCCATGGCGCAGCGTGAAATCAGCCTTTCGGTCGGCGAGCCGCCAGCATCCAAGGGTTATACGCCAACCGTCTTTGCCGAACTGCCGCGTCTTCTGGAACGTGCCGGGCCAGGTGGGCCGGGGCAGGGATCGATCACCGGACTGTTTACGGTGCTGGTTGATGGCGATGACCATAACGAACCGATTTCCGATGCGGTGCGTGGTATTCTTGACGGGCACGTGGTGCTGGATCGCTCGATTGCCGAGCAGGGTCGCTATCCGGCGATCAACATTCTGCGCAGCGTATCGCGTACGATGCCCGGCTGTAATAACGAGGAAGAAAACCAGATCGTCGCCCGCGCCCGACAGTTGCTTGCGACGTATGAGGATATGGCCGAACTGATCCGGCTGGGGGCGTATCGCAAGGGCACCGATCCCAAGGTCGATGAGGCCATTCACTACTTCCCGCTGATCGAGGAATTCCTCAAACAGCGCAAGACGGAATGTACGCGCCTTAATGAAGGCTATCTGGAACTCGCGCGTCGTCTTGACCTTTTGGCAGAGCAACCCGAACAACCTGCACCGGCCAAAGGGCAACCGGCCGGTCAGGCGCCGCAGCCCAATGCGGTCAATCCGGCAGGTGCCCAACAGTCTCCTGCTCCGCCAGAAATGCCTGCGGCACGTCCGGCACCACCGCCTTCGACCGGCCCCAAGATCAATCGCGGTCCCAAGGTCAAAAGTCGCTCCCAGCGCGATGGACAGGACCTGAACGAGGCCAAGCGGGCCCTGCGTCAGGATGGCAATGATGCTCCTGACGGGGCGTCGTAATGATCGCGGACCCTAGGGGCTGACCCATGGCCAAGGATTTCAAGACACTGGTGCGCATGCGCAAATGGGCGCTTGATGAAAAGCAGCGCGAGCTGGGTGAGATGCTGGGTGTTCTGGGCAACCTTGAAGCCGAAAAAGAAGCGCTTGAGCAAGCGGTGATCCACGAACAAAAGATTGCGGCGGAAAACCCGGAGCTTGCAGGCTTTGCCTATGGCGGCTTTGCCAATGCCGTGATCGCCGAGCGCGAAGCGATCACGAAAATGATTGCCGAGCAGGAAGAAAAGATCGACGCCTTTCGCGAAGAAGTCGCCGATGCTTTCAAGGAGATGAAAACCGCCGAGATTGCCGAACGCAACCGGCTTGAAGCCGAACGGGCCGAAGAAGAAAAGAAAGAACAGGACGAGCTCGATGAAATCGGCACCCGTTCGGCCACCCGCGATGACGGGCTTGTTTGAGGCCAGCGTTTTCAGGCAGAGATACCGACACCCGCGCCAACACCCGTCGCATCGCGCAGTTCATCAGGGGTGAGGGAAAAGACCGTGCTCGGCGTTCCAGCCGCGAGCCAGATGGTTCCCTTGGCCAGTAATTTTTCATCAATCAGTGTTTCGACCGGATGCGCATGACCAAAGGGCGGGACGCCGCCGATGGCGTAACCTGTATGTTCGCGAACCTCGGCTGCATCAGCCTTGCGGATGGATAGGCCGAGTAAGCCTGCAACCTTGTTCAGATCGACCTGATCGGCACCGTTCATGATGACCAGGATCGGACGGGATGCCTCGGTCATGAAGACCAGTGATTTCCCGATGTCACTGATATCGCAGCCAATGGCGTTGGCAGCATCCGCAGCCGTTCGGGTGCCAGCGGGGAATTCAAACACCTCGACATGGTCAAGGTTGCGTTCGGAAAAGGCGTTCTGCAGGCACTGTGGAGGTGAAACTTTCTTCATCAGCCATTCTCTTGTGCGCGGCGGTCGAGATAATCACGATTACAATGATCAGGAAATGATGTTGGTCCGTGTCCCCTAACGCAAGCGTGAATTGATTTTATGTGCTGTCTGTTGAAAAAGTGACACTCACAAAACAAACAACCGGCCGCACCCGTCTGGCGGGCAAGGCCGTGGGTCATCAGGTAAAAGGATTGTCCGATATGCGGTCAGGTTTGCGCGCTTTTGTTTCTGCCTTGGGGATTGCGACCGGTGTTGCTGCCACGTCGCTTTCAGGCCCGGCAATGGCCGATCCGGCCCCGGATGTCGGTAACTGGCAATCGGTATTGGATCAGGCGCGCGGACAAACCGTTTACTGGCACGCCTGGGGCGGGGAACCGCGGATTAATGATTATATCGCCTGGGCGGGTGAACAGGTGCGTGAACGCTATGGTGTTGAAGTCGTTCAGGTCAAACTGACCGATACCGCCGATGCGGTGACCCGTGTTCTGTCGGAAAAGACCGCTGGGGTCGATGATGGCGGTGCGGTTGATATGATTTGGATTAACGGCGAGAACTTTGCTGCGATGAAGCGCAATGAATTGCTGTTTGGCCCGTGGGCAGAGCAAACGCCGAATTTTGCCTATGTCGATGTTGAAGGCAAACCGACCGTGGTCAATGACTTCACCGTTCCGACCGACGGGCTTGAAGCGCCCTGGGGCATGGCGCAGGTCAGTTTCTATTACGATACGGCCAAGCTTGAGAGCGTTCCGAAAACTGCCCAGCAATTGCTGGAATGGTTGGTCAAACACCCGGGGCGCTTTACCTATCCGCAGCCGCCAAACTATATGGGATCGACCTTCCTCAAACAGATTCTGACCGAACTGGTTGCCGATCCTAGTGTTCTGCAGCAGCCGGCAGATGAAACCGATGCCCAAGCGACCCTCGCACCGCTTTGGGGCTATCTGGAAGACTTGCAGCCGCTTTTGTGGCGGGATGGTCAGGCCTATCCGCAGAACGGGGCATCTATGCGAACCCTTCTGGCCGATAACGAAGTCGATATCGCCTTTTCGTTCAGCTCTGGCGAGGTGTCATCGGCGATCGAGGCGTTCGAGCTTCCCGATACCGTGCGCTCCTACGTGTTTGAAAACGGCACCCTTGGCAACACCAACTTTGTTGCCATTCCCTATAACGCGTCGGCGAAGGCCGGTGCGGTTGTTCTGGCCGATTTCCTGATGTCGCCCGAAGCCCAGTTGCGCAAGCAGGACCCGCAATATTGGGGTGCTGATACGGTACTGGCGATGGATAAGTTGCCTGCCGATATGCAGGATGCCTTTGCCAATCTTGATCTTGGCATTGCATCGCTTGCGCCGTCCGAGCGTGGAACGGTTCTGCCGGAGCCGCATCCAAGCTGGATGTCGCTGGTCGAAACCGAATGGCAAAAACGTTACGGCGTTGTGCAATAATAACGCATGCTGCGTTTTGTTCCGATCCTGACACTTGTTCTGATGATCGGCCCGGTTTCGGCCGGGCTGATCGGAACTTTGTTGCCTGCATTTGGCATCTTGCCAGCCCTTGGCGGGACGACGCCATCGCTTGATCCGTGGCAGGCGCTGTTTGCCCAGCCCGGCCTTGGCACATCGATCCGCCTTTCATTTGTGAATGGTTTGATTGCAACCGCGATTTCGGTTGCGATTGTCATGGTGTTTTGTGCCGCTTGGCAGGGCACGCGTATCTTTCACGCCATGCAGCGGGTGTTGTCGCCGATCCTGTCCGTACCGCATGCAACGGCGGCCTTTGGTCTGGCCTTTCTGATTGCGCCGTCGGGCTGGATCGTGCGCGTGGTGGCACAGGTTGCCGGATGGGAACGGCCGCCCGATATCACGATCATTCATGATCCGTGGGGAATGGCGCTGATTGCAGGATTGGTCGCCAAGGAAATCCCGTTTCTGTTTCTCATGACGCTTTCTGCCTTGCCGCAGGCTGATACTGAGCGCACCGCACAGGTCACGGCAACGCTTGGCTATGGCAAGATTGCAGGATGGTTCAAGGCAACATTGCCGCGCATTTATCCGCAAATCCGTTTGCCGGTTTTGGCTGTGCTGGCCTATTCGACCTCGGTTGTCGATGTGGCGATCATTCTGGCCCCGACGACGCCGGCACCGCTGGCCGTGCGCATATTGGGATGGTTGTCCGATCCCGATCTTGGCTTGCGGTTCATGGCATCCAGTGCGGCAGTGTTGCAGCTTGTGATCGTTATGGCGGCAATGGCAGTCTGGATTGCCGGGGAACGGATTATTGCCGCACTGGGGCGCTATTGGGCAGAGGACGGGTATCGTTTCAAGAAAGATGCCGCTGCGCGCGGGCTTGCGGCCACGACGGCGCTGGTAGCCGCCGGTGCGGTGATGCTGGGGCTTGTCGTGTTGCTGGTCTGGAGTGTGGCGGGGTTCT
>TARA_B100000674_G_scaffold432577_1_pt1 | contig 25236 bp, 21 predicted proteins | sample TARA_B100000674 | Tara Oceans TARA_B100000674 (sample SAMEA2622759) | marine metagenome | biome: marine biome (ENVO:00000447); feature: surface water layer (ENVO:00002042); material: "saline water (ENVO:00002010), including plankton (ENVO:xxxxxxxx)" | depth 5 m
TTCATTGCTGACCAGTATCACCTGCCCTGGATTACGCTGGATACACTGCAGAAACCCGGCTCTTACACCCTGCCATTGCTGTTCGTCATCTTTAATGAGCCAGTTGCTCAACCACAGCGTTAAACAGTCTACCAAGATGCACCGGTTTTCAGCGGCGTGTTCGGCGATGGCTTGGCAAAGCTGCTCAGGCGCCTCAACGGTGTGCCAACCGCAGCCTGCACGCTGCTGCCGATGATGGGCAATACGTGCAGCCATTTCAGCATCCCCTGCGGTTGCTGTGGCGATGTAGATCAAATCCCGGCCACTGTCGCAGGCGCGCTGTTCCGCCAAGCGGCTTTTGCCAGACCGCGCACCACCTAAATATAATTCCAGCACCCTGACTCCTATTATCGTTTTTATGGGCACTCGGCTGCCCAGTTTCTGTAAGTCACGTATACTTACGCCGGCAGCGAAATTCCGCACCGGCACGTCATTCTACAAGACAGCAGTCAGCAGAGGGAAATATGGGACACCGTTTATCCAAGATTTATACCCGCACCGGAGACGACGGGACAACGGGCTTGGGCGACGGCTCGCGGATTGACAAAGATCACGCCAGAATGGAGGCGATAGGCACAGTAGATGAACTCAATTCACAAGTGGGCGTACTGATTGCCGAACTCCCCGAACAAGACGACTACGCTCGCCTACTGGCACGCATTCAGCACGACCTTTTCGACCTTGGCGGTGAACTCGCTGTACCGGGCTACACCCTGGTTAGTGCAGAGCGCATCGGCGAACTTGAAGAGAGCCTGGACACGCTCAACGACGACCTGCCGCCACTGAAGAACTTTATCTTACCCGGCGGCAATAAACCGGCCGCTGCCTGCCATCTTGCCCGAGCCATTTGCCGTCGCGCGGAGCGCAGCCTTGTTGCCCTGCACCGCGAGACAGCCATCAACGACACTAGCAGGCAGTACCTCAATCGCCTCTCTGACTTTTTATTTGTGATGGCGCGATTACTTGCGCGCCGCAATGGCGACAATGAAGTACTTTGGCAACCCGCCGATAAACGCTAACTCACCACAGCCAGGCCGCACCGCGCACACCGCTGCTATCACCGTAGCGCGCGGGCAATAATTGCGTGCGGCATTGGTCACTGAATACCCACTTGCCCCATAATTCAGGCACCTTGGTATAGAGTAGTGGAATATTAGAAAGGCCACCGCCTAACACAATCGCTTCTGGGTCGACCGTATTGATGACTGATGCCAGGGCTCTGGCCAGCTTTTCGCAGTAATCGTCAAGCTGCGCACGGGCGCGCTCGCTACCGGCTTCGGCGTCAGCCACAATGCCTTGTACGTTCTCAGCACACCCCTGATTCCGCTGGTAACTCTGCATCAGACCTGCGCCGCTGAGGTAGGTTTCTATGCAGTCGCGGCGACCGCAATAACACTGACGCCCCTCGTCAGCGCCTGGCATAAGGTTATGCCCCCACTCTCCCCCGATGGCATTTGCGCCCACGTGAAGCTGCTTAGAAAACACTAAGCCACCGCCAACGCCGGTCCCAATAATGACACCAAAGACACTGCTCGCATTCTGCCCCGCGCCGTCAACCGCCTCAGACAAGGCGAAACAGTTCGCATCGTTGGCTAGGCGCAGCGGGCGCTGCATCAACGCTTCTAAATCCCGCTGTAGCGCTTGCCCGTTCAAACAGGTGGTATTGCAATTTTTCATCCGGCCATCAACCGCCGAGGCGGCGCCCGGCGTGCCAATACCAATACTGCCGGTCTGGCCGAGCGCCGCTTCAACGCGCTCAACAAGATCGGCAATAGCGCGGAGAATGGCGGCGTAATTATCGCGAGGAGTCGGCGTGCGTTGCCGGTACAGAATGTCGCCGCCGTCGTCCATGGCGACGGCCTCAATTTTGGTGCCGCCGAGATCAATGCCAATACGCATGCCTAGGGCCTGTTAACACTCATTGTTTTAGCAAGACTTAGAACAACTGCATTAACGCCATCACAGCAATCCAACACAGTAGGCTGCGAGAAAGTAACTGCTGCACTTTTTGCAACTCTTGCGCTGCCTGCTGAACGAATTGATCCCCATCGAGCTCAGCGTTCACCGCTGATGCCATAGAACAGCTTCCCAGCTCATCCAGGTAAGCGTCGCTGGGCAGGTCCCCCAGCACCATAGCCCGCCATTTCCCAAAGCACCCCTCGAAATCGCCAATCAGTGCAAAGGCAAAGCCGAGCAGGCGAGCGGGCAACCACTCCAGGTAGTAGAGTATGTTTTTACTTAAATCCCGCTCTTGCTGACTGGCAAGGGCATCTTGCGCGGTCATGAACACCAAACGGTAGAGCAATGCCGCTGCCGGTCCCAAGGCAAAAAACCAAAACACCACCGCAAACCAGCGCTCAAACCCCTGATAGAACACGGCCTTGCGCACGGCGTTGTGCATTTGCAGGGCATTGTCCGCACCGCTGTCACAGAGCTCCTCACTAAAGTGCTGACCATAGAGGAAGGCCCCTTCTAAATCTCCGCGCTGCCAGCTGTTTAGGTAGAGGCGCAGCTGTATTTGAAAGTCTCCCCTTCCCAGGCTGTATAGCAATACCGCCACGCTAATTAAGAACAGCGGTAAGCCAAAAACGAGCGGAGCAATCAACCACAACAGCAGCGCCAGTAATAACACCGGCACTAATACAAACAGCCCCAAACGAAGAGCGGGACTGGCAAATCCTTTCAGCAGCTGACGGTATTGCACCACCCAACTATCGCGCTGGAACAGTTCCGCGCTACCCCAGAACTGTACCGCACCCCAAGCGATCAAAATCGCGAAAAATTCCATAGTTAATTTCCACTCATTACCGCTACAGGAAGGCGTTAAGCTAACAAGGCGCGCAATTTGTCCCAGTTAAAGGCCGGCCCCGGATCGGTTTTTCTTCCGGGCGCAACATCACAGTGCCCAACGATACGCTCTAGATTAATTTTTGGAAACCGCTGACGCAAGGCGCGCGTGACTGCCGCCAGCTCATGGTACTGCCGCTCGGTATAGGGGCGGTGGTCTTCACCCTCCAGCTCAATGCCAATACTAAAGTCGTTGCAGTTGTCCCGGCCACAAAATTGCGACACCCCCGCATGCCAGGCGCGATCTAGCAGGGAGACAAACTGGAAGCACTCGCCTTCTCGGTCAATGAATAAGTGCGCCGAGACCTTCAACTCCTGAATATCGGCCAGCGCCGGATCCTGACTGCAGTCCAAGGTATTACAAAAAAACTGCGGCACGCAGCCCGTGCCAAACTGCCCGGGTGGCAGGCTGATATTGTGGATGAGCAGAAGGTCAATCTCCTCCCCTTCGGGGCGAGCATTGAAGTTTTCGGAGGGGGTTTTGCGGGCGTGTTCAAACCACCCATTTTTATCAATCGTGTACATCTGCACTCCCGCGTTTCTGCGGGAAAGTGTAACAGGCCATGAGAAATTTAGTGAGGCCGGACAAGCCCAGCCGCGCAGTACTTAAGGCGCCTCTGATTAATTCGGTGATAACTCAGAGATGCCTTAACTTAGCGGCTTGTCGTGCATGTCGCGCAGGTTACTAATCACCGACTCCAGTGCCCGGTCAAACATTCTGTCGTCTTCGATCAGCACGATATCGCCGTCAACCACTGCTGATCGCAGGGTATCCATGTCGTATTCAGCGACTTTAATTCCAGCGCGATTGACAAAGATGTATTTACCAATGCCGTTAATCACTGCCGCCAAGCGGCAACGCAGCATTTTTCCGTCGTCTTGACGCAGGTCCACCCAGTTGCCAACGCGCAAGCTCTCAAGCGCCGCGGCGGTGCTTACCGCATCGTCAACCGGCGACTCATTTGAACTTAACGCAGGCTCAGCCGCCTCATCGGCAGTAACGTTTTCCGTTGATACCACCGCTGGCTCATCGAGCTCTGCCAAGGCGGCGTCCAAATCTTCTAATGCTTGCTCTTCATCTGCCGCGCGCGGTGCCGACGGTGCCTCATTTCGGCTTAATTTGGCTAGATGTAAACGCTCAAGCTGCTCAAACCACTTACCGGTTTCGAACGCATTTAGCGACACCCGGTTGAAACCGAGTCGAAGCGTTTCAATCAGCACCGGCAGCGCGGTAATCAGCTCATTGCGGTGCTCGGCTTCATTATTCGGGGCAACGCTCCACAAAAAACGCTCAACAAATTGCACTTCATCTTTGAAACTTGCGCTCTCGGGACCAGACTGCACATAGCTTAGGAACAGTACTTTGCTCCAGCCGTCTAACAAGACTTTGCGGGCCACCGGAGGGTAATCCGCCTCGCGGAGCCTGTCTTCCAGCAGGCCGGAGATATATGAGCGCGCTGCCTGGGCAGTTGCCCGGCCATCCTCTGCGTTGATTGTGCGCTGAGCCACCAGCTCAGCGCGACGCTGGGCCTTTTCTTGAAACTTGCCAAATTCCATCAAAACATCGACGAAAATCTGGGTATCTACACCAAAGTCGCCAAGAATGCGCATAACGACTTCTTCGAGTTTTTTATACAGCGGGTCTTTTTCAGGCGTGGAAACAGGCGACCAACCAATGCCTGCGCCAACGATCGCACTGAGCAACTTTCTGGCCGGGTGCTCTTCTCGGCTAAAGAAGCTCTTATCCAGCATCGCCATTTTTAGAATCGGGATCTGCAAGTGAGCCAACAAGCGCTTGAGAGGATCGGAAAGCCCATCGCCTTCGAGCATGTACTGGAATAAGGTACCTACGAAATGCACCGTATCCTGATCCCTCTCGAGGGAGAGCGCCGACGCATCATTTTGCGAAACCCGGCTCACTTCGCGAAGCCGGGAAACCAGCTTTTGCGAAATCTCCAGAAATGCGTGACTGTCGTTTGCCGCACCCCGGGTTTTCAGGTGGCTAAACTGCTCATCCTGCATATCTTGCAGGGCGACCATAAACGACGGCTTGGAAAGGGTCGCCGACTCATTCGCAGAGGCCTGTTGAAAGACCTCATCCATGGCATCGACCAATTGATTCACTAATTCAGCGGCCGGCCGCGAATTTCCTTCATCCACAGCCCCAGAAGACTCCGCTGCCGCCGAGGACTCATCTTCGCGCTGCCGAGGCTCAGGCCGCTCTGATTCCAAGGCGACGCCGCTTGTCTCCAACACCGGCAGCATCAAATCAAACAGCTCGCCATAGCGGGAGATGATTTGGCTGTCGAACATCTTAAACAGTATTAAACGGGCTTTGATATCGATATTCAGGTCGCGGCATGCCTCACTGAAGGCCTTGGCAATTTTTGCCGGCCCCATTGGCAACTCCGCCGCGCTGATACTTTCGCCACCAACACTGTGTTGCCAGGCAACACTCAACTGCCACAATTCTTGCAAGTGCTGGCGCTCGGCCTTCTTCGCCATGCCCTCAATAGCGACCAATTCTTCCAGAGCATCTGATTCAAGCAGCTTTAGCTTAGCTCGCCCTCTATCTGCAGCGCCGTTGACGGCGGCGTTCAGCTGATCCGTAAAATTGTCGCGAAGTTTTGTGCTAAATTTTTGCTCTATCACTTGGCGATGAACGCGAATTTCACGCATCGAGTCAAAATACAGATGCTGTTCTTTCGCACTGCTCGCTTCATCCGCAAGCTCAAAGAGCGTGTCATCAACATCGTCCAATAAGCTGGTAAGACGCTCTGCCAAGAATAACTGACATTTCTCACGCAGGGCCGCCATACTGGCAGGCAACGTAGCCGAGCTGGCGTCAGCGGCGCCGTGCGTCGGGTCTCTGCGCGTGGTTAAATCCACAACATTGTTGGGTTTATCAGTCATTTTGATTTCTGCCAGCCATCTGTCGAACTGCTTGTATTCTATTGGTACGTTGTATCTCGATATGCAGCGGCAATGCGTTGGAAACCCACCGCTCGGGACACGACCTTAGCCGTCCTTGCTTGCTTCAACCCTTCCTAGGTCACACAGTTATACCAAAGTGTCGTTGAGTCGTCAGTAGCGAATTATGCATATCTGCCCACTCAACTACACCTATACCTCCCATCTTGGTAAACTCCGCCTGCGTCGCGCATCCGCAACCTCTCACATAGACGTTTTATAGCAGCTGCCATTTCTCAGCGACCAGCGCGGGAAACTACCTAGAAGACTAGGGGCCACTGTGTTGTTGCTAGCGGATTCGCCATAAATTTTTATCAGTAAATTTGCCATTGAGGCCTATCCATGCCCCTCCCGACAGCCACTGAAAACGACGTTCAATCCGCTGTACGCGCAGCACTGAAGGAGGATATCGGCAGCGGCGACATCACCGCCATGTTAATCCCGGACACAGAAATCGCCGCTGCAAAAATTATCAGCCGAGAGGCAGCGGTCATATGCGGGCAGGCCTGGGTAGACGAAGTATTTCAACAAATTGATAACTCAGTCACAGTTACCTGGCACGTCAAAGACGGGGACCGCGTTGAACCAAATAGCGTGTTATTTGAGCTACAAGGAAAAGCCAGAAGCCTGCTGACCGGTGAGCGCAGTGCTCTCAATTTTCTGCAGCTGCTTTCTGGCACCGCCACTACTTGCCGAGACTACGCCGACATTGTGGCGCATACCCAGGTCAAACTTCTGGACACCCGCAAAACCATTCCCGGCCTGCGCACCGCGCAAAAATACGCTGTAACCTGCGGCGGCTGCCACAACCATCGCATCGGCCTTTACGACGCTTTCCTTATTAAAGAGAACCACATTGCAGCTGCCGGCAGCATCGCCAACGCTATCGCGGCTGCCCGCCAGCTGGCACCAGGCAAACCCGTGGAAGTTGAAGTAGAGTCATTGAACGAGCTGGAACAAGCCCTCGACGCCCGCGCTGACACCATCATGCTGGATAATTTCAGCCTGGACGATATGCGCAAAGGCGTGGACCTTACCGCAGGCCGCGCCAAACTAGAGGCCTCGGGGAATGTTAGCAAAGCCACACTGGCAGGCATTGCCGAAACCGGCGTTGATTACATCTCGATAGGCGCATTGACTAAGCATGCCAGGGCGGTGGATTTGTCGATGCGGCTGACATAAGAAACCCTTAGTCGATAGCACCAAGGGCACGCTTATTGTGATAATTAATGAGATTGAAACCGTGCTGCAACCACGGCTCACTCTCTGCCACCTCTGAATAGGTGCCACCCTGAAGCAGGTCGCCATCCACATTATAACAAGCCTGCATGTCAGTGAATTTCTTCAGAAAGAGCTCACCAAACTGGTGGGCGATGCATTCTTGATGCAGGCCTGCACATTCCCGCCCGTTTATCCGGCAAAGCATATTCTCAACGCGCACCACCAGCTGGCCACTTTTCATCATCAGCGCCCAGGGCCGCTCCACTTCGGTAAGCATGTTCTTTCCAACAAACTCGTCATGGGGCAAACCCAGCATTGCCAGTAGCGTCGGCGCAATATCAATTTGACTGGAAACCTGCTCAATGACCTGAGGCTCGTCCACGTCAGGATGGTATATCGCCAGCGGCATACGGAAAAATTTTTCATCCAGCACAACATTATCGCCCTGCGCCGCATCCTCCGGCGAAAACGTCCACACGCCGTGGTCAGCCGTGACGACAACAATGGTATTTTCAGCCAGAGGGGAGCGCTTAAAAGCCTCCCAAAATTTGCCAAAAGCGTAATCTTCGTAGGCCACGGCCCTTCGGTAATTGTCGTAAAGCTTATCTCCGCTCTCCACGAACTGGGCGGACTGGGATGCCTCCGGCCACTGCCAATGAAAGGGGTAGTGACTGCTGAGCGTGGTGATATGAGCAAAAAATGGCGAAGCTAGCGACTGAAGCTCATCGAGCATCAGGCCCAACATTGCCTCATCGGAAATACCCCAGCCAATTTCTTCAACCGAACGCCCCTCACTCACATCAGCAAAGAAGAGGCTGTTTTCAAAACCCACTTTAGGCAAAAACGCACGGCGGTTATAAAAGCGCGATTGATAGCCATGATAAAAGCGCGTGTCATACCCCAATTCGCGAAGCATTGACGGCAGGCAAGGTAAGTTGTTCGCTAGCTGTTCACTAATCGTCGACAGCGGCGGTTTGGCGTTGTGATCCAAAAGACCACACCAAATCGCCATCTCGCCTTTCACGGTGAAATTGGTGTTAGCGTAAAAATTCTTTGCCGAAATATTGTTGGCAGCAAAGGCGTTGAATACAGGAGTCGCCGCTATACCCTCCTTACCACCCAATGCTGCATAGTAATCCAGCTGGGAAGCACGAACAGATTCAAGCGTAATGACAATGATATTTTTGTTGTTACGCTCAACAAGTGTGGGGGCACCACGATTCGCCTGCCGAAATAAATTAAGCGCCTCAAACTCCGCGCCAACATGCTCTTGCTGACTCGACATCGACGTGAAAAAAGCATGCACGGGATGGAAGTAAGCCGGCGACAAACTGAACATCCCCACGCTTTTATAGTTCGCCACTGAACTGTGAAAGATGCCACCAGACACCAGCGCAGCGACCAAAAAAACTGCCGCGCCAACATACCGCACGCGCGGCGAGCGCGGTATAAGAGGCAAACTAAATAGCTGCGCTAGCACTAAAGGAAGTAGGCTTACGACGGCCAGGACGACGGCTTCGCGTGTGTATTCGAATTGCGAAACACTTTTCAGCGCCTCAGGCGCGTCGCCAATTAAGGCAATCGCTTCATAATTGAAGTAAGACTGAAAATATTGGAAGTACCACCAATTCGAAACGGTGAGCAAAAGAAATAATGCGACCACCGAGTAGGATACTGCACGTCTCAGCCAACCGCACTTTCCGCCCACCAGCCACAACATAGTAACGGCAATGCATAAAATAAAGATGCCGCTAATTAGCCCTAAAGGGTTTGGATTTACAGAACCAAAATACGAAAGTGTGGTAAGGATAAAAAGTGCAAGGGCTGACAACGTTGCAGAACTCCAAATAAAAAAGGCGCCCTATTGGACGCCTTTCCCAATCGCTTTAAGCAATATTAACCGCGGCATGAACCTGGCAGGTACTGAGAAGGAATTGTCGTGCCCTTGCCCGAGGCACCACAAACCCACTCGAAAACTGCATCGCCCTGATTCGCAGCCCAAGTCATCTCAGTTGAGCCATCAGTAGTCGGGCTCAATGTTAATACATCTGCGGAGCCTGCGGTGAGCTGGCTAATGCCCTGACCAGTGATAACGATGCGGCCATTCGCAGTGGTTTCGATCGACTTCACGTACTGAGAAGATGGTGAACTACTTTCACAGCCCCAGCCGTCAGCACCCGGCGCATTATTGCCAGACTGATAAACCTCCGTGATAGTTGTGCGACATGCAGACGCGGCTAGAACGATCTCTGAGACTTTAGCTCGAGTTGTGTAATCTTGATAAGCAGGCAATGCTACCGCCGCCAAAATACCGATAATCGCCACCACGATCATCAATTCGATCAGTGTAAAACCCTGTTGTACTTGCTTCATAGTCTTCTCCAGATACTTATTTATTGCGATTGACCATTATCAACCTGACACTGGTCATGCGGTTTTCATGCCAACGTGCCTTGCTTGATAAAATGCGGGCTTTAACCAAACTGCCAGCACGAGCAGTGACACTATTTGTCAGTGACTGCCAAATTTTGACGCCCAGTAAACGCAAAGCAAAGCGCGGCCGCCAGCGCCAAATAAAAGCTCGCTTTACCGTGGTAAAAGGTGCCATCCGTTAGGCCGTGTGCAGACAGTGCAACAACAATCGCCGACGCAGAAAATACCAACCCAAGCTCGCTTTGCCCCTGCGACTGAGCGGATACACAAGCAATGCTGTAAAGCAAAGTGGCGAATAGTGCAGAAAACAACAGCGTGCCAATTACCCCCCACTCAAGCAGGAACTGAACAAAAACGTTATGAGGCATGGAGGTTTTACGGGCGACCTTGTCTGGCAACAGTAGATAAGCTTGAGAGCCGAGCCCCTTTAGCCAATGCCCGTCTAGCTTTTCTAGTGAGTCCTGCCAAATTGCCAAGCGGCTTGAAGACAGGCGATTAAGGTCCTCGGCAGCAACTGAACGCGCAACGGAATTTCCCAGCCCGTTAAACCCAAACTGCGAGGACTGCTCGGCGAAAAATACCGATAGCACTATCGCCCCAGCAATCGCCGCCTTCTTAAATGGCGCCATTTTGGGCCGGAACACGAGCCCAGCAACGAACACACCTATAATTGCTGAAAGCATGGAACCGCGCCCGCCCAACCAAACGAGGCAACTACCAACCACCATCAAGCCTATAGTCGCCAGCAGTGCGCCGCGTCGCTGCCGGCTTGATATGACGAGCCCGATTGCTGCCAACACAGCCACAAGCATATTGTAACCTGCGTGCCGAGCATGACCTGCCATCGGGAAATTGCTAAACCACATCCTGTGAGTATGAATATTGAGCTCCGGACTAAAGTGCCACGTTAAAAAGGCATGCACTACAACCAGCGCATTACTGAATACAATAGCGATCAGTATCTTCTTGATCGGCAAAGGGCTTAATTGGTTGGAAACATATAACGATAGGAAGAAAAAAATATGTACCAGCGTTTCTGCATAGCGAAACTGCGCCACCGTCAGAAACTGTAAATTCAGCGGCGAGGTGTAAAAAGACACCGAAACCGACACTACCCAGGCAAGGGTAAGCACCAAAATCCAACGGTTATCGCGAATGAGCGGCAACCAAGCAACCCGCCAAGCCTGTAGCAACGCAAACGCGGCAATAAATACCAGCTGGTGGTACATCACAATTCGGGAGTTGCCCAGGTCCCAAGTGCCGGTTAGCAGGGCGACTGAGAACACCAACAGTAACAGGGTCAGTTGCAGCAAGTCTGCGGAACGCTTTAGATCAAAGCCGAAAGCCTTTAGCGAGGGCAAGGTCGCCATTATTATTGTTCTCCAATACCAGATGGGGTAAGTGTGTCGATACTTGATGGGAGGAGACTTTCCTGTTGAACTCCCTATCCAACTACCCGAGCGAGCGTGCTAGAGTACTGTATGCATTTCGATATTTCTCTATCCAATACCAAGAAAAAGAACGGCTTATGAACTCTTCCAGCACGCCCTTAACCGGTTTGGCTCGCCGACTGGTCTTCGACGGTTTAATCGACGAGGCCGGCATTCGCAGGGCGCAAGAAGCCGCGAGCAAGGAAAAGAAGAGCTTTGTCAGCCATTTGGTGGCCAGCAAGCTGGTGGATGGCATCGCCGTGGCCGAGGCAGCAGCGGATGAGTTTGGCATTCCCTTTTTGGATTTGCGGGCCTTCAATATCGACTTGGCGCCGAAAAAACTGGTAGACAGCAAGTTGATACGCAGCCACCGCATTGTGCCTTTGTGGCAGCGGGGGAAGCGCCTCTATATAGGCATGTCGGACCCCACCAATCTCCACGCCTTGGATCAGGTAAAATTTCATACCAACCTCAGCACTGAGCCCATTGTTGTTGAGGAATCCGCGCTGAACGCAGCCATCGATAGCTATATGGCCGCCCAGGAAGAGTCTCTCACCGACAGCCTGGGTGAGATGGATGATATCGACCTGGAGAACTTGGACGTTCAGGCGGTAGACGAGGACGCTGCTGCTGAAGGCGATAGCAGCGGTGCCGACGAGGCGCCCGTCGTAAAATTCGTGAACAAAGTCCTGCTAGACGCAATTCGCGGCGGCGCTTCCGATATTCACTTCGAACCCTACGAAAAGACCTACCGCGTGCGCTTTCGCACCGACGGTATTTTGCAGGAAGTCGCCCGCCCGCCGGCATCGTTGGGCTTTCGACTGGCTGCGCGCCTGAAAGTTATGTCACAAATGGATATCTCTGAGCGGCGTATCCCCCAAGATGGCCGCATAAAAATGAAGCTATCCAAAACGCGCGCTATCGACTTTCGTGTAAACACGCTGCCCACTCTGTGGGGGGAAAAGGTCGTGTTGCGGATTCTCGACCCGTCTTCCGCACAAATGGGCATCGACGCTCTGGGTTATGAGCCCGAGCAAAAGGAGATGTACCTATCGGCCCTCAACCAGCCTCAAGGTATGATTTTGGTGACGGGGCCGACAGGCTCAGGTAAGACGGTATCGCTGTATACCGGCCTGAACATTCTCAATACCCCAGAGCTCAATATCTCCACGGCAGAAGATCCGGTAGAAATTAACCTGGAAGGCATTAACCAGGTACACGTGAATACCAAGGTCGGACTGGGCTTTGCCGAGGCCCTGCGATCCTTCCTGCGTCAGGACCCCGACATTATCATGGTGGGTGAGATACGGGACCTCGAAACCGCCGAAATTGCCATTAAGGCCGCGCAGACCGGTCACTTGGTTTTATCTACCCTGCACACCAATAGCGCCCCGGAAACCTTAACCCGCCTGCTGAACATGGGTGTGCCCGCCTTCAATGTGGCAACCTCCGTCAGCTTGATTATTGCCCAGCGTCTGGCTCGCAGGCTCTGCAAGGAATGCGCAAAACCTGCAGATATCCCTAAAGAAACCCTGTTAGAGGAAGGTTTTACGGAAGAAATGCTAAGCTCAGCTATGATTATGGAGCCAGTTGGCTGTGAGCGCTGCAACAACGGTTTCAAAGGTCGCGTCGGGATATACGAAGTTGTTCGCATAACACCAGATATCTCTCGTATTATCATGGAGAACGGCAACTCATTGGAAATTGCCGACCAAGCGCAACGAGAAGGCTTTAATAATTTGCGCCAGTCTGCACTCAAGAAGTGCGCACAAGGCGTCACCAGCCTCAGTGAAGTTAACCGCGTGACCAAAGATTAAAACAAGATTCGAGAAGCATTATGGCCGCACAGAATAAAGATGCCGTTTTTGTCTGGCAGGGTACCGATAAGCAAGGCCGAAAAACCCGTGGAGAGATGGTTGCTATTTCTCCGGCGATTGCCAAGGCGCAATTGCGCAAGCAGGGCATTGCCCCCAAGGTTGTAAAGCGTAAGCCCAAGCCACTGTTCAGTAGCAAAAAGCCGATCAAACCGGCAGACATTGCCATTTTCACCCGGCAAATGGCCACCATGCTTAAAGCCGGGGTGCCGCTGGTGCAAAGCTTCGACATTGTCGCCGAGGGCGCGGGCAATCCGACAATGACCGAGCTGGTCAATGCCATTAAGAACGATGTGGCCTCCGGCGGCAGCTTTGCCGCCGCCTGCGCCAAACACCCCAAGTACTTCGATGATCTGTTTTGTAGCCTGGTCGAGTCCGGCGAGCAATCCGGTACGCTTGAACTCATGCTTGACCGTGTAGCGACCTACAAGGAAAAAACCGAGGCACTGAAAGCCAAAATCAAAAAAGCCCTCACCTACCCCATTGCGGTTATTTGTGTTGCCATCGTGGTCACCGCGATCCTGCTTATCAAGGTCGTCCCCCAGTTTGCCGCCACCTTTGAAAGCTTCGGCTCTGATCTGCCAGCATTCACCAAACTTGTGGTAGGGATGTCGGAGTGGATGCAGGCCAATTGGTATATTATGTTCGCCGCTATTGGCGTATCGGTCTATGCCTTTGGTCAGGCACGCCGGCGCTCTCAGGCTTTTTCAGACTGGGTCGACAAGGTCTCTCTTAAAATACCCGCTGTCGGCGATATTATTTACAACTCGGTCATTGCCCGCTTCTCTCGCACCCTCGCCACCACTTTCGGCGCCGGTGTGCCGCTGGTAGATGCCCTCAACTCTGTTGCCGGCGCCGCGGGCAATGCCGTATACAACAAAGCCATTATTCAAATTCGCGACGACGTGACCACGGGGCAGACGCTGTATTCTGCCATCCGCTTTACTAATCTCTTCCCCACCATGCTGCTGCAGATGGTCTCGATAGGTGAAGAGTCTGGCTCGCTGGACGAAATGCTCGATAAAGTGGCCAATCATTACGAAGAGGCCGTGGACAATGCGGTAGACTCTCTGACGGCGCTGCTAGAGCCCTTCATTATGTCGGTTCTCGGCGTGCTGGTTGGCGGTTTGATGATCGCAATGTACCTACCAATCTTCATGCTGGGTTCCGCGATTTAACCATCTCGGGCTTGTCCACTACTTCAAGCGCCGCTAGCCAACATTGCGCGGCGCAACGCTAGGTTTTATTCATGTCTACCCTGAGCTATTTACACTCCAACCCAGCGCTAAGCATGGCGCTGCTCGCCGTCTTTAGCCTATTGTTTGGCAGTTTTTTTAACGTTGTTATTTACCGTTTACCCAAAATGATGGAGGCGCGCTGGAAGCAGGAGTGTAGGCTCATTCTGGAGCAGGACGGGACGGATTCGCAGGAACACTTTACGCTGTCTTACCCCCATTCGCACTGCCCCCATTGCCACGCCCCCGTGAGAGCCTGGCAGAATATCCCTCTTGTCAGCTTCATACTTTTACGCGGTCGCTGCGCCAACTGTAAAGCGGGAATCGGCTTGCGTTATCCCGCGATAGAACTCGCAACGGCCATCCTCGCCGTCTTTGCCGCCATTCAGTTCGGCATGTCCTGGCACACAGCAGCGGTCATTGTCTTCAGCTGGCTGCTGCTGGTGATGAGCATGATAGATATCGACCACAAACTCCTGCCAGACAGCTTGACCCTGCCATTGCTCTGGCTCGGCCTGGCGTACAACGCCTTGAGTGGGACGGTGCCACTTCAGGACGCCGTTTTTGGCGCGATCTTTGGCTACTTGTCTCTGTGGTCGGTTTACTGGCTGTTTAAGCTGGCAACAGGTAAAGAGGGGATGGGTTACGGCGACTTTAAGCTACTGGCTGCCCTCGGTGCCTGGCTCGGTTGGCAGATGCTACCGGTTATCATTTTGCTGTCATCGGTAGTCGGCGCGGTGCTCGGCGGCATGCTGCTGGCGATCAAAGGTCGGGACAATGCCGGCACCATTCCCTTTGGCCCCTACCTTGCGATGGCAGGCTGGATCGCCTTATTTTGGGGCCCTGCCTTATTGAACGGCTATCTGACGTTCGCCGGGCTACCACCGCTTTGATAAACACGGAATTTCGATTGTGAGCAACTTCATTGTAGGACTCAGTGGCGGCATTGGCAGCGGTAAAACCGCCGTGTCGGACCGCTTTGCAACGCGCGGCATTACCGTCGTGGACGCAGACGTGATAGCCCGCCAGGTCGTTGAACCTGGAAGCGACGCATTAAAGGCAATTCAGCAGCATTTTGGTGATGCGATTGTGGATGCAAACGGGGAACTCCGGCGCGCGGAGTTGAGAAAACGAATATTCAGCAATGCCGAAGACAAGCAGTGGTTAGAGGCACTCCTGCACCCGCTAATTGCCACCGAGACGCTAAACCAACTTGAGCAAGCCAAAGGCGCTTACGTCATTTACGTTTCACCATTACTGGTAGAGGGCGGGCAGAAGGCGCTTTGTGACCGCCTATTAGTGATCGATGTTCCGGAGTCCGTCCAGGTTGCTCGCACAATGACGCGTGATGACAATGATCGGGCCCAAGTAGAGCGGATTATGGCCAGCCAGGCCAGTCGCCAACAACGGTTGGATGCCGCCGATGATGTGGTTGATAATAGTGGCGATATCGAACAATTGGATGTAAAAGTGGAAACACTGCACCAGCAGTACTTGGCCTATGCCGAGGAGAAAAAAGCGCAGTGAGCACAGCAAACAAGCCCACGACACTTAGCACCATCGTGCCCTGCCCAATCTGTGGCGCAAAATTAAAATGGGACAGCGGCAATCCCTACCGTCCATTTTGCAGCGAGAACTGCAAAAATCAGGACTTTGTCGCTTGGTCAAACGAGGAACACCATATTCCGGGGCAACCCGATTATGAAGATATTCTGAGTGGCGACTTAAACGATGACTACAAGCCGCGCTGATTGGCTAGTGCCCGTTGTTAAGGGGCGCTCGCCATTATGGCGTCGATAATCGCGCGATTCGCTTCGGGAAAGCGGTACTGACTTAAGTTCTGCGGCGCAACCCACATTAGGGGCTGCCCCTCTCGGCCCTCAGGCTGGCCGCGAAACCCTCTGACCCAGCACACATCTAAACAAACTTGTTTATCCCCGTAGTCGTGCTCAATTTTGAGCAGCGGCGAGCATTGCTCAGGCACAAGGCTAATCCCTATTTCTTCTTGCAGCTCCCGCTCTAACGCTTCAACCAGAGATTCGCCGCTTTCCACCTTGCCTCCGGGAAACTCCCACAGGCCGCCTTGATGGCGGTCTGCAGAGCGTTTGGCAATCAGGATATTGTGCTGGTCATCGCAGATAACGCCCACCGCAACGTGCACGACCGCCACTAGCTGCGGTACTCCGCGTTAATCTTGACGTAGTCATAAGAAAAATCGGTGGTCCACACCGTCTCCCGCGCATTGCCGCGACCGAGATCAATGCGGATAGCAATCTCGTCTTTCTTCATCACGGCAGCACCAGCCTCTTCCGTGTATGAGGCCGCACGGCCACCGCGCTCGGCAATCAGGACCTCGTCAAGGTGAACCCTGACATCTTCAACCGTCAGGCGTTCGACACCTGCGCGCCCGATGGCCGCAAGGATACGCCCCCAGTTGGGGTCGCTGGCAAACAAGGCAGTTTTCACCAGAGGAGATTCGGCAACTGTGTAGGCCACTTTTAGCGCCTCGTCAGACGTCCGCGCCCCACTCACCGCCACTTCTACAAACTTGGTAGCGCCTTCACCGTCGCGCACAATGGCGTGCGCCAGTTCCAGAAAAACCTCATCCAACAGCGCTTGCAAGGCGGCCAGTAATTCGGGCGTTTGCTCAGTCACTTCCAGCCCCGACTCGCCGCTGGCGATCAGCATGCAGGCGTCATTTGTCGAGGTATCGCCATCAACCGTGATGCGGTTAAACGAGCCATTAGCACAGCGCGTGACCATGGACTGAAGCAGCCCCGGTTCAATGCGTGCATCGCAGGCTACGTAGCCAAGCATTGTCGCCATATTCGGCTTGATCATGCCGGCACCCTTGGAGATACCGGTTATCGTAATCGTGCTGCCCTGCCATTCTAATTGACGTGAACAGGCCTTTGGACGCGTGTCGGTCGTCATGATACCGCTGGCCGCCGCCGCCCAGTTATCCTCTGATAGGTCAGACAGGGCATCGGGCAACGCCGTCAGTATTTTATCAACCGGCAGAGACTCGCCGATCACACCTGTTGAGAATGGCAACACCTGCTCGGGGGATACCGACGTCAGCTCAGCCAAGGCCTCACAGCAGCGCTTAGCATCGCGCATGCCCTGCTCACCGGTGCCTGCATTTGCATTGCCGGTATTCACCAGAAGGTAACGGCTCTCGGCACCAGCAATATGAGACTTGGCCACCGTTACCGGCGCAGCACAAAATGCATTCTGCGTGAACACGCCGGCAACACTGCTGCCTGGCGCCAATTCGAAAACCACAATATCTTTACGGCCGACTTTCTTGATACCCGCACTGGCAATACCAAGACGCACACCTGGCACGGTGTGCAAATGCCCAAATTTCCCCGAACCCACTGCCATCACTGTTTCCTATTTTGACTGTCTGCCCTTCAACAAGGCTAAGGGTTAGTCCAACTTACCGTGGCACTGTTTGTATTTTTTGCCTGAACCACAGGGACAGGGCTCATTGCGCCCAACCTTACGTCCCTCTCGAACAAAGGTCTCGGGGGTTTTTGGCGTGTCGCTGGACTCATCTTGCAGCCCCTCATCGTCCAGCGCAGAGCTTTCCGCGTGCTGGAATTCCATCGCGCGCTTTGCCTGTTCTTCGCGGCGCTGCTGCTCAAGTGCTTCAGCGCTCTCATCTTGCTGCAGCTGCAAATGCGACAGGAAGCGCACAACCTCGTGCTTTAAGCTCTCCAACATTTGCTGGAATAACTCGAAGGCCTCGCGCTTGTATTCCTGCTTTGGGTTCTTCTGAGCAAAAGCGCGCAGATGAATACCCTGACGAAGGTGATCCATCGTTGCCAGATGCTCTTTCCACAGGGTATCGAGCACTTGCAGCATAATGTGGCGCTCAATTTTGCGCATGTCCGGCCCAACTTGCGCGCACTTGCTGGCATAGGCAGCGTCGACGGCGTCGATAATACGCTGACGAACGCCCTCTTCCTGCAGCTTTTTGTCTTCATCCAGCCACTGCGCAATCGGCAACTTCACACCGAAGTCCGCTTCGATACGGCGCTCCAAGCCCGCAACATCCCACTGCTCGACCATGCTCTGCATAGGGATATACTCGCTGACGACATCTTGCACCACGTCGTTGCGAACAGCCGATAGCATCTCGCTAATGTCGTCTGACTCCAGCAGCTCATTGCGCTGTTGGTAGATAATTTGCCGCTGGTCATTGGCAACATCATCGTATTCCAGCAATTGCTTACGAATGTCGAAGTTGCGTCCCTCTACCTTGCGCTGCGCTTTCTCAATGGCGTTTGAAACCATGCGATGCTCAATGGCTTCGCCTTTCTCCAGGCCCAATGCCTGCATAATGCCGCGAACCCGATCCGAGGCAAAAATACGCATCAGGTTGTCTTCCAGAGACAAGTAAAACCGCGATAGACCCGGGTCGCCCTGGCGCCCCGCACGACCGCGGAGCTGGTTGTCGATACGGCGAGACTCGTGACGTTCTGTGCCGATAATATGTAAACCACCCGCTTGAATCACCTGCTCATGGCGCAGCTTCCAGGCCTCACGGAGCTCACTGATCACCGCATCAGAGGGCGAATCGAGCTGTTCAATTTCTGCATCGACGCTACCGCCGAGTACAATATCGGTGCCTCGACCCGCCATGTTGGTGGCAATTGTTACCACGCCGGGGCGTCCCGCCTGAGCAATAATTTCCGCTTCTTGCTCGTGATACTTCGCGTTCAGCACCTTGTGAGGGATTGCCGCTTGCTTGAAGCGTTTGGACATTTCTTCAGACGTTTCAATCGAGGCAGTACCCACCAGAACCGGGGCGCCCGTTTCGACAATGCCCTTAACGTCTTCAACAATGGCGTCGTACTTTTCTTCTTTGCTCAGGTATACAAGGTCATTCAAATCGCGACGCGCATTGGGCTTATTGGTGGGAATGACCACCACGTCCAAACCGTAGATCTGCTTAAATTCGAAGGCTTCGGTGTCTGCCGTGCCCGTCATACCGGCGAGCTTGTTAAACAAGCGGAAATAATTCTGGAAGGTTGTCGACGCCAGCGTTTGGCTCTCAGCTTGAACAGTGACCCCTTCCTTTGCTTCGATCGCTTGGTGCAAGCCCTCAGACAGGCGTCGCCCTGGCATTGTCCGGCCAGTATGTTCATCGATCAGCACAACCTGGTCATTTTGAACGATGTATTCCACGTTGTTGTTAAACAGCACGTGGGCGCGCAGCGCCGAATTAACATGGTGCAGGAGGCTAAGATTGCTAGCCGAATACAGGCTGTCGCCCTCTTCCAAAAGGCCGGCCTGAATCAACAGGTCTTCAACCAGTTGGTGACCTGCCTCGTTGAGCTCCACCTGACGCATTTTCTCGTCAACGGTGTAATGACCTTCTGCCGCTTCAACACCCGCTTGTGGCTCGCCTTCACTCTCTGGCACGGGCTGCAGCTGGGGAATAAAACGGTTTATCTGTTTATAAAGGGCTGAGCTGTCTTGCGCCGGCCCAGAAATTATCAGCGGCGTTCTCGCCTCGTCGATCAGGATCGAGTCGACCTCATCGACAATGGCAAAATTCAATTCGCGCTGATAACGGTCCTCAATCGCGAAGGCCATATTGTCGCGCAGATAGTCAAAACCAAATTCATTATTGGTGCCGTAGGTGATATCCGACTCATAAGCGGCGCGCTTCTCTTCCGCACCCTGCCCAGAGCGAATGATACCCACACTTAAGCCGAGAAATTCGTAGAGTGGCCGCATCCAGTTGGCATCACGCTGGGCGAGATAATCGTTCACGGTAACAACGAACACGCCCTTGCCTGCAAGCGCGTTAAGATAGACCGGCAATGTCGCCACGAGCGTTTTACCCTCACCCGTGCGCATCTCAGCAATACGGCCCTCGTGCATGGTGATACCACCGATCAACTGCACATCAAAGTGGCGCATGCCGAGCACCCGCCGGCCAGCCTCTCGGGCCACCGCAAACGCTTCCGGCAAGAGCTGATCCAAGGACTCGCCGGCACTCAATCGCTGGCGAAATTCACCGGTTTTGGCCTGGAGCGAGGCATCGTCTAAAGCGGTTAGCTCCTCTTCCATGGCGGATATACGTGCAACAACTTTTCGCATGCGTTTCAGCTCGCGATCATTCTTGCTTCCAAATACCTTTTTGACTACGGATGTGATCATGATGAGTCGTTGCTTTCCCGGGGAATATGAGTTCCTGCGTGCTAGGGCCTGTGAACCCTAATGGCAGCGCCACGCTAAACTACGTCAATGAGGGTCAGATGACAAAAATTCAAGGGCGTATCGGTGAAGATCACTGCGACCGACACCCAGCAAGTGGGCGCGAGCAGGAGCTGTGCGAGCACTGCGCTACCGGGTGGCAATATCGCATAGATGAGAAAAGATTGCCATTCCCGGCGGCCGTTGCTCGCGCCGGAAATGGCCAGAAATTACGCGTTAACTGCAGCCGCAGCGGCGTAGGTGATGGGGGCGTCGGCGGGGTCTTCAAAGGTCACCCACTCCCAGGCGTCAGTCTCTTTGATGAGTTTGCGAAGCGAGGCATTATTTAAGCCGTGGCCAGACTTAAACGCCTTGAACTCACCGATAAGGCTGGTACCCAGGAGGTAGAGGTCACCAATAGCATCGAGCACTTTGTGTTTCACGAATTCGTCTTCATAGCGAAGGCCGTCTTCGTTCAAAATACGGTACTCGTCCACCACGATGGCATTATCGACACTGCCGCCCTGGGCTAGACCCTTGGAGCGCAGGTATTCGATTTCATGCATAAACCCAAATGTGCGAGCGCGGCTCACCTCTTTAACAAAAGAGGTGCTGGAAAAATCCAACTCAGCGTGCCCTGTCCGATCCCTGAAAACAGGGTGATCAAAGTCGATCGTGAAAGAAACTTTAAAGCCGTCAAAAGGGAGAAAACTCGCGACTTTATCGCCGTCTTTCACGGTAACTGGACGTTTAATACGGATGAACTTTTTGGGCGCGTCCTGCTCTTCGATTCCCGCAGACTGAATCAAAAACACGAACGGACCCGCACTGCCATCCATAATGGGCACTTCTGAGGAGCTCAGCTCCACGTAGGCGTTGTCGATACCTAGCCCTGCCATCGCGGACAGCAGGTGCTCTACGGTCGACACGCGCACATCACCATTAACCAGCGTTGTGGAAAGCGTTGTATCACCGACATTCTCTGCGTGAGCATGAATCTCGACAACGGGGTTCAGGTCCGTTCGCCGGAAGATCACACCCGTATCAACGGGCGCTGGCTTCAGGGTCAAAAAGACTTTTTCCCCAGTATGCAAACCTATCCCGGTCGCCCGGATGGTATTGCGCAATGTTCGTTGTCTGATCATTTTCTATACTCTTTTAAAGACGCAAAGACGCCATCGCACGCTACGCCGACCCAAGGTCGGCGGCGCCCGCGCGACTAACGCTGCTGCGTATCAGTCTGCCTGGCGGCGCAAGAACGCTGGAATATCCAGGTATTCCATATCCTTGTCTTCTACGACAGGCGCCGCCGCAACCGCTTCGCGCGCTGCCGCCGCTTGTTGATTACGCATAATGGTTGGGCGGTCCAACTTGCGGTAGTCACTCGCACGCTCAACAGGTTTATTTTCAACGGCTTTCAAGGGCACTTCTTGTGCCACACCGTCCAAGCCTGTCGCCACCACAGTAACCCGCAGCTCTTCGCTCATTTCTGGGTCGATAACCGTACCAACCACCACGGTTGCGTCCTCGGACGCGAATTCCTTGATAGTATCCCCGACATCGCTGAACTCGCCTAGGGAGAGGTCCAATCCTGCGGTAATATTAACCAAAATGCCCCGCGCCCCTTCCAAATTCACGTCTTCTAGGAGTGGGCTGCGAATCGCCGCTTCAGCCGCTTCACAGGCGCGATTTTCACCGCGAGCGATACCGCTACCCATCATCGCCATACCCATTTCTGACATCACTGTGCGCACGTCAGCAAAGTCGACGTTAATCATACCCGGGCGGATAATCAGGTCGGCAATACCCTGTACGGCGCCGAGTAATACGTCGTTAGCAGCCTTAAAAGCGTCGAGCAGACTGGTGTTTTTACCCAGCACTGGCAGCAGCTTTTCATTGGGGATAGTGATCAGCGAATCCACATGCTGACGCAGTTCTTTCATTCCCGCTTCGGCAACGGTTAAGCGCTTTTTACCTTCAAACGGGAAGGGCTTAGTCACGACTGCAACGGTAAGAATACCCAGCTCTTTCGCCACTTCAGCAACCACTGGCGCACCACCGGTGCCGGTGCCGCCGCCCATCCCCGCGGTGATGAACACCATATCAGCACCTTCCAGCGCTTCAGCGATGCGATCGCGGTCTTCCATGGCGGCCTGACGACCCACTTCTGGATTCGCGCCAGCACCCAAGCCCTTGGTAATCGTTGTGCCCAACTGCAGCACAGTTTTAGACATGACATCGGTTAGCGCCTGCGCATCGGTATTCGCGCAGATGAAATCTACGCCGTCTACCGAGTTAGCGATCATGTGCTTAACGGCATTACCGCCGCCACCACCGACACCAACAACCTTAATCACAGCGTTCTGAGGAACGTTATCTACGAGTTCAAACATGGTCTTTCTCCCTTTTACAATATTGGCCGTGCTGCCAAACACGACCCGTTACTACTTCGTTATCATCTGCGGCAACATCGGCGCCGCTGCAGATTCGTTAAAAATTGTTTTGAAACCAGCTCTTGAGCCGCGATACGAAACCGTCTTGGCGTACGCGGCCATGACCACCACTTTCGGTTTGGTGCTTAATGCCGTAGTGCAGCAGGCCCACGCTGGTTGCATAGATCGGGTTGCGCACAATGTCGTTCAAACCGCGAACATCCTGCGGTGAGCCAATGCGCACCGGCATGTGGAAAATTTCCTCGGCAAGCTCAACAACCCCTTCCATTTTGGAGGTGCCACCGGTCAGCACGATGCCGGCCGCGCACAAATCCTCGTAACCGCTGCGTCGCAGCTCCGCCTGTACCAAGGTGAACAACTCGTCGTAGCGGGGTTCGACGACTTCTGCCAGCGCCTGACGCGACAACTCTCGCGGCGCCCGCTCGCCAACGCTGGGAACCTTGATCGTCTCGCCCTCACCGGCAAGCTGGGTTAAGGCACAGGCGTATTTAATTTTGATCTCTTCGGCGTACTGGGTCGGTGTGCGCAACGCCATCGCAATGTCATTGGTCACCTGGTCGCCAGCTATGGGAATCACGCCGGTATGGCGAATGGCACCGTCGGTGAAGATGGCGATATCACTGGTGCCACCGCCAATGTCGACCAGGCAAACGCCCAGCTCTTTTTCGTCGTCAGTCAGCACGGAATAGCTCGATGCCAGCTGCTCCAGAATGACGTCTTCAACCTCCAGCCCACAGCGACGAATACACTTCTCAATATTTTGGATGGCATTCACCGCACAGGTAACTAAGTGCACCTTTGCCTCTAGCCGAACCCCCGACATCCCGAGCGGTTCTTTGATGCCTTCCTGCTCATCGATGACGAATTCCTGCGGCAGGATATGCAGCACCTTTTGATCAGCCGGGATCGCTACCGCCTGCGCGGCATCGATAACGCGATCCAGATCCAGCTGGAATACTTCGCGATCGCGGATGGCGACAATGCCGTGGGAATTCAGGCTGCGAATATGGTTGCCAGCAATCCCGACATACACACTGTGGATCTCGCAACCCGCCATCAGCTCAGCCTCTTCGATGGCCCGCTGGATGGATTGCACGGTGGACTCGATATTCACCACCACGCCCTTCTTTAAGCCGCGCGATGGGTGAGAGCCGATGCCAACGATCTCCAGTTTGTCTTCGTCGTTAATGGCGCCGACAATCGCCACGACTTTCGACGTGCCAATATCGAGACCGACAACCATTCTTCCGGCATTTGAACTAGACATAGCTGCACTTCCCCCAAGCTCTGCACGGCGCATAGTGTGAGCGTGCATTGCCGCTAACTATTTTTCCTAACGCACTGTGCATGGTTATCCCTTATCACTGTGTTGAGTCCGCGCAACCGCGAGACCATTTATGTAGCGCATATCAACCCGCGCAACGGTGGCGAAATCTGCCGCTAAATACTTGCGGTAAACCCACAGAAATCGCCGTAATTTTTCCAGTGGCTCCTGGCGCCCCAACACCAGCTCCACATTCTCGTCGATGCGGGCGGTCCAGCTGCCTCGCGCATCCATTTCCAAGTGTTGTAAGGTGAGCTGTTCATCACCCAGCAACTGACTCATCAACCGGTACTGCCGCATTATTTCTATCGCACTGCCCTTCGGGCCATCTAAGCGCGGCAAGTCTGCACCGTAATCACTGCCATCCTGAGGAACGAAAATCCGCCCTCGATGGTTAAGCAAACCGCCCCGTCCCCACACGGCTATCGGGGTTTCTTCAACAATGGTGATCTTCAATTCCCGCGGCCAAAGCCGCTCCACCACTGCGCGATATACCCATGGCTCCTGCTCAAGTTCGGCCTGAATAGCCTCGAGGTCCAAGCCGATATATCCCACCGCTAACTGACCAGTAACCCGTTCAACCAGCACATCGCGATCCACACGCTGCAAGTCACCGGCAAACACCACCCGCTCCACAGGTATGGCATCCAACTTGGCGGACAGCCGCTCCACCCCGTAAACAAAGCCAAGCACAGCAACTAACAACAGCAGCCGGTTGGCTATTCGCCCCCACTCACGGCGATTGCCGCGCTTGCTGCGCTCTGTCTCTTTGCGCGAGCTTTTAAAGCGGTTTTGCTTAGCGGCCATTCGCGTCTGCCTCACCGGCGAGGCTGCTGTGCAGCACCCGCAGTACCAATTGCTCGAAATTCATGCCTGCTTGTTTAGCGGCCATTGGCACCAAACTGTGATCCGTCATCCCCGGTACGGTGTTAACTTCCAATAAGTAAAAACGGCCGTCGGCACCACGCATTACATCAACGCGCCCCCAACCTCGACAGCCAACCGCGTCGAAGGCCTTTAACGCGAGGTCACGTAACTCCGCCTCATCGTGATCGTTCAGTCCCGCTGGGCAGTGATAGCGGGTGCTATCCGACAAATACTTGGCATTGAAGTCGTAAAACGCCGCATCAGTTTCCAAACGAATCGCAGGCAAGGCCTCGCCATCGAGTATCGCCACGGTATATTCACCACCGCTTA
>TARA_B100000674_G_scaffold493977_1_pt1 | contig 25101 bp, 20 predicted proteins | sample TARA_B100000674 | Tara Oceans TARA_B100000674 (sample SAMEA2622759) | marine metagenome | biome: marine biome (ENVO:00000447); feature: surface water layer (ENVO:00002042); material: "saline water (ENVO:00002010), including plankton (ENVO:xxxxxxxx)" | depth 5 m
GCTCTTTCCCTAAAATTCGCAAGGTAGCCGTGAAAAGACGCTTACGTGGGGACTGAACCCGTATCGACCGCTTCACTTCAGAAGGTAACAGGAAAGAGTGAGACGATCCTTGGAAACAAACTGTCCCGATTTGGACAAATAGCTGTTTTCAAACAGAAAACATAAGGTATGCCGTCATATCTTCATTCAAGGAGTATTGACGCATGACCGCTCACACAGTCCACATTCAAGGTTTTATCGATCATTGCAGGTCGATCAAATCGCTCTCAACCAACACCATCAAAGCGTATCAACAGGACCTGAATATCTTCGGAAATTTCCTTAATCAGAAAACCTCACCTGAGGCTGTGACCTCTGAAAAGATAATAGATTTTATAGAGTATCTGAGGGTTAAACGGCAAAATGGCCCCGCAACCGTCCGACGTCGATGGATTTGTATTCGCAAGTATTTTTCGTGGATGGCGGGTCAGGGATTTCTTTCCCCTTCTCCATGCGACAATTTGCCTGTTCGCATCCAGTTACCCAAACGGTTACCAAGAGCTTTAAGCGAACCACAAGTTTCCAGAATGCTGATGGCGACAAAATCTTCTGCTTCAACGGGGAGGAAGACGGAGTTTCAGAAGCCTTCAAACATGCAGCTTTCAACAGATCTGGCACTTCGACTGATGATCGCAACCGGGATCAGAGTTGGAGAACTCTCCTCTTTACGTCTGGAGGATGTTTCCACAGATGGCGAGAGATATCGCATTCGGGGCAAAGGCAGCCGTGAACGCATTGTCTATGTGATGAACCCGTCTCTTCAAGAGAGACTCCGAAGCTATATGAGTGCCCGTTACTCGGACGGAAGCAAACCATCATCAAGTTTCTTTGTGAATAGAAACGGATCCACTCTGACCCCACAAACACTTCGTCTCAGAATTAAGAAACTTGCAGAGCTGTCGCAATCAGAAACCCGGATCACACCACATTCATTCCGCCACACAGCAGCAACCATGCTGCTTGAAAAAGGAGTGGATATCCGGTTTGTGCAGAAATTGTTGGGTCACAGCACAATCTCTACAACCGAAATCTATACGCATGTGAGTGATCAGAGCTTGCGGAATGTGCTGCAAAATGCCGACCCAGTCGCTCTTTTTGGATAGGTGAGCTTATGCAGCAGAAGGAGGAAGAGAACTATAGATAACTATAAATTATGGTGCATCCTGTTCCTCAAATTGTCGGGCAACTGATGAAACTGGCTAAGGAGGAGGGACCAGAGGTCCGTCTTTGTCTAATTGCTTATGTAACTGGATTTGACCGGATTGCTGATGTGCAAGAACATCCCATTATCACGGAGTTCTTTTCGGACGGCGAAGTTAGCGATCTTCTTTGGGCGATTAGAAGCGTCGTGTCATACTGCGAACTATTCCAGAATGAGGCTGACTTTTTTGATTTTGTTAGTAAAATTGGCGGGTTAGATTTACCAAACGAAAAACACATAACCTATAGCACTGTTTCGCCCATTCGGGCTCGAGCAGCATCTGCAACAATTCCACTTTTTTGCGCTGCAAATAGTATAGCAACTTGCACAATTGACCCTTACGGGCTTGCTCTAACGCAAAACAAATTTCATGTAGTCACGTTACTTCGTCAATTTGGTCTCCCAGTTCCAGACAGTTGGCTGTTCTCCAGTAGCTCTGGTTGGCTTAACGGCCTCAAACCATCGGTCGGCCAAAAAGTAATCGCCAAACCGGTTTATGAGTCTGCTTCGATAGGTATCGATGATCAGTCGGTTTTCTGTTGGAACGAGGATGAGGAAGTTTTTCTCAAGAAACGATCGTACGAATTACGTCAACCTTTGATGGTGCAAGCCTTTGTCCCTGGCCAAGAAGTGGAAGTACCTGTCATCGGTGCTCAAGATGCAGTTAGTCTACCTCCTTGCAGTGTGGTCTTGGACGGAAAAATCAATCTTGCAGATCAGTACCTCACCTTCGAAACAGTATTTAATGATGCCTATGAATACAAAGACTTCACTCAATTAGAGCCAGAACTAGCGCAAAAGATATCTGTCACAGCGTCAACTGCCCACATTTTGCTCACGTTAGATGGTATTAGCCGTGTAGATTTCAGAATTTCTGATACTGGCCTCTATTATATTACAGACCTCAATGCAGTTCCCCATTTAACCCGGCATGGTGCGGTTGCCCATTCCTTTCAGTTTATGGGGTTTCCTTATGAGGCAATGATAGCTTGCTTAGTAGGTGTTGGCCTTAGACGTAGAAACAACCTACATAAGAGACCAAATTTCGATTGGGGTGAATAAAGGCAGGCGCCCATAAAACGGCCAACAAGGGCCTATTCTCCCTTTAACATTTGCCTTATCAGTCAAGAGGCCGTTCTGTTCTGACAACGTCAGCTTGGCGTTGGATTCCCAGATATCCCGAATATAGCGGGTACGTTGAACAAGATAACTTATACAGTCTGGCAAGAGATCATCTTCCCTCTCGCTAGATTCATCTAATAGAGATATCGCATTCTCTAAATTACCAGTTAGATACTCGGTTAGTGCAAGATTTTGTGTGGTGAAGAAGAAGAAATATCCATCGCAATCCGGCATCACCTTCATTGATAGATAATCTTCCGTCAGCATTTCCTTGGCCTGCTTGAAACGCCCAGCCATAATCAGAACACTTGCTTGATTGTTACGATATAGAAGATTGTCCTCATCTTCAGGCTTTATCTTTCCCGTGCTTTCATAAACCGAGACGATATTCTCTATCTGAGATGGACGGGCAAGGGCATGAGCGACTAGCAGGTTGCTTAACGCAGGTACAAAAGATTGAAATTTGCTGGTCGGAGCCGTTCCCCTAAGCTTTAATCCACGCTCTGCATATTTGGCAGATTTTTCGTAATTTCCTGCTGTCAATTCAAGAGATGAGGCATTGGTCAGAGCAACAAAATAAGTATTGTTCTCTATATATCTTTCTCCAACTGGTAGGTTCTCCATTTCTTCAATCAGCCGTTCCGTTCTCGGCAAGGCTATTTCGTGCGCATGAAGCATGCAGCTCGCAGCACGGAACCTGTTGAGCAAATGGCGAACGCCTTCGTCATGAAGGCGATATTTCTGAAGACGTCTTAGAACCTCTCGTTCTAATTGTCTCGCCTCCGAGAACTGACTCAACTGAATTTGAGCAAACATTAGCGATATCATAAGCCGGACCCAAGTGTCGCTTGCTTGCTGTAGCTTGTCTCGCCAAGGTTCTAGTAAGGTCGCTGCCCTCGCTCGATCCGCTTGTTCCAGACTTTGCAACAAACACATGGCCATCAAACCATCGCGTTCTGCCATTAGCTGGTCTGGTACAGCATCATCAATCACCAAAAGCTGTTTGCGTGCGAGTTCATATTGCCCTTCTCGATAGAGATCGATGGCTTTAAGAATTTCGTTAAGTGTACGTCCTAGATATTGGGCTCTCTGCCAGGAAGGTGCCGACCAATCCAATTCTGGTAAGTCGGCCACCGTATGCATTACGGCAGAACGGATAGTCCAAAGGCAATAGGCAACGCCAGCATCATGAATTAAACCTGCCTTTCGCAAATGATTAAAATGCAGCCCAAATTCTGCAGGCCTCATTTTTTGAAGGCATCGGGCATAGGTCGCGTGTAATCTTAGTCTGTCCGAATGATGATTGCGCTCAAAATAGTGACGAGTGATTTCGTGTCGGAAGCGCGGCCCTCCGAGATTTTCTTCGAGCAATTTCCATCGCATTGCAGTTTCAATACTGCGTGCAACCTCTGGAAGGTCAGCACCGCTAACGCAAGCGACCTCCTCTGCTACAATATTTTGTCCACAGATTGCGGCAGCGGCCAATATCGTCTCGGAATCACTGCCGGAGAAACCAGATTCAGTTAAATATCTCTGCAATATAGTTACCAGCGCATCTGTAGTCTCAATGGGCAGCGACGTTGTAGATATCCCCCGAAGATTTGCATCTTCTATAAAGGTGCGTACGATCTCCAAATGCGCTCCGGAGCAATCGTAGAGCATATTTAACTCGTGTGTTGCGATAGGCGATTTAAGTCCAAAAGCCTGAAGTAACGCGCCGAACTGGTCGCGGTGACATTTTGGTACATGTATTTGTGGGAACAGTTCCCTCATTAGTTTGGCTTGTGGCACGGGTAAGGGATGATTCTCTATTGCCGTATTGTTTAGCGTTGCAAGAATTTTGACTTGATTTGGCCAATTTCGCCCCTTTTTTAATAACCGAAGCAGTAGTCTTGACGACTGAGCATCGAGATACTGGAGATCATCTACAAAAAGTAGGAGTGGTCGAGATTTCGACATGGCTGACAGAAGGTTGATAACTCCTTCAGCAACATCGTCAACTTCCTTTGCAATGACATCAAGCGTCTCTTGTTGACGCAAGGAACTAACCAAATCCACAAGCGAATGAAGTTGTTTGGCAAACGGCACCTCCTCATATACCCATTCTCTACCAATCTCTAACGCACGACTTAAACGACGAGCATTCAAGTCATTACGTTTCAGTTGGTGGAATACATAATAAGACTGTGTTTGACGCTCCTCATCTGCGAAGAATGTAAGAACGTGATGTGTTTCGCTTAGGCGCGAAAAAATACTGGTTGCAACGCTGGTCTTCCCACAGCCACTCTCTCCAGCCAATAATAGTTTGGTGGCACCGGCCTGCAGAGATTCAGCCCCCGCAGTAGCAATCTTGTCATGCTCCAATACGTGAGCAACTTGCTCATTCACCATAATTTATAGTTATCTATAGTTTTGAGTTAATAAGGAAGCTAACGTCCACACATCTAAGTGCCGTTAACACGAAGGCTGACTAAAAGTAGCATTACCTTGATCAATTGCAACACTATCCGTATTTATCAAATCCTAGCCGACGAAAAGACCTTTCCAGAATACAAGCCTGCGATAAACACCCCGTATTTTGCTGCGGACATGTGATTACAAACCATCAAGCAGGTCCCGATCAGGTCCCAAAGCCTCGTTCAAGCCATAGACACGCGCAGGCTTTGACAACCGGTCAATCACCCGTTTGTCCGCAACGACCTCGCTATCTTCATCAAGCAATCCGGGCAGATCAGCTTGTGTAAGATCCGGTTCGGTCACCTTCTGCTCTTCGGACAATGACGGATGGCGTTGCTGCTGCATTCCACCCTCATCGGCATTCCCGGAAACAGAAGGATCACGATCTGCACCAGACAGACGTTCATCCATTTTACGCACCTGTCCTGACCAGTCATCTTTGCGAGCGACTGGCTTGTTCGGATACTCTAAGTCCGAAAGAAGCGGCGCCGATAAGATACGGGATGTGAAGTTTCGATCTTCGTAGTAGCGCAGCTTCTTCGCCCGGATCGGCGAAAACCCAGAAATCAGGACCAGTTCATCCTTGGGCGGCAATTGCATCACCTCACCTGCGGTCAGAAGCGGCCGTGCCGTTTCCTGACGCGAGACCATCACATGGCTGAGCCAAGGCGCCAATCTATGGCCGGCATAGTTGCGCATGGCCCGCTGCTCTGTTGCCATGCCAAGCGCATCGGAAATCCGTTTGGCAGTCCGTTCATCGTTTGACGAGAATGCGATCCGGACATGGCAGTTATCAAGGATGGCGTTGTTCTCGCCATAGGCCTTCGAGATTTGATTAAGCGATTGTGCAATCAGATAAGCCCGGATGCCATACCCGGCCATAAAGGCCAGGGCCGTCTCGAAGAACTCCAACCGCCCAAGAGCCGGAAATTCGTCGAGCATCATCAACAATAGATGTTTGTGTCCCTTGGCAGGGTCGCCTTCAAGACGTTCCGTTAACCTGCGGCCGATCTGATTAAGCACCAGCCGCACCAAAGGTTTGGTTCGGGAAATGTCGGATGGCGGAATGACCAGATAGAGCGAAACAGGTTTGTCGGCATCCATCAGATCGGCGATCCGCCAGTCACACGCTGCCGTGGCCATCGCCACCGTCGGATCGCGATACAGCCCGAGAAAAGACATGGCTGTCGACAGGACACCGGACCGCTCGTTCTCGGATTTGTTGAGCACTTCCCGTGCAACCGATGCAACAATCGGATGCACCTTCGGGTCATCCGGCGTCCCCAAATGATTGGTTGCCATCATCCGGCGCAAAGTGGCCGGAAAAGAACGTCGTGGATCGGACAGAAACGTCGCAACACGCGCCAGTGTCTTTTCTTCCTCAGCATACAAAACGTGCAGGATGGTACCGACCAGGAGCGCATGACTGGTTTTCTCCCAATGATTCCGCCGCTCCAGTGCACCCTCCGGATCAACCAGAATATCCGCGATGTTTTGCACATCACGGACTTCATCCGGTCCTTTACGCACCTCCAGCAAGGGATTGTAACGCGCCGAGCGGGGATCGGTCGGATTGAACAACAAACAATGGGAGAATTTGGAGCGCCATCCAGCCGTCAGTTGCCAGTTCTCCCCCTTGATGTCGTGGATCACGGCTGAGCCGGTCCAGGACAGAAGTGTCGGGATGACCAGTCCGACACCTTTGCCCGAACGCGTTGGCGCAAAGGCCATCACATGCTCCGGCCCGTCATGCCTGAGATACCTGCTCTGGTATTTTCCGAGAAAAACACCTTTAGGACGAAACAACCCGGCTTTCGAGATTTCACGCGGGTAAGCCCAACGTGAAGAACCATAGGTCGTAACCAACCGGCTATGACGGGCTCGCCATAAGGAACCAGCTACTGCGGCAGCACACCCCATGAAGCCGCTTCCGGCCGCCAGCATTCCGGCCTTATCGAATACCTCCGGCGCATAGGCCTCAAAGAAATACCACCATTCAAACAGCTTCCATGGTTCAAAAACAGGCCAATCGAGAATAATGAACCAGGGATTACCAAGTTGTACCTGATAGCCCAGCATATCGGCACACCACTGGGTCGCCGCCCAAACACCGAGTATGATGACGGTAAAAACAACAAGGATTTGACCAATCAACAGCTTGGTCGGGGTCATATCTGATCTCGCCATTCCTTGCAGCGCGATAAACACACAGTGGCGGTCAGGAGATCATCATGTGGGTGAAGCAAAAAGCGGGCTTATATTTGATTATTTACGCCCTAGGTCTTCAGCCCTGGCATGTGGTGGCAATATAATGTGCCTTCATGCAAAAGAAGAACTATGGGACAAGTTTTGCAAGGAAACGCCACGACCACGCACGCCGTCCGAGCAACAATACAGCGATCGAAAGCTTCGGTCACAGAACTTGCGGAAACCTACAACCTGAACTCAGAAACTGTCCGGAAATGGCGCAATCGACAGACCGTCGAAGATATCCGGATGGGACCAAAGACCGCCCAATCGGCGGTGCTCTCACCGAAACAGGAAGCGATGTACATTGCTTTTTGCAAACTGTTTAGTCTCGACATTTGATGGAGTATTATTCTCATCGCGCATTGATGATGGCAGCAGCTGTGTAAATCATAGCGGGAAAGCTGAGTTCTATTTTGTCAGGTCTTATTGCAATTCGCCTGAACCCCCGAAGTCGGCAGAAGAAATTTTATATCAGACGGCTGAATCCTGAATTTTGTAGCGATTTCATCACGGAAACGGGTCAAAGGTAAGTCGTGTCGGCGCCAATTCCCCAGAAAATTCAACGCACTATTGAGTAATTCAAAGGTGTCTGAAGACGTAAAGGGTTTCAACCGGGATGCTGCATCGCAACGTTAGATTCGGAAAAACTGAAACTCCCGTTTGACAAGTTGGAAATTATTGTTACCGTTATGTTGTCCTTCGGGGCACAATCTATCAAATAGCGGCAACAAATCGCCGCATGCCAATCAAGGCCTGCTGTTTCTTTGCATTGCAACGAAGCGCGGGTTTTTTTGTTTTAGGGGCTTTTAGTTTTGGGCGAGACGCACACCAATCCGGTTTACCGGGTCGGATTTCTTTATTCCGTGACCGGACCGTACCGGGCCATAGCGCAGGATCTTTATGATGGCGCGCGCATGGCGCTCGAAGAGGTCAATCACGATCCTGAATTCGCATTCCGTCTTGCACCGGAGTTCCGCGATCCGGCCGGTGTGCCCGAACGCTATACCGAATTTTGCGACAGCCTCATCCGCCATGACGGGTGCAAGCACATCATCGGCACGATCACGTCGCTGGCACGCAAAGAAGTCCTGCCGACGGTTGAAAAGCTCGATGCGCTTTTGTGGTATCCGTGCCCGTATGAAGGGTTCGAATGCAGCGAGAATGTGATTTATACCGGGGCCAATCCCAATCAGCATATCCTGCCATTGTTTGAGCATGTGATCCCGAAATTCGGCCGCCGGGTCTATTTGACCGGATCGAATTATATCTGGGGCTGGGAAACCAACCGGATCGGGCGCGAACTTATTCAGGCCTGTGACGGGGAAGTTCTGGGCGAAAAGTATCTGGCGATCGACAGTGTCGATGTCGACCATATTATCGAAGACATCAAAGCCAAGAAGCCGGACTTTATCCTCAACAACATGATCGGCAATTCGAGCTATGCCTTTTTCAAGGCCTATCAAAAACTGGCCGAGCAGGACCCGGAATTCGCCGCCGACAAGCGCCCTATTGTCAGTTGCAACCTTACGGAATGCGAATTGGTGCAGTTGGGCTCGGCCGGGATTGGGCATCTGAGTACGGCGATCTACTTTGCCAATCAGACCGATGCACAAAACACCGCCTGGCTGGCGCGGTTCCACGAATTTGCCGGGGCGGACCGCATCCCGTCGGCCTTTGTCGCGCAAGGATATGCCACGGTCAAAATGCTGGCCCAGTCGATCCGGCGGGCCAATACCGATGACGTGCCCGCGGTCCGGCATCACTTAATGCGCAAACCGGTTCAGACACCTTTTGGCATGGTCCAGATCGATGCCACCAGCAACCATGCGGCGTTGACACCGTTGATTGGTGAAATCGGCGAAGCCGGATGGTTCAAGATCGTATCACGCGCCGATCAGGCGGTTGAGCCCGATCCCTATCTTGTGCATTTCGATGCCGATGCGTTCCGCCGCAAGGTGGGAAAGGCCGGGGCTAAAAATTTGCGGGTGGTCAGTTAATGAAACGCGCAAACCGCATCCCGAATTTCAGAGGCTGGCATGCATGGGTTCTGCACCGTCCGAGTGCAGCAATAGATCCATTATTACGGCATCTTGAACGTTTGGGGATGACGGTTGACCGGTACTGGCCGGAATTGCCGGGGCTTGACGATGCGCAAAGCAAAGGGGCCGATATCCTGTTTTTCGATGCCGATATGGGCATGGATGAACAGTTCCCCTGGACACCCGATCATACACCAATGCCAAGTGTGGCCCTGATCGGGTCGGAGGCACCGGGGCGTCTGGAATGGGTATTAAGCCGTCAAAGTGGCGCCCATTTGCAAAAGCCGGTTTCAACGGCCGGGGTGTTCAGTGCGGCGGTTTTGGCTGTGCATGCCTTTGAACAACAACAAAAATTGCGGGCCGAGATTTGCGAGCTTCGCCGTCGGCTCAAACTGCGTCCGGTGGTCGCCAAGGTGCTGATGACCGTGATGCTCAGCCACAATATCGACGAGCACGGGGCGCTTAAAGCCATCCGGGCCGAAGCGATGAAAAAACAACAAACCATTGAAGACTATTGCGCGGCGATTGTTGCATCGGGCCGGACCGGTTCGGGTGACGGTGCGACGATTGCCCCGAACTAACGAAACAGGGTGGGTATGCTTGTTCTTACTGAACTGGCCAAAAGAAAACTGGCACTTTTGGGGTTGATCATCATCGTGATCATTGCGGGATCCGCACTGCTTGCGCCGTGGATCGCACCGTATGATCCGCAAAATCAGATGTTTGACGGTCTGACCATTGAAGGCGCGCCAATGCCGCCAAGTGCTCAGTTCCTTCTGGGCACGGATTTGCTTGGGCGTGATTTGCTGTCGCGTTTGATGTATGGCGCACAGACATCCCTGATCATTGGCGTCGTTGCCAATGGTGCCGCGGTCATCATCGGGGCATTGGTCGGCGTGACGGCGGGCTTTTTCCAAGGATGGATCGGGATGATCCTGATGCGGGCGACCGATTTGATGATGGCGTTTCCGGCCTTGTTGCTGGCAATTGTTCTGGCCGCAATTTTCACACCCAGTTTGTGGATCGTTGCCATGGTGATTGCCATGGTCAACTGGGTGCAGGTAGCGCGCGTGATTTACACCGAAACCCGGTCATTGTCGGAACGTGAGTTCATCGAGGCCGAATGGGGCATCGGTGCCGGACGTTTCCGCATTCTTTTCAAACATATGTTGCCGCATTTGCTGTCGACCATGGTGGTCTGGGCAACGCTGGGCATTGCCACCACGGTTTTACTTGAAGCAACGCTTTCCTATCTCGGTGTCGGGGTACAGCCACCAACGCCAAGCTGGGGCAACATCATTTTTGAAAACCAGACCTATTTCACCTCGGCACCGTGGCTGGTTTTCGTCCCCGGAACTGCGATCATTCTGTTGGCCTTGGCCTTTAATCTGGTCGGGGACGCCCTTCGCGACATTCTTGACCCGACCCAGAAGGGACGCCACTGATGTTTGCTTATATTCTTCGTCGTCTTGTTTCAGCACTTCTGATTCTGCTTGGCGTCAGTGTCGTGACCTATGCATTGCTTTATATGTTACCGGCCGATCCGGCACGCCAGATTGCCGGGCGTTCGGCAACGGCGGAAACGGTGGCCAATATCCGCGAACAGCTTGGGCTTAACCTTCCATTCTATCAGCAATATTTGCGGTATCTCGGCAATCTCCTTATGGGTGATTTTGGCCGTTCCTATTTGCAGAAAACCGAAGTCGGCGAACTGATTGCAGCGCGCCTTCCCGCCACCCTTCTTTTGATGGCCGGGGCGATTTTCTGTGAACTTGTGATGGGGCTGACGGCCGGGGCCATTGGTGCGATTAAACGCAATACATCGCTTGATCGGGGCTTGATGGTCGCATCTTTTGTCGGTGTTTCAGCACCGCAATTCGTGGTCGGCATTTTGATGCTGTATCTGTTTGCGGTGGTTCTGGGCTGGTTCCCGATTGGTGGCTACGGGACGTTTTCGCATCTGGTGTTGCCGTCTATTTCAATGGGGTTCCTTGGGGCGGGCTGGTATTCGCGGATGATGCGTTCATCGATGCTTGATGTCCTGCGTCAGGATTATGTGCGCACCGCACGGGCCAAGGGTCTTGGTCGGGCACGGGTCTTTTTCGTTCACGCCTTTCCCAATGCGCTTTTACCGATCATTGCGATGATCGGCATCGATATCGGCATGTTCATGAGCGGCATTGTGGTGGTCGAATCGGTGTTTGGCTGGCCGGGGATCGGACAGTTGGCATGGCAGGCCATTCAACGTGTGGACATTCCAATCATCATGGGTGTGACGCTGGTTTCGGCCTGCGCCATCGTGATGGGCAATCTATTGGCGGATTTGGTGGCACCGTTCATCGATCCGCGCATCAAGCTGCGCTGATGCACCAAAAAATGACGCAGCATTTCAGGAGGGAACCCATGGAAGATCAAATTCACAGGGAGACTATCAATAATGTTTAGCAAAGCACTGAAAGGTGTCGCATTTGCCGCACTTATTGCGGGTGCCGGCATCACGGCTGCGACACTTGGCGCCGATCAGGCCAAAGCCGGTGAAGGCAACATCGTCGTAACCTATAAGGACGATGTTTCGACCCTTGATCCGGCAATCGGCTATGACTGGCAGAACTGGTCAATGATCAAAAGCCTGTTTGACGGACTGATGGATTATGAGCCGGGCACCACGACGCTCAAACCCGATCTGGCGACCGATTACACGGTTTCCGATGATGGATTGACCTATACGTTTAATCTGCGCAAAGGGGTTACGTTCCATAATGGCCGCGAGTTCAAGGCATCGGACGTCAAATACACCCTTGAGCGTGTCGTAAACCCGAAAACCCAAAGCCCGGGTGCCGGTTTCTTTGACACCATCAAAGGATTTGCCGAAGAATCCGCGGGCGAAACCGAAAGCCTCTCGGGGATCGAAGTTGTTGACGATTACACCATCAAATTTACCCTCAATCAGCCCGATGCGGCCTTCTTGCATAAAATGGCGCTGAACTTTGCCCATATCGTGCCGAAAGAAGCCGTCGAGGAATGGGGGCAGGATTTCGGCAAACATCCGGTCGGAACCGGTGCCTTTGCACTCGAAGACTGGACCCTTGGCCAGCATCTGATTTTCAAGGCAAATCCGGACTACCATATCGACGGCATTCCGAAACTTGACTCGATCACCGTCGAAGTTGGTCAGGAACCGGTTGTCGCACTTCTGCGCCTGCAACGCGGCGAAGTCGATATCGCCGGTGACGGCATTCCGCCGGCAAAATTCCTCGAAGTGATGAATGACCCGGAATACAAGGATCTGGTGGTATCGGGCGAACAGCTCCATACCGGCTATATCACGCTTAATACCAACATCCCGCCTTTTGATAACCTTAAGGTCCGTGAAGCCGTCAACATGGCGGTCAACAAGGACCGTATCGTTCGCGTCATTAATGGTCGTGCACAGCCGGCCAACCAGCCGTTGCCGCCACTGATGCCGGGTTACAACAACGATTATGCCGGTTACGCCTTTGATCCGGACAAGGCCAAAGAACTTCTGGCCGAAGCCGGGTATGCTGACGGCGTTGAAACCACCCTGTTTGTGGCCAATACCGATCCGCAGCCGCGTATCGCACAGGCCATCCAGCAGGATCTTTCGGCGATTGGCATGAAGGTTGAAATCAAATCCCTGGCACAGGCCAACGTGATTGCTGCTGGCGGCGAAGCCGATCAGGCACCAATGATCTGGTCGGGTGGCATGGCATGGATTGCCGATTTCCCGGATCCCTCGAACTTCTATGGCCCGATCTTGGGTTGTGGCGGTGCGGTTCCGGGTGGCTGGAACTGGTCATGGTACTGTAACGAAGAACTTGATGCAGAAGCCTCCAAGGCCGATGCGATGGCCGATCCGTCACAGGCCGATGCCCGCATCGACATGTGGCGCGACATCTTTACCAAAGTAATGGCCGATGCGCCGTGGGTTCCGGTGTTCAATGAACAGCGTTTCACCATTCGCTCGCCCCGTATCGTGGCCGACGACGCCCTGCTTGTCGATCCGGTCCACATTCCTGTTCACTATGACTACATTGCGGTGAAGTAAACATGTGCAAATGTGCGGATTACACAATCCACTCTGCGCACTGTCATCATGGGTGGGATCATTCGATCCCACCCGCACAGACAGTGGCGCCCGGTACCACCATTGAATTTGAATGCGTCGACAGTGCCGCAGGCCAGTTCAATGAAAACAGTACGGTTGCGGATGTGACCGCACTGGATTTTTCGAAAATCAATCCGGTGACCGGTCCGGTCTTTATTGACGGGGCAGAACCGGGTGATGCGATCAAAATCACGCTCGAAGGGTTCAAACCATCGGGATTTGGCTGGACAGCCAACATTCCGGGCTTTGGCCTTTTGGCCGATCAGTTTGAAGACCCGGCGTTGCATATCTGGAAATATGATCCTGATACGCTGGCCCCGTCTTTGTTTTCCAAATATGGCAAGGTGCCGCTTAAACCGTTTGCCGGAACCATTGGTCTTGCCCCGGCGGAACCGGGCCTGCATTCGGTTGTGCCGCCGCGCCGGGTTGGTGGAAATCTTGATATCCGCGACCTTGCGGCGGGTACCACGCTTTATCTTCCGGTCGAAGTTGCCGGTGGGCTGTTTTCAATCGGGGACACGCACGCCGCACAGGGCGATGGCGAAGTTTGCGGGACGGCAATCGAAAGCCCGATGAACGCCACCGTGACCCTTGATCTGGTGAAAAATGCGCAGCTTGAAACGCCGCATTTCACAACACCGGGGCCGGTAACCAGCCATCTTGATAGCAAAGGCTATGAATGCACGACCGGCATCAGCAATGATTTGCTGACCGGGGCGCGTGATGCGGTGCGCCGCATGGTCGACTGGCTGTGCAAGACACAGGGCATGTCAGCGGTTGATGCATATATGCTGTGTTCTGTCTGTGGTGATCTGCGCATCAGCGAAATTGTCGATCAGCCCAACTGGGTTGTGTCGTTCTATTTCCCGCGCATTGTATTCGACTAAGCATTTTCGGGGCAGGGTTACCCGATGGTGCCTTGCCTCGAGCCACTTATTTAAGTTTTCAAATAAATAAAGAATTTCGCAGGGTTGGCAGAATGACCGAACAGGGCAGCAAAGCGGTGGAAAAGATCCTTGAAGTCCGTGATCTGGTGACACAGGTCGCGACATCCACCGGTCCGAAAACCGTGGTTGATGGATTGAGCTTCGATCTTTATCGCGGCGAAACGCTTTGCATTGCCGGGGAGTCCGGCAGTGGTAAGTCAATGACCTCCCTGTCGATCATGGGGCTTTTGCCCGAACCGATGGCAAAGGTTGCCAGTGGGGCGGTGTGTCTTAACGGGATTGATTTGCTGGGTCTGTCGGAACGTAAAATGCGCAACATTCGCGGCAACAAGATCGCGATGATTTTTCAGGAACCGATGACGTCGCTCAACCCGGTTCTGACAATCGGGCGTCAGCTTGGCGAAGCGATTTCGACCCATAATCAGATGTCCGCGGCCAAGGTACGCGCCCGCGCGCTTGATGTGCTTAAACAGGTTCGCATTTCCGAACCGCAAAAACGGCTTTCGCAATATCCCCATGAACTGTCGGGCGGCATGCGCCAGCGGGTGATGATTGCCATGGCGTTGGCCTGCAACCCCGATGTCCTGATTGCCGATGAGCCAACTACGGCCCTTGATGTGACGATTCAGGCACAGATTTTGGGGTTAATGCGCGATCTGCAACGCGAAACCGGCACCGCCATCATTCTGATCACCCACGATATGGGGGTTGTCGCCGAAATGGCCGACCGGGTGATTGTCATGAACCAGGGCAAGGTGGTCGAAAGTGGGACGGTCACTGAGGTGTTTGAAGCCCCGAGTGATGCCTATACCCGCGGCCTTTTGGCCGCCGTGCCCCGTCTTGGTGCGATGACCGGGACCGAAGGCCCGGCAAGTACGGACCGAAAGGCGCTTGATCTTGGCTTGGCCAAGCCGCTTGTTTCGGTGCGTGATTTGACCGTACGGTTCGATATCAAGGGCGGGTTGTTGCAACGCGTGCAAAAACGGGTTCATGCGGTCGAAAAGGTCAGCTTCGATATCTTCCCCGGCGAGACGCTTTCAATAGTTGGCGAAAGTGGGTGTGGTAAATCGACCACCGGCCGGGCCTTGATGAATTTGATCCCGTGGCAGGGCGAAGTGGTGATTGACGGGCGTGAAATCGATGCGACCTCGCGGCTGCAAACCCGGGCGGTGCGCCGAAACGTTCAAATGATTTTCCAAGATCCCTATGCGTCGCTTGATCCGCGCATGACGGTCGGTGAATTGGTGGCAGAACCGCTGGTGATCCATGGTCTGGCCAAGGGGGCGGAGCTTGATGACCGGGTGGAGTATCTGTTTAATCGGGTCGGGTTGCCCGTCGATGCCGCCACCCGCCATCCGCACGAATTTTCCGGCGGGCAGCGCCAGCGCGTCTGTATTGCCCGGGCATTGAGCTTATCGCCCAAGGTGATCATTGCCGATGAGTCTGTATCGGCTCTTGATGTTTCGGTACAGGCGCAGGTTCTGGATCTGTTGGGCGAGCTTCAGGCGGAAATCGGGATTTCATACCTGTTTATTTCCCATGATATGGCCGTGGTCGAACAGATCAGCCACCGGGTCGCGGTGATGTATATGGGCCAGATTGTTGAAATCGGGCCGCGTCGGGCGGTGTTTGAAAACCCGCAGCACCCCTATACCAAAAAGCTGATGTCCGCCGTTCCGATCCCCGATCCCAGAAAACGGCGCCAGCATTTCAACCTGATTACCGGCGAAGTACCAAGCCCGGTGCATGGTCTGGATTATCAACCCGATTTTGCCGATCTTCAACAGGTCGCCGCCCATCATTTCGTCGCCAGATCGGCCATTGAAAACGCGGCCTGAAAATTTGGGTGGCCTGCACACCCGTCAGAAACACCGTTCGGCAATGCGCACGATGTCACCGTGCATGACGCTGGTTGCCAAGGTCGCCTCCAATGCGATTCAGTCGGCGTCATTGCCGCGCAGGATTTCGACATCGTCCTCATCACAACGATAGGTCAAACCGCCACTAATTACTTAACAACCTATATTCTCTCTTCCAAAATGTTGATGGAGTATCGTTCAACAACAAGTGCCCGAAATCATGAAACAGACGGGCCACCTCTCTGCCTGCCAATCGCCCAAGATATCGTATTCCCGTCACGCATAATCCCCGACACCTGCTTGCCAAGCTGACGCTCCAGCACAGCCCGCCATGGAACAAGGGTAAACTCCCGGCTCTTTTCAATGAGCGCATATTTACCGCTGGCAAGTTCAACCGAACGCCGCAATGTTCCTTCCACGCGCTCGCCAGAGCCCGCCTCGACATAGGTCAAACCGAGTTCTTTCGAGAACTGCCGGGCAACGCGTGCCAATTCCCGCTTTTGCAATCTATCGATCAGATCGGAACGATAGACGGTCCGGTCCTGCTCCTGACGCGCCAGTCCCTGGGCAACTAGCCATTGACGACGTCTGGCCTGAGCGTCGCGCACCTCGCGACCAAAACCGGCATCCCGAACAGATAATGAGTCTGAACCCACCAGCTCTCGATCCAGCCAGGTCGCTCCGTCGGTTTCCAGTTGCTGCTCAAGCGACAGATGGGATAGTTGCCGGATCATCACCGGCGAGGCCTTGCCGCGCTCCCGTTCATATTCAACCGCCCGGTCGAGATGATCGGACGCAATAATCCATGTCCCATCCGGTTCACGTTCTACGCCTTGAGTCAAACGACGCATGGCTTCCAGCCGCCGGACATGGGTTCTGGCATATTCCTCCGTCGCCGTCGGATCATGTTCCAGATGCAAGTCGATGCTGTATTGCCCCTCATTCTCCTGGGCGACCTCTGCAACTGTACGGTCGACTTTCCGAGGTTGAATGTTCCTTGAAGATATCTGAACGATGCTGTCTTCGGGAACCGGTTCAGTCGCCTCCCCCTTGCCGATCTCGACATAGCGGGTCTTGCCATCCACCCCATCGACGATCAGATAATGCCGATCATTAAGTTCATCCGACAGGCCACGTGTGACAACACGACCGACGACAGGCTGTTGGTCCAATTCACTTCTTGCATCAATCACAAAATCGGCGGGGCTGCGGACAATCTCCCGGCGTTTCATTTCCCGGTGCAGGGTCTTGATGATGTCATCGCGTTCGCCCATCCGGGATAATGTTGTTTCCAGACCTGCCTCCAGACGCCAATGGCCGGGCGCAATTTCCTCGGCCAATCCAAGACGCCTGAGCTTCTGCAAACGTCCCGCGCGGAGGCTCTGGCGAAAGGCATCTCTGTCTGCTGCGCTCACAATCCGGTCCTCGCCGATCTGACGCAGCAGGTTACGGTCAATGCTGGTCAGGCGATCCTGATCGATTTCACGCCGCAACCGGTTTTCAATTTCCAGATCGGTGCGCGGCCCGAGATCAAGGCTGACAATCTCGGCGGCACGTTCGCGCATACCGCGTGCCATATAGTTGCGGGCAATAACCAGATCACGCCCTTGATCATCCTTGCCGCGCATCAAAATATGGGTATGCGGATGGCCGGTATTGAAGTGATCGACCGCCACCCAGTCGAGGGTCGTGCCAAGGTCGATTTCCATCTGCCTCATCAGCCGCCGGGTCACCGGCTTGAGATCAGCATATTCTGCACCGTCCTCGGCCGAAACGATAAAGCGGAACTGATGCCGGTCACCATCGGCCCGCTCGAGGAATTCTTTACCATCCGCCCGATCCTGATCCGCGTTGTAAAGCGCGCCGGGCAATCCTTCTCTTGTGACGCCGTCGCGCTGGATATAGCGCAGATGCGCCCGTGCACCCTGCATGCCTTTCCCGGTCAACCGGACAATCCGTGATTTGATGATCACCCGACGCTGCCGGAAGGCAGCATAACGATCCCGGCTGGCGAGAATCTGCCCGACCCCGCTTGCACGCCCCAGTCGACTGCCGGTAAAGCGCGACCGGCCCAAACGCCGGTATCCCCCTGCGCGATTGGTCGCTGCAAGCACCCGATGCAGAAACTTGCGCCCACCCTTGCCGCCACGCGAGCGAATCTTGCCAAGCTTCGGTTTGAAGACATCGTCAGCCATTGCATTCTCCAATGCTTTCCAGCAACAATTGGCACCATTAAAGACAAGGGTTTCTGCGGCTCAGCGTGGAGAATGGCACCATCCCTGCCCGCCTTGGCACTATCCTTCGCCATGAAAAAAAGATGTGCAGACAAAGATTTGAGGGCATCGAGGCAACACGATGGTGCCGTTGTTTTATCTTGCCTTACGCTGCCCCGCTCTTCTGCCTCCAAGCGCATACCAGTTCGCATCTGGCTCCAAGCCTGCGAAAAACTCACGGGAACACACCGGAACCATTGCTGTGACTGGAAAGCGGGAAGAACAGAGCGGACCCGGAGAAATCCCCGGTCCCACCCGTATTGTCGCCCTCTCGCGTTGACACAAGCTCTTCAAGCTTTGGGACATAGCGTTGCGTTTCCACCGGCAAGGGTTTTCCGAAACGCAGATGAGCTTCATACCGTCCGGGACCGGCATGATAGGCCGCGAACAGACCGGGATAGCCGAACCGATCATACATCTCGCGCAGATAAGCGGTGCCTGCGAGAATGTTGTCACGCGGATTGAAAGGATCATTGCCAAAGCCATAACGCTGTCGCAATTCACCCCAGGTTGCCGGCATCAATTGCATTAACCCCATCGCCCCGGCCGAAGAAACCGCGTCCGGTTTACCGCTACTTTCCACCTCTATGACAGCACGGATCCATTCCGAGGGAATGGCAAATCTTTGCGATGCGGTTACGATTTCGTGGTCCCAATTCTCCGCTGGCTGAGCATGAATATTGCTGATGAAGAGCCAACAAAGAAGGAAGATCAGAAGGTTCAGTTTACCCATAATGGTACGAGCCTCCCGATCAGGTTTTTGCTCCGCACAGGCCCGAAATACCGGCTGTCAAATGAGGCTGGCACTTCTGCCATCAGCAGGAAATATTCGCCGTCCTGCAGTAACCGGCACCCCTGCCACAGGCGCATTTTACGCCCGAAACTGTCGCGCTCAAGCTGTCGGGCGACCGCATGACCGTTGATCAGAATGACGCGACGGGCCACACAAACATGGTCCCCGGCAATGGCCGCAATGCGTTTGACAAGCGGGACATTGGCCGGGATGTAGTGGCGTGAACTTGCCAAGGCGGATACCGGTTTCGGGGGACGAACCAGAACGAAATCACCCTTTTGGGGCGCGCCGGAAACCATCCGATAGAGCCCGACCGGGGCGCTCGGCGATGCGTTCCAGATCAGCCACGGGATTCTGTTATAGGCTGTAGAAAGACCGATCAGGCCAATCCCGAGAACACCCAAAAGACCGGGACCGATGCCATGCCGGACATCCTTCCGGGGCATCAAGTGCCGCGATAAATGGCGGTATCTCATGCGCGTTCTCCGTCATCGGAGTGCGTGCCGGGTTCACGCCCTTCCGACCAGGCATCGAGATCGTCGATATGATAACGGACATAACGGCCATGTTTGCGATAGCGTGGTCCCTTGCCATTGAAACGCATCTTTTCAAGGGTTCGGGCGGATAGGGAAAGATAGAACGCCGCCTGCTGGGTGGAGAGAAAAGGGCTGCCCTTGCGGGCTTCCATCGCCCGTGTGTTGTAATCCGTCATCACGCGATCCTTTCGTCGAACATCGTCAAAAGCGATCGGAGTGTGGCGGGACAGGACGGGTCTGGGGACGCTCGAAAACCGCCCCCCTGTCAAAAACGATCCCCCTCATGGTGACGGGATTTCCATCACGAAAGGAGGCTACACCAATATTCAACTGCGGTCCTGAACATGCCCTTTGGTTATGGATTGTGCAGGGATTTCAGCAGACCATTCAGTTCAGTAAGCTGCTCCTCGGCTTCGCGTTTTTCCTCTTCCGGCAGGCCGTTCCGCAGTTCAATTTGCACCAGCCAGAGGGCCTCGTGCAGTTCGTCTTCACTGTAAAAATGGCCTTGATATGCGATGGAATGTGACATGATCTGCTCCTTCGATTGAACCGTTCTGTCATTGAGAACAGCGATCCGAAGGCATCCGCGCTGCATCGGTCAGGGACGGCCTTAGCCGCCGCGAAGCGGGCGCGGGAGGAACCGAAATGCAGAATGAAGCGAAGCGGAATGACGCATTTTGGCGGGGCCCGCGATCCTTGACGGATGCCAAAAGCCGGATGGCAAAATGGCACATTCGAGACGACAAACTCTCTTTCCCCTGCCCCACACGGAGCACAGTCTGTGATGGCGGAACATAAGAAAAGCCCCACCGGGATAACCCGGCAGGGCCAAGTGAGAAGGATATTTTCAGCGTTCGCGCGGTTCCCAAAGGGCCAGATGCGAGACGCCATCCTCGGTCGGTGTTTCGAGTTTGACGAGGCGGGCCCGAACCCAGTTTGGCCCGAATTCGGGGGCGGCGATCTTGAGGTTGATATAGGTTTCACCGCTGGTTTTGGCGATCTGGCTCCAGCCCGCACCGACCTCGTATCGGTTACCGTTGCCGGCATAGACGCGATAGTCAGGAGCGTTTTCGGCGATTTTTTCGGTCGGAACGATAACCAGGTTGGCGTTGATATTCAGGGTTTTGAGAAGGCCGGTGAAGCTGCCGTCATTCTGTTTGGTGAAAGTGCCAAGGGTGATAGCCATGATAGGTCTCCATTTGCTGTTTTATCGCGGGATCATCCCTGCGATGTCGCCAGCGAAAAGACCGCATAGCCGGAACGGTTCATCCGAAGGAGCGCAGCACAGCGAAGCACCCGCACGATCGAAAAATTTGTCGCGCGAGGAAGCCGGACGCAGGACGGCGGGGACATTTTTCGATCAGGCGGGTTGAACGGAACGGCGCGGGATTTACGCGCACAAAGACATGCAGGAATGGTTTCCACGAGCCTCAAACAGCCCAAAAGCGGAGACGAATAGCCATCAGACCAAGCCTTTACCAGAATAAAGACGACCAGAAACTTGGCGTTTTAAAGGTCGAAACCAGTCCCGTAGCTCGTTTGGTTCCGGAGGAACATCACGGTCCCCAATTCTGCTGTTCTGAGGCAAACCCAAACCGTTCGATCAAGGTATCGGCTTTGAACCGTTCTCCTGACCGCATCAAATCCTGCAATTCCCGGAATTATTTCTCGCCCACACGAACTTGAATCAAAGGCAACACCCCATACTTATGAATAGGACAGTAGTTACGGGCCGTCGTTACACGATTAAAGATCGCCCATCGCGATCACAACTCACCTCTGGGGAGAACCTTTCATGGCTTTCAATCTTTTCAAGAACGGTAATGGTGCGTTGCAGGGGCAACAGATTTATGAAGCTCTGGGCCGATCAATGGCCGTGATCGAATTTTCGCTGGACGGTAAAATCCTCACCGCCAATGCCAATTTTCTTGCCACCATGGGCTATGAACTGGATGAGATTGTCGGCAAGCATCATTCGATATTTGTCTTATCCGAATATGCCAAAAGCCCCGCCTACAAGGAATTCTGGCAGAAGCTTTCAAACGGTGAATTTGAGCGCGATGCGTTTCAGCGTATTCGCAAGGATGGTGAAACCGTCTGGCTTGAGGCAACATACAACCCGATCCTCAATGCCAGCGACCAGCCGGTCAAAGTCATCAAGTTTGCCACAGACATCACAGCCCGCCGCAAGGAACACGCCGCGCTGGAAGGGATGCTCAAAGCAATTGACCGCTCCCAGGCCGTTATCGAATTTGATCTCAATGGCAAAATTCTCAAAGCCAACCAGAATTTCCTCAATAGCATGGGATATAAAGAGGACGAAATAATCGGGAAGCACCACAGCATGTTTGTCGAACCGGGCTATGACAGTTCATCCGAATATAAAGAATTTTGGGGTAAATTGAGAAAAGGCGAGGTTCAGGCCGCCCAGTTCAAACGCCTTGGCAAGAATGGCAAGGAAGTCTGGCTGGAAGCCGCCTATAATCCGATTTTTGATCAAAACGGCGTCCCGGAAAGGGTTGTCAAACTTGCAACGGATGTCACCGAACAGGTGCAGCTTCTGATCAATCTCAAAGCGATGATCGACACCAACTTTGGCGAGATCGACGAGAATATCGTCAGTCTCGACACGGCGGCAGCAAGCGGTGCATCGGCGGCGGCCCAAAGCTCCAGTTCCGTCCAAACCGTCGCGGCCAGTGCCGAAGAACTGTCCGCCTCGATCGCCGAAATCTCACGCAGCATGGCACAGAGCCGGGATGAAACGGAACGTGCCTTTTCCCAAACCGTCAATGCCAACCAATCGACACAAAAAATGGCGGACGTGGTTTCTGCAATGACCGGCATCGTCGAAGTCATTCAGGGCATTGCCGGGCAGATCAATCTGTTGGCGCTGAATGCCACCATTGAATCCGCCCGTGCCGGGGAAGCCGGAAAGGGATTTGCCGTTGTCGCCAATGAGGTCAAAAACCTTGCCAATCAGGCAGCCAAAGCCACCGACCAGATCTCGGCCGAAATCAGTGGCGTGCAGGAAATCTCGAACGAAGTTGTCCGGTCACTTGAAACAATTCGTGGCTCGATTGAGACCGCACGCGACAGTGTGACCAGTATCTCGTCATCCGTTGAAGAACAAAGTGCCGTGACAGAGAGTGTTTCTCAAAACATGCAGACAATGGCGGTATCGGTCGATGAACTGGTACAAAGGCTCACCGAGATTCAGGGTATTTCCGGTACGGTCGGGAATTCCGTCACAAGAACGCGTGAAGCGGCCGAAATTCTGGCGAGATAATTCAAAATCGGGGCCGTCAAAGAGGGTGGAGAATAGTCGGCCAATCGATTGCATGAGGCCTGGAACAGAGTAGTTATCTCGGCTTTACCGACATCTTAAGGCCCGTTACTTTGCAAGTCTGGTCTTTAAATCGGATCGGTGATGAAGGACAAGACATTTGCAGCTTACTCCGAACGTCACAGTTTCCCGATCCCCCCATCCCTGCATACCGGAGAAGCATGTGACCGATATTGCTATCACCCAGCTTAAGACCGCCAAACCGACAGATGTTCAAGCTATTGGAGCCCTGGTGACACAATTGTCTTCAACCGAACCTGGCTTTTCTCTGGGAAATCTGAAGGCGATGCTAGCGGACCCGTCGACAACAATCTTCGTGGCTCGTGCCAATGAAGAAATAGTCGGCATGACAACCCTGGTCATCTTTCGGGTTGCGACGGGACTACGTGCCTTCATTGATGATGTGGTTGTAATGACAACCCATCAAAAGCGCCGTTTGGGAGAAAGACTGGTGCGCGCAGCAATTAATCATGCGACATCCCATGGGATCGAAAAGATAGATCTGACCTCCCGACCTTCTCGTGAGACAGCCAATCGTCTGTATCAACGAATGGGCTTTGAACGACGGGAAACGAATGTTTATCGCTTGAAACTCAAGGCGGGCGTGGTTTCACCGGAGCCATGAAACGCCCGGTCATCTATCGGGAAAATCCTCGTTAACACTTACCTCTCGAACGCCCGGCGCGCGATAATAGGACAGCCAAGCTTATCGCTCACTCATCGCGGAGGCAGTCGTGGGCGAAAGGGTTGGTTCGTTGCATCGAACGGTGCCCTGCTTATGTGCGAACCACAGTTTCGTGGTCGCAGATTTTGGAAAGAGCAGCGCGTCACGCGCCACTCTCACCAAACCGCCAGACCGGAATACCGGCCTTGCGTGCCTTGTCAGCAAGGTTCTGCGAGATACCCGAACCGGGAAACAGGATCACGCCGATGGGCAATGCATCAAGCATCTGATCGTTGCGTTTGAAGGGTGCAGCATTGCGGAACCGGTTCCAGTCAGGCTTGAACACGATCTGGGAAACATTTCGATTATCCGCCCAGCAGGCGGCAATCTTCTCGGCCCCTTTGGGTGAACCGCCATGGATCAGGACCATATCCGGATGCTTTGATTTGGCTGCATCCAGCGCTTCCCAGATACGGACATGATCGTTGCATTCGAGACCACCGGTAAAGGCAATGCGTGGGCCAGACGGCATCAGGGGTTCAATTTCCGCCTTGCGTTTGGCAGCCAGGAAGTCGCGACTATCGATCATGGCAGCGGTGAGTGTCCGACGGTTGGTGAGCGATCCGTTGCGCGGCCGCCATGCCGAGGCGGTCAATAATTCATAATGATCGCAGGCAATCTCGCGAAAGGTTTCGAACATGTCGCGCCGCTCGATGATTAATTCGCCCGTGGCAAGAGAGCGTTCGAGTTCGACGGATTTGATCTCCGACCCATCCTGTTCGGCGGTCAGTCGGCGCTGTTGCTGCTCATTGTCATCAAGCAACCGATCCAGCCAGGCTATGCGGCGATGGAAGATATTGACGACGTTCCACAGGCATTCGCCGAGATCCTTTTCGAGCGCACTGTCGCCCAGAAGATCGACGAAGATGTTCATCCCGGCCGCAATCAGTTGATCAGCCTGATCGGGTTCGGGCATCGGACCAAGAGTGTTTTCATGGGGCCCCGGATGAATTTCGAAGAGATGGAGTTGATCGCTTGCCAAATTTGTCGCGGAGGCATCGGAGTGGTCGGTTTGCAGGTCAGAATTGCAGGACAGCATGGTTCTTTCTCCCGGTGACGAGACCGCATTCTTTGCGGTCTTTCCGGGGATTGCCCGCCGGAGGGATCAGGGCCGGTGGCATCCGTGGGTCCTTTTGCGATGGCAGCGCACAAGCACGATCCGGACCGTAACGCAGTGGAGGACAGCCTGCTGTTGCCACCGGCCCGACCTCCGGCAAATCCCCGCACTGGAAAGACCGCGATGCGGTCCTGAGGAGAGAGAACAGACCTGTTCTGTCATGCCGGGCCGTGACCAGACGCATGACGGCTACGTGTAGGCTGTGGGCAAAGTACAAACCGCGGAACGTCTTCGGGAAGTAGTTGACGCGCAATCGATTGCCGAACCGGATCAGG
>TARA_B100000674_G_scaffold46182_1_pt1 | contig 24720 bp, 20 predicted proteins | sample TARA_B100000674 | Tara Oceans TARA_B100000674 (sample SAMEA2622759) | marine metagenome | biome: marine biome (ENVO:00000447); feature: surface water layer (ENVO:00002042); material: "saline water (ENVO:00002010), including plankton (ENVO:xxxxxxxx)" | depth 5 m
GATACAATACTACTGGAATCGATCTTTCAGAAGAAAGTATAACTTCCGCAAAACAAAAATCCTACAATGAGATTACGTTTGATGTATGGGATATGCGCAAACTCTATAAAAAAGAATATTTTGATGTTGTGCTTAATCTATTTACTTCCTTCGGTTATTTCGACTCTGACAAAGAAGATTTTGAAACAATCCAAACTATCAGCAAAAATTTAAAAAATGAAGGAATTTTGATCATAGACTTCTTTAACTCTAAAAAAATAATTTCCAATTTAGTAGAATTCGAACAAAAAACATTATCCGGAATCACATTTAAAATCAATAGAAAAATCGAAAAAGGGTTTATTATTAAAAATATTCAATTTACAGATAGCGGAAAAAAATTTGAATTTACAGAAAAAGTAAAAGCACTCAAATTATCAGATTTTATAAAACTGCTTAACTTTGCTCAACTTGAAATAACAAATATATTTGGTGATTATAAACTAAATGAATACGAACCAGTAGATTCTGACAGATTAATTATAGTTGCAAAAAAATGGAAATAATTAATATAATTTACTTATTTATATCGGTTACAATTAGTGCATATAATGAAAAAGTTTGTAATAACAGGAGCTCCTGGTACTGGTAAAACTAGTATTCTAAATCATTTAAAAATAAAAGGATATAACTGTATTGATGAGATATCCCGTAAAATTATAAGTGAACAAATAGCTATTGATGGTGACATACTTCCTTGGAAAAACCTTTCTGCTTTTTCAGAAAGAGTATTTAAATTAAGAGAATCTCAATTAATTAGCTCTAAAAACACACTTACCTTTTTTGATAGAGGTATAGTAGATATTGACGCATACATGAAAGTAGACAACTTAGAAATTCCAAATCATTTAAAAGAGTCAATTAATAAAAATAGATACAACAAAGAAGTATTTTACACTCCTATGTGGGAAGAAATTTATATAAATGATCAGGAAAGAAAAGAGAGTATAAAACAAGCTAAACAAATAGAAAATGAAATTCTCTCTAGTTATAAATTTTATGACTATTTACTAATAAAAGTGCCTAAAGGAAGTGTCGAAGAAAGAGCTAATTTTATATTATCTTACATAAAAAAATCGTAATATTGCAATAAATTAAAAAATTAAAAAATGTCAGTATTAGTAGGTAAAAAAGCTCCATCATTTAAAGCCTCTGCAGTGGTAAATGGTGGTCAAATAGTATCAAATTATTCTTTGGATCAATTTGTGGGGAAAAAACCAGTATTGTTCTTTTTCTACCCTAAAGACTTTACTTTTGTTTGTCCAACGGAATTATTTGCTTTTCAGAATAAATTATCTGAATTTGAAGATAGAGGTGTAGAAGTTGTTGCTTGTTCAACTGATACAGAACAATCTCACTGGGGATGGTTACAAATGGAAAAAAATGATGGTGGAATAAAAGGAGTTACTTATCCTTTAGTTGCAGATACCAGTAAAACTATTTCTGCAAATTATGGTGTTTTATCTGGTGAATATGAAATTGATGAGGAAGAAAACATGCACGCAAATGGACCTATGATTGCATTTAGAGGTCTTTTCTTAATTGATAAAAATGGTGTCGTACAACACCAAATCGTAAATAATTTTCCTTTAGGAAGAAATGTAGAAGAAGCTCTTAGAATGGTAGATGCTCTACAACATTTTGAAGAAAATGGAGAAGTTTGTCCTGCAAACTGGAGTAAGGGAGAAGAAGCTATGAAAGAAACACATGAAAGTGTTGCTGAATATTTATCCAATAATTAATAAATAATATTTATATCTATATAAACCTCATTCATTTTGAATGAGGTTTTTTTTATTAAATTTGAATTCATGTTAAGACGAAAAACTCTAAAGTTTATTCTAAATATTTTTCCACCTCTATTTTTTAATCGAATAATACTTAAAAAAGTATCAAAAGATTACACCTATATGAGAGTCAAAATCAGGAGGTCAATTTTAAATATAAATTTTCATAAAACCATTTTTGGTGGAAGTATATTCTCTGCGTTTGACCCATATTACCCAACAATGTATTACAATATTTTTTATCTAAAGAAAAGAAAACTTGAGATTTGGGTGAAAAGTGCCAAAATTAAATACAAAAAACCCGCTACAACTCATTTAACGTTGGAATTTAAAATAAATAAAGAAGATATTATTTCTGCTGAACAAGAATTAAACCAAAAAGGAAAATTCGAAATATGGCATTCGGTTAAAGCAATAAATAATAGTGGCATTGTTTGTGCAGAAGCAGAAATATTAGTATTTTTAAGAGATATCCATAATATGGATACTAGTTCTTTTGAATTAGAACAGTAGCATAAGCAGAAACCCCTTCTTCTCTTCCTATAAAACTCAATTTTTCAGTTGTAGTAGCTTTTATAGAAATATCCTCAATATCTATATTCATACATGATGCAAGAACTTTTTGCATTTCAGGAATGTAAGAACCAATCTTTGGCTTCTGTAAACAAATAGTGGAATCAATATTATTAATAGAATATCCTTTATCTGAAATTAGTTTTACAACCTTCTTTAAAAGTATTTTACTATCAATTCCTTTGTATTCCACATCTGTATCAGGAAAGTGTTTCCCAATATCCCCCATGTTTGCTGCTCCTAATAAAGCATCACATATTGTATGAATTAAAACATCAGCATCTGAATGTCCTAAACCTCCTTTAGAATGTGGAACAACAATTCCTCCCAACCAAAAGTCCAAACCCTCTTTTAACTGATGAACATCAAATCCAAATCCTACTCTCATCTTCATTAGATTCCTATTGCTCCTAAATCAAATACCAAAGTAAATCTCATAGTATTTGCCAGTGGATTTGTTCCACCAATATTACTAGTACTAATTAAATACGAAAAATCAAGTGCAAAAACATTGTATTTTACTCCGGAACCAAAAGTAAGATATTTCCTACCTCCTTTTGTGTCGTGTTCATGAAAATATCCTGCTCTTAACGCAAACTGATTTGAATACCAATATTCCATACCAGCTGAAACATTAATTTCTCTCATTTCTTCTTTTAACTTACTTCCAGGTACAGGTACTCCATTCTCATCTATCTCCCCCGGAGCATCTCCAAAAGATTGAAAAATACCAGTCACAATCCCTACATCCGGATCTTTTCCAGCGATAATCTCTCCAGTTTCGTTATCGTAAAGTGGTGGAGAAGGAACTAATAACTTATTAAAATCAATAGCGAATGATATCTTATTGAAATCATCCATTTCTGTAGTAATGTCTGTTCCTAACCTTAAATTAATTGGAATAAAATCTCTAGTAATTGTTTCTGTATAGGAAATCTTGTTACCCATATTTGATATATTCATACCTACAGAAATATCTGATTTCTTTCCCCCAATAGTAGTAGGTTTGGTGTAAAAGGTTGAGATATCAGAAGCGATAGATTGACCGGCTACTGTCTCTGTACCTCCTGCTGTTTGACCTCCAGTTAAATTAGAGTAAATATATCTAGCAGAAATAGCTATAGACAAATCTCTTGATAGCTTTCTTGAATAAGCCGTTCCCAGGGCCATTTCATTTGGTTTATATTGTCCTATTACCTGACCTGAGTTATCTGTGAAGGTAATATCTCCTAATGAGAAATATCTCAATTCATATCCAATTGCCTCGTTATTATTTAGTTTATAATAACCACCAATATACTGAAGGTTAATATCAGGAACTAATTCTCTTAACCAAGGAACAATAGATACTGATATTCCTATGTTTTCTTGTGTAAAACTTAATTTAGCAGGGTTCCAATGCATGGAACTCGCGTCAGGTGAAGTTGCCACTCCAACATCTCCCATTGCTCCAGACCTAGAATCTGGAGAAATAAGTAAGAAAGGAACAGCTGTAGTAATCGTATTTAAATTTCCTCCTAAAACCTCATCATAATCAATTTGAGCATTAGTAGATAAAACACAGGAAACAGAAAGTAAAAAGATTATAAACTTCTTCATTTAATTTTTAAAATTTTGGCAAATATACTTCTTTTTATAAAGTTAGTTAACGAAAGGATTATTTCAATATTACTAATTTTTCTAACTTTTCTATAAATTCACCATTTTCATCTTTAACTTTTAATTTATATATATAAGTTCCTCTTCCAATATTTTCTTGAAAGTCATCTTTCCCATTCCAGTGAATTGGACCTACTCTGAATCCTGTATTTACTTGTAATGAATTGATTGTTTTTACCAGTTTTCCAGAAACTGTATATATCTGAATTTGAACCTCTAGATTCTGATTAGGACGATTATGTTCAAAGAAAAAAGAAGTATTTGTAGTAAAGGGATTTGGATAATTTAGAAGATGTTGTATTGCAAAGTCTTCAGATTCAGTAACTATAAAATCAATAGACGATTCGGAAGAATTATTAAAAACATCCCATACTTTAAACTCAATAGTATGTGATCCTGGATCTAACTCATTTAAAGAATATTCAACCCTGCCTCTCTGGTAACTATCTTTTTCTGCCTCATAATAGTCGTTAAGAATTATCTTTTTTGAATTATCCCCATCAATTGTTATCGAAATGTCATGACCAATACCATTACCTACAGTATTAATTCCAGAGGAATCTTCTACAAAAGCTAAAAATGTAGGGCTAGAATTTGTTATTCCCCCAGAAACGAATTGTTTATCATTCATATATAACTCAATTGAAGGTCCTAAATCATCTATAACTATATCCTCTGAAATACCTCCAACAATAAAACTTTCATTCCATCCACTTGCATCTATATTTTCAGATTCTTTTATTGCATAATAAGAAACTCTACCAAAATCAAAATTATAATCTATATCTTTAGGAACAATAAAACTAAATGTAAACACTCCATTTACTACTGAGGATCTGCCTTTATAAATAATATTAGTCTGTTTTTTATAATCCATAGGACTAGATGATTGTTGCCCTTGTGTTTGAGTAATCTTCTCTTTATCAAAAACTATAATTTCTATTTCACCATCAAAATCATTAACAGGTATAGAATCATCTGAGACTATCTCTCCTGTAAAAGTAACTTTACCTAAAGCCGAAATTGTATCAGGAAAAGAAATAGTTCTTACTCCAAAATTTGGATATGCCAAAAACATCATAGGATCTCCTAAAAGAGTAAATTTATTACTGTTTATACTTGTTCCGCTCAAAGCTTTTGTCTGTAAAAACACATCGCCTAAAGAGGGATATTCTCCATCTGTTTTTTCAAATAAAGAATTTATGAAATTAGTATTCAAATTATAATTTAAGTGTGAATAAACATATCTAGTTGTAGTTAATAAAGCTACTCCTCCTCCATTTGGATTTAAAATAATATGTTCTCCTCCGGAGGTTAATTCTGGATTGTCCAATCTCCCAAATTCACAAGTTGCTGTAACAAATAAAGGAAGTTTATCATAATTATCCCAATCTAAAATCTGATCTATCTCAACAATTCTTTCTTTGGTAAGGCCTTTCTCTCCACCATGCCCAGTGTAATTTACCAATAATGTCCCTTTATCAATCCTTCTATCAATAGCATTTTTACAGTCTTCGCTTCTAGGTCCTACAGGAGTTGATTCTTGATTATAAATATCTAAATATAGTTTTTCGAAATTATAGTTATTATAGTTATTATCAATTATATTACACAGGGCATCAGCTTGACTCATATGAATATTTCCATCGCTATCATCTCCGTCATCCGCTATAAAACAAGCCATATTTCTCCAACTTCCTCTAGTAGATTTGTCATGATAATTTATAATCTTATCCACCATAATATTTGCCTCTGTAAGATTTTTCGCAGGTAATCTACCAATGCCTAAATCTATTAAATCACTTTGAAGTAAACCTTCATCATCATCTAGATATCCAAAATAGTCATCTGTCGAAAAAGTATTTAAAGGACTATAGGAATTTGCAGATTGATAAGTTATGACAAAGTTAGTATTATTGTTAACTCTGTCTTTAGGGTCGTAAGAAGCATCTCCTAAAATGAGAAGATATTTAAAAGTTGAATTAGGTAGATTATATAAATATCTACAATAATCCCTTATAGAACTTATATCTTGTTTACCAGATGAGAATTCGTTATAAATCTCTTGGGGGGTTACAATTTTACATTTACTTCCAGTGTGAATTAAATGAAAATCCTTAAGTTTTTGTGCTGCAGATGTAAAATTTGGGTGGCAGACAATAAGCATCTCAAAATCTGTTTCACCATGTAAGTTTTGATTAGAGATAGGACCTAGTAAATTTGGATTTTTGTATTCTGTTCCATCAAATATAATAAACTTTTCATCTGAAATTCCAGAAAAGTGATCATAAACTATACTTACAGACTCAGAGTCTACAAATTGTAAATTATGATTACTTACATTTAAAGCATCTGTAACATTCCAAACAACATCGTTTATAGTTGCATTCTTTATTAATAAAGATAATTGAGAATCTCCACCACTTACTGCTTTTCGAAAATTCAATTGACCTCCATCAAATTTTAATTCACGAAAAGTACAGAGTTCTAAAGAATTCAACCAACCTTTATGGGTTGCAGAACTCCTATTAAAATTAACATTGATATTAATATTTTCAGATGATGGTAAAAAAGTCCCTTCCACCGAGGCAATGGTTGCATAATCATCTATATACCCATAACTTACCGTTCCTAATGAAACATCCATAAATTGAGTTCCATTTTCACTAAAAGTAAAACTTGGAGAAGAAGAAGCTCTTGCAGCAACTTTAGCTTTTACAAATGCACCAGTACTCTCACTAATATTAGGGACATTAAAAGAAAATGATTGAGATAAATTTACATCAAACTCCTCACCATACCACTCTTCTCCAGATTGAATAAAATTTAGAATATCTTGTTCATGATATTGCAACTCATTAAACTCATTAAACATCTTTTGTTCTAAATTTTTTGAACTAATCTGATAATCTTCAATTCTTTTAGGGTTTCCATTACTATTTATTGTAATAAAATAAAAGTTATAATCATCATATAAATGTTTATGATGGTTATACTTTCCAACGTAATTTGTATTTGGGGTCCATTCATTTACACTTTGACCATAAAACAAAATTTGATCACCATCCTCAAAGATTCCATTATCATTATTATCTATAATTTTAATTGCATTTTCTTGTAAATCTTCGTGTCTATTAGAGGAGTTTAATCTAGGAAGCATGCCACCTCCATTTCCATACAAACGAATAGAATTTATATCAAGATTATTAGTATTTATTCCTAAAGATGTAAGATCTGAAAAAGTTAAACTATAAACCGCATTTTCATCTACTGAAATTTTATACCAATCTCCATTTTTTAACACAGATTCTATCTTTTCTGACTCCTTCTTTTTAATTGCAAAAAACTTCTTTGTGGTATTTTTATAATGAAATTTGCTTAATTTCTTATATGAACCCTCAACTTTAACATATGGAAAAATACTAATAATTTGATAAGGAATATTAGAAGAAAATTTAATATCTGTATGATAAGTTAATGTGTCTGATATTTCTAAATATTCTAGCTTTACTCTCTCCTTTTCATTAATATCTATAAAATAGGTATCATAAATTTCTATTTCATAATAGAAACTTTGATTAATTCTTTTGATTTTTTGATAAGAAGGAAGTCCATTGTACTCACTTAAGAAAACCGATTCATTAAATGAAGTTAATTCTGAATCAAAATAATTTACAGTCTTCCAATCTAGTGAAACCGAAGATTGTGCAGAAATAAATATAGATGCAAAAAAAATAAATATAAAAAAAATTGACTTTTTTAGATTCATAAAACAAAAGTAAATATTTATTAGTTTATATATGATGTTAACGACCATAAAAAAGAAAAATTATACCTGATTCTTTCAGTAATAAATAAAATTCATATCTTTGTAAAATTGAAATAAAGATGAAGACTCTATATGAAGAACAATATTTTTAGAATAGCTTTACTAGTATTTGGATTCACCTTACTAGGTAAAACAGCTAATGCTCAAGACCCAGCTTTCAGTCAATTTTACTCTAATCCTTTATATTTAAATCCTGCTTTTGCTGGAGCAAATAATGGAGGTTGTCCTACTGCAACTTTAAACTACAGAGACCAATGGCCTGGAATTGGGAGAACATATGTTACTTATTCTGCATCTTATGATCAACATATTGACGCTTTAGGAGGGGGACTAGGTGTAATTGTTGCACAAGACAAAAGTGGTTCTGGAAACTTAAATACTTTACATGCATCTCTTTTATATTCTTATCTTCTAGAAGTAAATAGAGATTTTACTATTAAAGCGGGTTTTGAAGCATCATACAGATCTCTAAATCTCAACTGGGATAATCTAACATTTGGAGATATGATTGACCCTACCTATGGATTTATATACCAAACAGATGAAGACATTGTTAACAATGCGGATAATGTAAGTTTTCCTGACTTTTCCGCGGGTTTTTTAGGTTACACTGAAAATATGTATTTTGGTTTTGCTGCCCATCACCTTACTCAACCTGATCAGGGATTCATTAGCGTTAGTAATTTACCAACAAAGTACACAGCTCATATTGGTGGTAATTTCCCAATAAGCAGGTATTCTAATAATGTTACTACTATTTCACCAAACTTTTTATATCAAAGACAACAAGACTTTCAACAGTTTAATTATGGTGTTTATTTAAATAGAGGTCCTATTGTTGGTGGTTTATGGACAAGAAACAGCATAAAGAATTTTGATTCCTTCATACTTATGTTTGGTTTAGTACAAGATGCATTTAAGTTTGGATACAGCTATGACATAACTGTGAGTAATCTAAAAAACAGTAATACGCTAGGAGCTCATGAATTATCTTTTACTCTATATATGCCATGTCGAAATAAGAGTAAACTATACAATACAATAAGTTGTCCCCAATTTTAGTTATAAACTTTAGAAAAAATTAAAAAAATGACAAATAAGAATACAATATTTTTAGCAATTTTAAGTGTTTTCATACTTTCATCTTGTTCCAAACAACATTCAACAACCACAGGATGGGAATATAATGAAAGGAAACAAGGAGGGTTTGATTTAAAAGATTTTACAGAACAAACTCCAGGTCCTGGGCTTGTTTTTGTAGAAGGAGGAAGACTTACTATGGGTAGAGTTGAGGAAGATGTTATGTATGATTGGAACAATATTTCAAAAACAGTTACCGTATCTTCTTTTTATATTGATGAAACAGAAGTTAGAAATATTGATTATTTAGAGTATTTAGAATGGATTAAGAAGCATTTTGTTTACGAAAATAGTCCATTTTTCACTGGAACAGCAAGACCTGAAATTTACGAAAAAGCTTTACCAGACACATTAGTTTGGAGAGATAAACTTGGAGAAAATGAAATGTTCTTGAACAATTATTTAAGACACCCAGCTTACAGAGAGTATCCAGTAGTTGGAGTATCTTGGGAACAAGCAAATGATTATTGTACGTGGAGAACAGATAGAGTAAACGAAAGGATATTAATTGATGCTGGTCTCGTAATGGAAGTAACCCACCCAGATAGAGAAGGAGTTGAATATCCGTTCACCACAGATGGATACTTACATGGAAGTGAAGATTATTTATCTAACTTTGTTACTGAAAAACAAAAAGGGAAAATAAAGAACCTAAAAGTTCTAAAAGACGATGATGAAGGAAGATATTCTAATATGGAAGATGGACTCTTACTTCCAAACTACAGACTCCCTACTGAAGCGGAATGGGAACATGCTGCCTTAGGTTATATTGGGAATAATGTGGGAGAAAATCATGATCAAAGAAAAATTTACCCATGGAATGGATCTTCTCTAAGAAATAATACAAAACAAAATCAAGGTCAAATCATGGCTAACTTTAAAAGAGGAAGAGGAGACAATATGGGTGTTGCTGGAAGTTTAAATGATGATGCTGATATAACTGCTCCAGTAAGATCATACTGGCCAAACGACTATGGTTTATACAATATGGCGGGAAATGTTTCTGAATGGGTAGCTGATGTTTATAGACCTATAACTGAACAAACTACAACAGCTGATCATAGACCATTCAGAGGAAATGTTTATAAAACTCATCAAATAAACAAAGATGCATCCACTGGGGAAAATCCATATATTATTAATGAACAAGGTCATATTCAAGATACATTAGTATCAGTTTCGGACAATATCTACAGAAGAAATTACAAAAAAGCAAACAATATTAATTTCTTAGATGGAGATATTGAATCTCAAATGGACGCTTCATGGAACAATGATACTACCGAAAAATCTTCAACTGACATGGAAACAGTTAAAATTGATAAATGGAATCAAACTGCAGATAAATATGAAGATTCTCTTTACACATCTAATTCTAATGAAATGTATGATTACGGAAATACTACCTTAATTTCTGATAGAACTAGAGTTTACAAAGGAGGTTCATGGAAAGATAGAGCCTACTGGCTAAACCCAGGAACAAGAAGATTCTTGGATCAATCACAATCTTCAGACTGTATAGGATTTAGATGTGCTATGGACAGAATTGGACCATCTAAATCTGAATTAAAAACTAATCAGAGAAAAGAGATTGACTATAGTAAGCCGAAAGGTAGGTAATTAAAATATAAAATCTTTAGTAAAACCCCATTATATGGGGTTTTATTTTTTATTATGAATATCTCTGAATTATATAAACTATTTCTTAAACATTCTGTAATTTGTACAGATAGCAGAAGTATAATTCGAGATAGTATTTTCTTCTCATTAAAAGGAGAAAATTTTAATGGAAATAAATTTGCAAAACAAGCCTTAGAAAACGGGTGTAGATTCGCAGTTGTTGATGAAGAAGAATATTACATAGAAGGATGCATTTTAGTAAAAGATGTTAAAGTTACCTTACAAAAACTAGCTACCTACCATAGAAAACAACTCTCTATCCCTATTATTGGGATAACAGGAACAAATGGAAAAACAACTAATAAAGAACTTTTACATTGTGTACTTTCCAGTCAATATCATTGCTATGCAACAAAAGGAAATCTTAACAATCAAATTGGAGTTCCTTTAAGTATTCTAGAAATTAATAATACTCATGAAATTGCTATAATTGAGATGGGAGCAAGTGAGATTGGTGAAATTGAAAAACTCAGTAATATTTCTCAACCTAACACAGGAATCATTACAAATGTAGGTCTTGCTCATTTAGAGGGGTTTGGAAATTTTAAAGGCGTAGTAAAAACAAAAACTGAGTTATATAATTTTATAGAGAAAACAAATGGAACAGTATTTGTAAATTCAGAGGATAGGATTTTATTAGAAAAGAGTAACAAAATTAAAAGAGTCCGATTTGGAAAAGGAACAACTGCTGACTTTAATGCACAATTAATAGAAGAATTTCCATTTATATCAATTAAGATAGGTAGCACTTCTATAAACTCTAATTTAATTGGAGAATTTCAATTTTATAATATTTTAGCTGCTTGCGCAATAGGTAATTTCTATGGTATAACTGCAGAAAATTTAAAAAATTCTATTGAGAGCTATAAACCTAAAAACAATAGAACTGAAATTGTTGAAACTAAGAAGAATTATATAATCCTAGACGCATATAATGCGAATCCCTCTAGTATGAATTCTATGATAGAATCTTTCTCTAAGCTAGAAAGAAATAGAAAACTATGTATATTAGGAGAAATGAGAGAACTTGCAAAATATTCAAAGAAAGAACATATTTCTATTATAGAGAAAATGACAAAACTAGACATAGAAACTATTTTTATTGGAGAAGAATTTACTAAGATATCTAATATAAATTCATACAAAGATACAGTTGACTTCTTAAAAGAAAAAGATAAATTTAAACTGAATGACAGGACTATCCTAATAAAAGGATCTAGAGGAATAAAACTAGAAAATCTTATAGAACATCTTTAATTATCTTCTTGTAAAGCATCATTGATTAATTTCCTTACTACAACTGAGAAAGAAGCAACTAAGAACCCAATAAAACCAAAAATACACACCCAAAAGATTGTTGGTTTTTTTACAGATTGTAATGGAAGAATTGGATAATCAACCACCTGAATAATTGGAGTATCCTCCAATAAAGTCATCTTTAAAATCTCTAGATTTTTTACAAGTTCTAAATACATAGCATTTAATACCTTCACTTCTCTCATATACTTAATTTCATCTAACCTTCCTGAAGAAGTTATGACCTTCAAATTTCGATCTTTTATTCTTGCTAAGTTTCTTTCAGCTTGTTGTAATTCATAAAAAACTGAATCTGATCTATTTTGTAAATTGTTCAAGGATAGACGTGTTTTTTCTGTCTGATATTCAGAATACATATCGGACATTTGATTAATTAAACCTTCCGAAAATTTCTTAGCAAATTCAGGAATCGGTGAAAAATAGTTTAAATTTAGAATACTTGCATCATCATTCTGATACAATAAACTCAACTTTCCGTTTAAAATTTGCTTCCAAACTACATTTGTTATACTGTCTATAAACGTTTCATTAAAATTAAATAAAGAAGAATCCTCAATCAAACTATTTATCTCAACATAATGATCTAAGAACTTTGAATTAACATCAGATATAGTAGAATATTGATTTAATGTAGACTCAATAATTCTTCTTGATTTTAAAAGCTCGATAACATTTTGCTGACTAAAAGAAGATGCTGAATTCCCGCTTAAATCAAAGCCAAATTGACTTGCCATACCATTCATTGAAGAAATATTTAATCCCTCTGTATTATCCTCTACAATAAAAGATATTGTAGCAACATACTTATCATATTTAGATAAAGAATAAAAATACCCTATTATTAAGAAAAGAAGAATAATAGAAAAAATTAGAAAAATTTTCTTTCTTAGCTCCCTAATATAATCCCTAACTGAAATTATAACATCCTTTAATGTAGCTTCATTATCATTCATAACATTCTGTCTAGAAAGAACCTTGAATTCTATTAATTAATAAATATAAGGACATTACGCCAGTAACTTTCACTAAAGTATTTTCAATTGCTTGATTCCAATCAATAGGAATCACTTTAGATTTAACAATTGTTTCCTTAGATGTTACTCTGATAGTAGAACCTTTTGTGATCTTCGGAGAGATAGTAAACAAACCAAGATCTATAGACTTTTTAACCGAACCATTAGGATAAACAACTACAGTCCTAGTTCTATCATTTGATTTAGAATAACCTCCTGCAAAATTATTTATATAATAATCTGCTCTTTTAGTCCCCCCAGAGTATGGAACACTAATACCTCCTCCGGCTTCATAGTTAAATAAAGATCCTGTTATATAAACAATATCTTTAGATTTTGGAATAACTAAACTATCAGATTCTAACAATACAATATTATGCTTAGAATTAACTTTTAAAGCTTTATTCAAATCAAAAGATACAATTGTATATTCGAATTTATTTGTTTCAATCAAAGAGGAAGACTTACTTATTTCAGATTCTAATAAATCTTCTGAATACATGTTGTACAACGATGTATCAGATAAAATCACCTCTTTAAATTCTTCAGATATTATTTGATTTATAGTCTCTTGTTCTTTTATTTTGGTTTTACGATATAATCTAACTCCTTCTGGAAAAGCATTTGCAGTTAATCCTCCACTCCTATTTATTAAATCAGAAACTCTATCTCCTTCAGATATTAAGGCATAAGTTCCTGGGTAAACAACCTCACCGCTAATATTTACATTTACTGGAACTTTAAAATCAGGGTTCATTCTTACAAAAATTTGATCATTATTTTGAAGAATAAAATTTGATTGATCAGGACTTAAGTTTAAATCTGAATTAATAGATGAAACTAGGACCATAGATCTTTTTGGAGTTAAATTATCAGAATCCATCTCTAAAACTCTTGAAACTTCAATTCTACCTCCACTAGATTCCATCTTTAACCCACCAGAAAGTTCAATTGCTGATGATAATTTCATGCCTTTTCCAAAGGATAATTCTCCTGGTTTCCTCACTGATCCAAAAACTGAGATAAAATAACTATCATGAAAGTCATCTATTGACATTACTTTAACAATATCATATTCTTTTAATGTAATATTTGAATTACTTTCTGGATTTTCCAATACAGAATCCAAATCAACAGAAATACTTTTTCTAGATCCATCCTTCATTTTTCTCAATACATAGGATCTTTCTGTAAATAAATACTCGTTAATACAGTTTGTTCTTTGTAACAGTTCTAATATTTTTTCTCCTTCAATAAATTCATAATCACCTTCAACACCTACAGACCCCTCCAATGAAACAAAATTAGATATTTTCCTTTGGATTTTATTTACAATAATCTCATCAGCAGATTTAAGTTTTGTTTTCGACAAATCCTTTTGATGAACATCATGAACTAATAGACCTTCATTTTCAAACCTCTTTAGGGTAATAATATTTTTAGATGCTTCAGGGGTATAACCACCAGCAAATACAATTAAGTCTTTTAAATTATCAGAATTTTTAACTTCATACGTATAAGGTCTATTTACCTCTCCTTTTACTTCAACTAAATTACTTGCAGGTGATACTAAAATATAATCTCCATCTTGAAGGTAAATATCTTTATAAGTATTAGGTTTAAATAAAAATTTATAAACATCTAATGAGTCTACAATTTGTCCATTTCTTTTAATATATATATCACGGACAGATCCAATCTGAGTGGGTCCATTAGCAACCATTAGTGCGTTAAATGCAGTGTTTATTGCGGGAATAGCATAAGAGCCAGGATTGTATACTTCACCTACAATGTTTACTAATATTACTCTAGAATAAATTAATGAAATTTCCATATCAGAATTATACATACCAAGCTTCTTTCTTATTAATGATTTTGCATCTTCAAAAGTTAAGCCTTTTACGTAGATTCGTCCAAAACCACTTGGACTGATGTATCCTCCTTCATCAACCTTAACAACATCAGTATATTCAGAATTTCCCCAAACTGCAATACTTAATTGATCTCCTGGTCCTATTTCATAATTATTAGGGGGATTAGGATTAGTAGCCATTTGATAAAAATTTATATCATTTGACCTGAAAATATCTTGTCCATAGATTTTAGCTTTTGGAAAAATTAAAGTATCTTCTAAAATTTCATTATTAGATATATTTTTATAAAATCTGATTATTTTTTCACTAAATCCAGAATTAGAATCAATAGTATTATCTGAGTAAACTCCTGTACTATGTTTAAAATCAAGAGCTTCTTTAATCTCATCTTCTGACAAACCCATTTGTCTTAAAACTTGTTCTGATGGAATATCTGATGGTTTAAGCTCAGAAAAATTGACATTAGATGGTAAAAAATTAACATTTTGTGTGTTTACATTCTGTGATAAAGTAATTATACTTAAAACGCAAAATAGTATAGAAAGAAATATTTTCTTCATAATTTTTTATTTTAATATAGAACGAGATATAATAATTTTCTGAATTTCAGATGTTCCCTCATATATCTGTGTGATTTTCGCATCACGCATTAATCGTTCTACGTGATATTCTTTTACAAAACCATTACCCCCATGAATTTGTACGGCTTCTACAGTAGTTTTCATTGCAACTTCCGAGGCAAAAACCTTAGCCATAGCTCCCGATAGATCATAATTTAAACCATTATCTTTTTCCCAAGCAGATTTTAAACATAATAATCGTGCAGCTTCAATTTCAGTTGCCATATCAGCAAGTTTAAAAGCTATAGCTTGATGTTGATTAATCTCTTTTCCAAAGGCTTTTCTTTGTTTAGAATATTGTAATGATAACTCATATGCTCCTGAAGCTATACCTAGAGCCTGTGAAGCAATCCCTATTCTACCTCCAGATAGTGTTTTCATTGCAAATTTAAATCCAAATCCTTCTTCTCCTATTCTATTATATTTAGGAACTTTTACATCAGTAAACATTATTGAATGTGTATCAGACCCCCTAATTCCTAATTTATTCTCTTTCGGACCAACTACAAAACCATCCATTCCTTTTTCTACTATAAAAGCATTAATTCCTTTATGTCCTTTTTCTATATCTGTTTGGGCTATTACTAAGTATATAGTAGCTGAATTTCCATTTGTTATCCAGTTCTTTGTTCCGTTAATTATATAATGATCTCCTTTATTAATAGCAGTAGTTCTTTGAGATGTTGCGTCTGACCCTGCTTCTGGTTCAGACAAACAGAATGCTCCTATTATTTCACCACTTGCTAATGGTTTTAAGTATTTTTCTTTTTGTTCCTCTGTACCAAAAGTTTCTAAACCCCAACAAACTAAAGAATTATTCACTGACATTGCTACAGAACAAGAAGCATCTACTTTAGAAATTTCTTCCATTGCCAAAACATAAGAAATAGTATCCATTCCAGCTCCTCCATATTTTGGGTCTACCATCATTCCTAAAAATCCCAATTCTCCTAATTTCTTAATTTGTTCTTGAGGAAAACTCTGATTTTCATCCCTTTCAATTACCCCAGGCAATAATTCTGTTTGGGCGAAATCTCTTGCTGCATCCCTTATCATTTTGTGTTCTTCTGTAAGTGTAAAATCCATCTTTTAGATTTTAAATTTAAAAATTTAATACGCAAAAGTACTGATTTTTAAGTTATTTTTGGAAAATTTACAGATGAATAAAGAATATCATATTATAGGATTAATGTCTGGGACCTCATTAGATGGAGTAGACATAGTAAAATGCACCTTTGTATATAATGGTGATTGGTACTATAATCTAAATAGATTTGAAACTATTCACTATTCAAAATATTGGAAAGAAAAATTAGAAAAACTACACACAAAATCTTCAAAAGAAATCAGAGACTGCGATAAGGAGTACGGAAGATTACTAGCGGATATATGTAACCAATTCATTCAAAAAAATAATCTAAAAGTAGATTATATTTCGTCACATGGACATACAATTTTTCATCAACCTGAAAAGAAACACACCCTTCAAATAGGATGTGGAAGCACTATTGCTGGAACAACAAATATTACCACAATTAATAACTTTAGAGAACGAGATGTATCATTAGGAGGACAAGGAGCTCCTCTAGTCCCTATAGGAGACTTACATTTATTTTCTGAATATAAGTATTGTTTAAACTTAGGAGGTTTTGCAAATATTTCTAAAAAGCAAGAAAAGATAATAGCTTTTGATATTTGTCCAGTAAACATTGTTATGAATGAAATTTGCCAAGAAATAAACAAACTTTTTGATAAAGATGGAAAATTAGCTCGAAAAGGAAAAGTTATCCCTTCACTTTTAAATGAACTTAATCAATTAGAATTTTACAAGAAAAATCCACCAAAATCACTAGGAAGAGAATGGGTTAAGAAAAATATAAACCCTATCATAAATAAAAATGATTATTCTACAAAGGATAAATTAAGCACATTTTGCGAACATATTGCTTATCAGATAGGATCTTTTTTGAAAGATGAATCTGTTTTAGTTAGTGGAGGAGGCGCAAATAATAAGTACTTAATAGAAAAAATTAGAGAATATTCTAAATCTAAAATAATTCTTCCTAACAGAGAAATAATTGATTTTAAGGAAGCAATAATTTTCGCTTTTTTAGGGGTTCTAAGACTAGAAAATAAAAACAATTGTTTAAATAGCGTTACAGGAGCTAAAACTGATAATTGTGGGGGTGATATTTATAGAAAATAAGAACTTCTATAATTAAGATTAAAAAAAACCTTAAAATTAGTACATTTGCACAAAAAAAATAACAACACTTAATGGAAGAATTATTAAAGAAATTTGAAGACAAAAGACCGGAAATTGTTTTTGAATGGAAAGATGAATACACAGATGCTGAAGGCTGGATTGTTATTAATTCTCTCAGAGGTGGAGCAGCAGCTGGAGGAACTAGAATGAGAGTTGGAGTGACTAAAGAAGAAGTATTAGCTCTTGCTAAAACAATGGAGGTTAAATTTACTGTTGCTGGACCTCCAATTGGAGGAGGAAAATCTGGAATTAATTTTGACCCTAGAGATCCAAGAAAAAAAGATGTATTAGAACGATGGTATTCAGCAGCTAAACCACTATTAAAAACATATTACGGTACAGGAGGAGATATGAATGTAGATGAGGTTCATGAGGTTATGCCTATATGTAAACAAAATGGAATTTTATTTCCATTAGAAGGAATTGTAAGCGGACATCATAGAAAAGATGAAGAAGGGAAAATGAAAATCATCAACCAACTTGCTGAAGGTGTACCTTTAATTGTTACAGACCCTCAATTAACTCCTGATCCTAGAGGTAAATATACAGTAGGTGATTTAATCACAGGATATGGTGTTTCTGAAGCAGTTCTTCACTATTACAACATATATGGTGGTAATGTAAAAGGAAAAAGAGTGTTAATACAAGGATGGGGAAATGTAGCTGGAGCTGGAGCTTATTATTTAGCTCAAGCGGGTGCTGTTATAGTAGGAATTATTGATAAAGTTGGAGGAGTAATAAAATCCGAAGGGTTTTCTTTTCAAGAAATAAAATCATTATTAATAAATAGAAGTTCTAATTTCTTAGAAGCTAATGACATAATGAGTTTTGATGAGGTAAATGAAAAAATTTGGTCAGTTGGAGCAGAAATATTTATTCCGGCTGCCGCTTCAAGATTAATCTCTCAAAATCAATTAGATCAGATGATTGAAAAAGGGTTGGAAGTTATATCTTCTGGAGCTAATGTTCCTTTTGCCGATAAAGAAATATTTTTTGGACCTATCTCTAGAAGTGCGGATGAAAGAGTAAGTGTTTTACCTGATTTTATTGCAAACTGTGGAATGGCTAGAGTATTCGCCTATTTAATGGGAGATAATATTGAAATAACTGACACAGCAATATTTAGAGATACCTCTAAAAGAATCGGTGAAGCACTTCAAGATTCATATAATGAAAATAACTCTAAACAAAACATATCTAGAACTTCTATGGAAATAGCTCTAAAAAAACTAATATAAAATGGAAAATATAAAATTCTTTTTACAAAATGAATATTTAGAAAACTCAGGAACAAGTTATCTAGTTTTTATTTCTGCAATTATCTTAGGATTAATTTTTAAAGGATTAATCTCTAAACATTTAAGTAGACTATTATACAAAGTTATAGGAAGAAGAGAAAAGAGAGTTGGACAACAAAAGTTTGATGAACTTTTAACAAAACCTATCGGTTTCTTAATTATGTTATCTATTCTTTATTTTGGAGTAAATCAGTTAACATTTCCAAATTCTTGGAATTTGGTCAGTGTTGATGAATTAGGAACAAGAATGTTTCTTACAAAAGGATTCTCATTAATCTATATTTATTCTATATTTCTAATCGTAAAAAGATTGATCACATTTTTTGGAATTTTATTGCAAAAAAGAGCTGAGGAATCCGAAAACAAGATGGACGACCAACTTGTTCCTTTTGCAATAGAAATAATTAAATTCTTTTCTTATATATTTTTAATCTTTATAATTTTAGGAGAAGTCTTTAGTGTTAATGCAACTGGATTAATTACAGGACTAGGAATTGGAGGTATAGCACTTGCAATGGCTTCTAAAGAAAGTTTAGAAAATCTATTAGGTTCCTTTACCATATTTTTAGACAAACCTTTTACAGTTGGTGATATTGTAACAGTTGGCACAGTTACAGGAACTATTGAAAAAGTTGGATTTAGAAGCACCCGAATTAAAACTTTTGACAGAAGTATTGTAACTGTACCTAATAAAAAAATGATAGATGCGGAACTTGATAATCTAGGACTTAGATCAGTTAGGAGAGTTAAATTTTACATTGGTTTGACATATGAAACTAATCCTGAACAAATTAGAAATATTGTCTCAGATATTCAAAATATAATTGACGAACACCCTAAAACCAATCAAGAAGGCACAGTAAAATTTCAAGAGTTTGGAGCGAGCTCTCTGGATTTGTTAATATTATATTATGTTGACAGTCCCTTATGGGAAGATTTATTAGAAACAAAAGAAGATATAAACTTCAAAATTATGGAGATAGTTAAAAAACATAAATCTGACTTTGCTTTCCCTTCTACAACAGTATATTTGCAAAAATAAATAAATTAAAATATGATTACCTCAATTATGATAATTGTATTCGTTTTAGGATACATCGCAATTGCATTAGAACACCCTATAAAAGTCGATAAAGCAGCTTCTGCACTTTTAATAGGGGGATTAGGATGGGCTTTACTAGCAATAGGTTTTGTTGAGATTATTGATTTTGAAATAGTAACTAATAAATTTAATAGTTTTAAAGAATGGTATGGATTAAAAAACCCTGGAAAGGAAATATCTGAATTGAAGTTTCTAAAATATGAATTATCCCATCATCTCGTAGATATTGCTGAGATATTATTCTTTCTATTGGGAGCAATGACTATAGTAGAAGTTGTAGATACTCATGGGGGGTTTTCGATTATTACAGATAAAATTACTACAAATAAGAAAGTTGCATTAATGTGGATATTGAGTGTAATTACTTTCTTTTTCTCTGCGGCACTAGATAATTTAACGAGCTCTATTGTAATGGCGGCTTTACTTACAAAACTTATTAAAGATAAAGAAGACCTTTGGATGTTTGCAGGTATTATTATTCTGAGTGCAAATGCTGGTGGAGCATGGTCTCCAATTGGAGATGTTACAACAATCATGTTATGGATTGGGGGACAAGTAAGTGCAGAAAACATCATTGTTTCTCTAATTGTCCCTTCTATTGTATGTACTTTAGTTCCATTAATATATTTATCTTTCAGACTAAAAGGAAGTGTTAAACGACCAGATTTATCAGAATTTAATGAAGAAGAAAAGGTTAGTACAAGTTCATTTGAAAAAAATCTAATCTTCTACTTGGGAGTATTAGGATTATTATTTGTTCCAATATTTAAAACAATCACTAATTTACCTCCATATCTAGGCATAATTCTATCTTTAGGAGTTTTGTGGACTATAACTGAAATCATACACAGAAACAAAACCAAAAAGGAAAAATCAAAACTATCTGTAATTACTACATTAAAGAAAATTGATACTGCAACAATATTTTTCTTTTTAGGTATTTTACTGGCTGTAGCTGCATTACAATCAGCAGGACAGTTAGATATTGTAGCAAAATGGCTAGACACTAGTTTTAACGGGCAAACTAAAAATGGAATATATATCATCAATATTATTATAGGATTATTATCATCTATTGTAGACAATGTTCCTCTTGTTGCTGGAGCTATGGGAATGTATCCAATTTCAGATACAGGACTCTATGCAGTAGACGGATTATTTTGGGAGTTTTTGGCCTATTGTGCAGGAACTGGAGGATCTGTTTTAATCATAGGATCAGCTGCTGGAGTGGCAGTTATGGGAATTTTAAAAGTTGATTTTATTTGGTACTTGAAAAATATATCATTACTAGCTTTAATGGGATATTTAGCGGGTGCTGCTACATACATATTAATGCAATAAAATATTAATTAATCGTTTTTATATCATGAGAGACACAATTCAATCTTCATCTTTTACAGATTCATCTGAAATAGTACAAGAAAAAACACTTTCTGTAATTGATTTAATGACCTCAGGAGGAGTAGGTGGAAATATCATAATGAGTGTTTTAGGTATCCTATCTATATTAGCTATTTACATTTTAATAGAAAGAATTTATTCACTAAATAAAGCTAATAAAGGGAATCCTGATTTTATTATGAATATTAATACTCTTGTGAATAATAATAAATTTTCTGAGGCTATTTCAAGATGTCAAGAAGAAGATTCTACAATCTCTAGAATGATTGAAAAAGGAATAAAAAGAAATGGGAAACCCTTTAACGAGATACATTCTGCAATGGAAAACCAAGGGAAATTAGAGGTAAATAAATTAGAACACAACCTTACAATTCTAGCAACTATTTCTGGAGCAGCTCCAATGATTGGTTTTCTTGGAACTGTTATTGGAATGATATTAGCCTTCCATGACATGGCATCTGCTGGAGGTAACATTGATGTAGAGATGTTATCAAAAGGGATATACACAGCTATGATTACAACTGTAGCTGGTTTAGTTGTTGGTATTATATCTTATATATCTTATAACTTCCTATTAGCTAAAATTGATAAGATTGTTTTTTCAATGGAAAGTAATAGTTCAGAATTTTTAGATAATTTGCAATAATTTTTTCATGAATTTACGAGGAAGAAATAAGATTAACCCAAATTTCAATATGTCATCTATGACGGATATTGTATTTCTTCTTTTAATCTTCTTTATGCTTACTTCTACCCTAGTAAGTCCAAATGCTTTAAAATTACTTTTACCCAGTAGTAAAGCAAAAACCTTAGAGAAACAAACTATCTCTATATCAATAAATAAAGATATTCATTTTTACATTAATGAAAATAGAGTAGAAGAAAGTAATCTGGAACAAGAAATCATAGAGATTGTACAAACTGAAGAAGACCCAGCAATTATCTTACATGCTGACAAATCCGTAGATATTGAACATGTTGTAAAAGTAATGGATATTGCTTATAGAAACAAATATAAAATTGTATTAGCAACAAAACCATAAAATGAATCCCTCAAAGCGAAATAAGAATAAGGCATGGATTGGGACACTGCTATTTCACTCCATATTAGTTTTACTATTCTTCTATACAGGACTTTCCTACACTATCCCACCACCTCCAGAGGAAGGAATCTCTATCAATTTTGGAACTACAGAATTCGCAGAAGGTGAAACTGAAATTCAACAAGAACAATTTGAAGAAATAAATGAAGAATCTTCACAGGAAATTATTTCCTTAGAGGAAACAATAACACAAGAAATTATTGAAACTGTAAAAAAAGAAAAAGAAGAACAAGAGCGTAAAGAAAAAAATGATGGAATTATAGAGGAGAAAGAAATAAAAGAAGAAAAGAAAGAAGAAAAAGTAATAAATAAAAGAGCGATTTTCAACCCCAAAAAAAACAAGGGAAATGAAGGAAAAACCTCAGGAGATGGAAATATGGGTGAAGAAGATGGAGATCCAAATTCTACTCAATATACAGGAGGGAATTTTGGAGATGGACTTTCTGAAATAGGAAGATTTAGGTCAAAACCAGAAAATTTAGAACATCCTCTAGAAATGGGAAAAGGATATATTACAGTCAATGTCATTGTAAATGCAGAAGGTAAAATCATTGATATAGATGATAATAGCTTCTATTCTACACTGGGATATATTGGATATCACAAAAGAAAAAACTTATATATTGCTATAAAAAAACAATTAAAATATGGTCCTGCAACTGGAAATGACAAATCTGATAAAATAGCAAAACTTAAACTTATCTTCACTCATTAATGAATTATCAAGATACTATTGATTATTTATTTAAGAAACTTCCAATTTATCAAAGAAGTGGGAAGTGTGCCTACAAAGCTGACATAGGGAATATAACAGAAGCTTGTAACATTTTAGGCGATCCTCATTTAAATTTTAAGTCTATTCATGTTGCAGGAACAAACGGAAAAGGATCTTGTTCTCATATGATTTCTTCTGTTTTACAAGAGTCTGGATACAAAGTTGGTTTATACACCTCACCTCACCTAAAAGATTTTAGAGAAAGAATTAGGATAAATGGAAAAATGATTCCTGAAGAGAAAGTAATAAATTTTATAAGTACAAATAAACAGGAATTTGAAAAGATAAACATGTCCTTTTTTGAGATGACTGTCGCTTTGGCATTTCAATATTTTTCTAATGAAAAAGTAGATATTGCAGTTATCGAATGTGGCTTGGGAGGTAGATTAGATAGTACTAACATTATCAATCCTGAAATATCTGTAATTACCAACATTGGATTGGATCACACTAATCTATTAGGTAATACTTTAGAAAAAATTGCTATTGAAAAAGCTGGCATCATTAAAAAAGAAAAAATTGTAGTTATTGGAAGAAAACAAAAAGAGATTATACATATTTTTGAAGAAAAAGCAGAAAAAGAAAATTCTATACTTTTCTATTCGGATAATCATAATTTTTCTTCAGATTTAAAAGGAGACTATCAGAGAGAAAATATTAATACAGCTGTAACAACCTTAAAAAATTTAAGAAACTTTAATATTAATGATGAAGATATCATTAATGGTTTAAATAAAGTAATAAAGAATACAACTTTGCTTGGTAGGTGGCAAACTCTATCTAAATTTCCTCTAGTAATTTGTGATACTGCTCACAATGAAGATAGCTTTAAAAAAGTACTACATCAAATCTATGAAATTAATTATAGTAAATTACATTTTGTTCTTGGCGTGGTTAAAGATAAAAACATCTATAATATCTTAACTTTACTTCCTAAAGATGCTATTTATTATTTTTGTGAAGCAAACATTCCAAGATCAATGAATAAGTTAGATTTAAAAAAAATATCATCAGAATTTAATTTATATGGAAGTGTATATTCTAGTGTTAAAGAAGCCTTACATCACGCAAAATTAAAAGCAACAGAAAATGACTTAGTCTATGTTGGAGGAAGTACTTTTGTTGTAGCGGAAATAATTTAAAATTTCTTTTTAAAAGCTATTATGTATTACAAATTAAATTATATTTGCATTTCAATTTTCGGGCGATTAACTCAGTTGGTTCAGAGTGCCTCCCTTACAAGG
>TARA_B100000674_G_scaffold325709_1_pt1 | contig 24683 bp, 28 predicted proteins | sample TARA_B100000674 | Tara Oceans TARA_B100000674 (sample SAMEA2622759) | marine metagenome | biome: marine biome (ENVO:00000447); feature: surface water layer (ENVO:00002042); material: "saline water (ENVO:00002010), including plankton (ENVO:xxxxxxxx)" | depth 5 m
CTTCATCGTTGCTTCGTGTCTGTCCAAGATGCCGCGAAAAGTCACCCTGCGCGACGCCGGCCAGAACACCGATGACCCCTTCAAGCGGGTTCAGTGATCGCCGGATATAGAACCACAACCCGAAGGCTGCAGCGATCAGAAACAGGATAGTTCCAACAAAAACGACACGTTCAAACTGCGCAAATGTGTAAACACTCTCGCTTATATCCTGAACACTAACGACGTAACCTGCCTGCTCGGAAAAACCAACAACCGGGTTGCTAGTGACGCTGTACATTCTTTCACCGAACGGGATGCGCTCTTCGGTAGATGTTCCGTATTGGACGCTACTGCCGATCTCTTGCCACAGCGTTTCATTCTGGCCGCTTAGATAACGGCCGCGACGATTGATCAGCAGTGTTTCGCTTTCCTGTAGATCAGAGAGCTCATCCAGCAGACGTTCGAGCTTGATTGCGGCAACCGCAACCGGGTTGTTGTTCATGCCATAGGGAAGGGGGACGGCGATGGCCAAAAATGTCTGACGGTCACGGGTCACAGAGACACCAGTGAATCGCTTGCGAACCCCATTTGCCAGAAGGAAAAGTTGGTCGCTGTTGATCAGTGGACTTGGGAAATAGCTTGCTTCGGATGTGTAGGCCTGTTCCCCGTCCGGTTGATAGACTTCGATGCGATCAAAGTAGGCGTTATCCGTAATGCCAACAGTTGCGATCGCGCGTGCTGCCGAATGGATATCGCGGGAGTTATTGCGCAGCATCGCGTCACGTAGTGGCCCGTCTTCACGCAGGAGCCAGATCTTGTCAGACAGCGACAGGACAGCACCATCAACAACCTTGCTCCATAGGCTATTTTGTTGAAGCGCTGCAGAACGGCCAAATTCGACCTGGAGCAATTTTTCGCGATAAGAGAAGGCCCAGTAAAGACTGCTTGAGACGATGAGCAGGCAAATGCATGAAAAGATGCTCAGGCGGTTACGCAGCAACATCAGTTGTCCCCCGTTTCGTTGAGGGTTTCCATCAGCACGCCGGGACCAGCAATGACCCAGAAGGAAATCGCGCCAAGCAATCCGATCATACCGATGGTTATGACGGCTGTTTCCACACTATAGACAGTTGCGAGACTTCCCGCGATCAGCGGACCAAGCACGTTGCCGATCCGCTCGAGAAAGCGAAACAGGCTCAGGCCTTCGGCTGGTGATGAGGTTGTCGTGCTTTTCACAATGATGTTTTGCACCAAGGCAAGCTGTGGCGAGATGCTGAGCGCCTGGCCCATACCGATCAGGGCGACAACGCCCACCGTCGCCCAAATGCCATCCCATATGGACAGGCTGATGCCGCCCAAACCGGCCAGGATGCCGCCGACGATAACGAAAAACGCATGTAAATGACGTCTGTCGGCAAGTTGGGATGCCTGTGGCATTAGAACCACAACCGCAATGCCATACATCATCACAACCCGCCCGATGGCAGAATCACCCGCGTTCAAACCTGACAGGTGAAGGGGAACCAGCAGGAAAATAACACCCGTGAGCATGATTTTGGACGGAATGGCACAAAGCACTGTCAAAGAGGCAAACCGCAAATTACCGAGCAGGGCAAAGTCGGGAGTCTTCCGCATTCCAACACGTGATCTTTCTCGCGCGTTTTGGGCATCAGATTGAGGGGTGTCTTCAGGCTGTCCGAGGTGCTCTGTATCGGTATTTAGCGTTGAACGAAGCAATAAGCCTGACAACAACGCAAGACCGGCAGAAACCAGAAATGTCGCAGCATATCCGATCCGATCAGCAAGAATGCCGCCGATTGCAGGGCCGCAGATACCGGCAACAAGAATTGCGCCGACAAATATCGCCATGTTGGTAGCGCGGCTCGATGGTTGGGATCGGCTGGCAATATAGCTTTGGCACGCAACAAAGATCAGACCATAGCCGAGCGCTGAGAGCATTCTGGACGCAACAAACAGGTAAAAGTCGGCAAAAAGATAGCTCGCGATATAGCCACTGACTGCCGGAACCAGACCGATAATGAATGTCTTGCGGGCCCCCAGTCGTTCAGCAAGAGGCGATGACAAAAGCGACACTGCTGCAAGGACTGCCATGAAGGCCATAATGGGTAAGCCGGCAGCAAAATCAGGCATGTGCTGCAGGCTACTCGGAAGGCCAAGTTTCTGAACATAAACAGGCAGGAAGGCGCGCGACAGTTCTTCGGCGAACATGAAGATAAACAGCGGTAGCCGTAACGCACGGATGTTATTGGTTTCCTTCTCGCGGAACTTGAAGGGGTCGGAGAAGGAAAATCTGTTTTGTATGGATCTGACGGCTTGATCGATACGGTTGACTTTTTCCGGCTCTATTTGGGCGGCACGGAGTTCGCTTGCGTCATCAAAAAACAGCCTTGCGCGCACTGCCAGCAAATAGAGAACATTGTTGAGTACATTCTGAACCCGGGTGAGTTCAGCCGTCGCATTGGCATGGATCGAATGCGAGAACCTTCCTTTTGCGCCATCGCGCAGGATGTTGACGACGGATTGCAGCGGGTTTAGCAACCGGCCGTAAATCAGGAACCCCAACATTTCATATGTCACGAGCATCGTGATCAGAAGGGTCGTCAAAACTTCGTAGGTAACCTCTTCATGCTGGCTACTGATGTAATCCGGGTTCAGGGCAATCGTGACGTTGGCAAAGGTTTCGCCTTTGTGGCGGATTTCGTGCGAGATGCGCGGTGCGTCCAGACCGCGCTCGCCGGCCTCGTATGCAAAGGCCCCGCTGTAATCATTTGCAGGCGGTGCAATCGAGATCGCGGAAATATCACTGTTTTCATTCAGTATTTTTCCAAGATAGGCTTCGACGCCGACCATTTTGTCGATTGGGATGCCTGCGGCAACAGCGCGTTCGACATCTTTGCTTATGCTACGTGCGACAAGCTCCGCCTTGTCCTGAAATTCGGGCAATAGCCGGTTTTCAAATGTCGTCAGCGCACGATAGGAAAACACGCCCAAGGTTAGGCAGAGCAAGCCGAGTGCCCCAATCAGAAGCCAGATCAGAACCCGGGATTTCTGCTGTGATATATCGGTTGCTTTTGTTGCGGATGAAGAATGATTCATCAGTTCAAATCCCCATCAATCTGCCGAAGTTTTTTCGCCGTTTGATCAAGCGTGTCTTGGGTCAGACGATAGCTATCCATAAAGCCGTAATCGTTAAACTCCGAGCCGGGCTTTGCCGACACCGCGGTGGGCGCCGGTTCGGCAAGAACGGGTGGCTCCTGCTGATCTCGTTGGTCGAGTAGTTGGGAAAGATGACTGCTGAGCCCATTGAGATAGCGACTGATCGGACGGGTGACAAAGAAAACAAGAACGGTCATTGCGACAAAGCCGCCGACCCATATCCATAAGCCATCATTAATCAGGGACTTATTGATGTCCGAGACGAGTTGAGCCTGCCGGGCAGGGGAATAGCGAAGGACAATGCTGCCGGTCGGGTTGCCAAGCGCATCAATCACGCCAAGGCCAAGAGAAATGGCACCGCGATCATCTTCGACCATCCAGCTGGAATGCTTGTTTTCCTGCCATGCCTGTTCCCAGCCAGACGGAATGATGTCGCCAACAAAACTTGGGTCCGTGCTCAGAACTGTTCGGCCATCCTGATCAAATACCTCGATCGAAAGGATGCTGTCATTTTCAGCCATCGCGGCAAGAAGTTGTTGATTGCCGGTGGGAAGGCGGGCAAGCGGAACGCCGCCCAGGCTCATCTCTGCCTCGAGGGATGTACGCAGACCTTCGATCAGGAAATAGAAGCGGTCATTGACGACCTGATCAATAGCCTTTTCGAACTTGTACATATTGATCATCAGCATCATGGCCATGGCAACGATACTGACAATCAACAGGTTGAGAACAATCAGCACAGGAAGTTTTTTTGCCAGCATTGTCTAGTTCTCCTGCGCATTAAGAAGTTCTGCAAAGGACAGCAATGCCAGTGGCGGGTACTTTTCCAACCGGCGGGCAATGTCCATGTTTATTTTCAGAACGAATTGCGGGAGCGCATCATAGGGAATGTCACCTGGTGCGGTCTTGTCGACGAGAATGCGAAGCGCCTTGGCGGCACAATATTGCCCGGCAACATAGTAATTTCCCACCAGACCAAACAACGCATCCCCACTGGAAAGAAATGGGTCTGCCGCGGCAAATGTCGGCAGATTGTGTGTGGCGATGGCTTCAAAAAGTGTTTTCTGGTTTCGCAGCAAAAATGTATCCGGACCAATATAGACAATGTCGGGATGGGTCATGGCCAGCTTGTCGACCGTTTCTGCAATCGCATCCGGTCGTGACCTGCCTTCGGCGTCAAGCGGGATCGGGAAGGCCGTGAAATCCAGGCCGTGCAGTTCTGCTTGTGCTTGTAGGGATTGCACTGCACTGGTCGGGCTGGACTGGGAAGAGTCATAAATGGCGGCAATTTTTCCGGCGGGGAGATAGCTCAGGATCGTTTGCAATTGTGCCGAGCTTTGCGGGATATGGGAAACGCCGGTCATGTTTCGACCAGAAGTCTGGCTTTCATCGACAAGGTCGCCGATCTTCGCATCAGCTACCATGCAGTTTACGGTCGGAATATCGGAAATGAAGTCAGCTTGACCTAGCTCGGACGTTTTGCCCGATATGTTTTGGGCGGTCGCCATGCTCCAGGTGTAAACCAGATCTGGCCGGGCATCGCGGATTTCTTCGCGGATTTTCTGAAACTCTTCGTAGTTTTGTGCCGGGTTGCGAACGATGGTTTCAATCGGGATATGCCGGTTCGCGAAGTAATCAACGAAGCCTTGATCGGTTATCGTGTCACCCCGCCACTGCACCATGAAAATACGAAATGGGCGCTGTGTGCCGTCCTCGGATGTTTCTACCGGCATGTCGGAATATCCGGCGTCCTGTGCGAAAGCGGGCGTACCGAATGCCGCCATTCCCAGTATCATCCAGGATGCCATGATACGGGGGAGCCTGTCAGGAAGGTTGGTGGTTCGGTTCACGTTACAAGTCATGTGCGAAACGCCCGATTGGTGTCTGAGGTGACTGTGTCGCGCAGTGCCATCTGCAAAAGGTATTTTCCGCTGGACGTGCGCTGGACAGCAAAGCCGATATATCCGTGTGCAAGGTGCTCACTGACCTCGAAGAAAGCGTCGACCGGGCAGCTGATTAGTTCCTTGTCCTCTGGATTGCGGGGGCGTTGGAGTGACGTCGGATGACCTTTGCGGTGAATGATATAGCGCTGCATATCGCCATAGCAGACCGCATGACCGATCACCTGAAAGCCCGCGCCCAAATGATTGCCCAGACTGTATGGGTTCAGCGGGGATACAGTGCCCATCAGGTGATGATAACCAGCCAGCAGCGCATAATGGCCGCGAATTTGGTTCATCGTCTGATGCAAATGATTGCCGCGAAAATCCGGATGGACGGCCGCGCCATCAAAATGCGCAACCCGCAACGCTTCATCTGCAGGCAAATCGGTAAAGCGCGCCAGATTGTCCGGATCCTGATAGGGAAAGGACACAACCGCATACCCAATTAGCCGTCCTTCTTTGAAGGCGCCAACGGTTGCACCGCGCCGCTCGATATGATCGGCGAGGAAATCGGGTTGGTCTGAACGAAAAATGTGACGGTCTGGAAGGTTTGCGACGACCGCTTGATGAAGTTCGACAAGATCGTTCAGATCAGCAGTTTCCAGAAACCGTAACGTGACCCCATATGAAGTTTCAGCAGGGTCGTCACGTCTAAGGATGTTGCTTTGCCATTCTGACTGGTGAAACGCCAAAAGGGCCGTCTGATCAGACGGCCATGGCGGGGGGATCCGCGCTTCTGTGTCGGCTTCGACTGGGGGCATATATTTGGGCAACGAACTAGTCACGTCAGGCCGTCTGGAAATGATTGGGGAAGGGCGAAGCGGTTTTGGATGCAGAGCTCTGAGGCTTCGTGGCCGTCGCTTTGTCGAGTTTTTCGATCCATTGGTCTGCGGACTGAGCCAGTTTCTCGATAATTTTGGTCAGCGTGGCGACGTCTGGGATGTCAAAGTCCAGATAACGGCACAGAACGATTTCCCGCTGATTGTCATCCAGCGCAAGTGTGGCGCCGCCGGTGTCATGTCCAAACAGGTTGCCGCAAAGCATCATGCGCATTTTTTCTGCTGACAGGGATTGTTCGGCATTTGCCAGAACAACGTAAAGGTGCGTGACGTCTTTCACTGCATCTCGTTCGATGTTCAGCGTGATACGGTCGTCAAACCGGATTGCGCAGGTGCCATCCTCGGTGACGGTCAATTGATCAAGGCCCGCACTTTTACCGAACTCGGTGATAAGGTTTTTGAAATCCATAACGCTACTTCCCTGACGCTTAGTTTACTTCGACCAACTTCTGAGTGATTTCCAAAGGACGGGTGATGGAGATGTCCGTTCCCGAAACGGATACAGAGAATGTCACGCCATACTCGGACGCATTGGGGTCCAGATTTTTAATCGCCAGGTTCCCGTCAGAACCTAGCAATTGAACGGAGTTTTGCTCTTCGGTAAATCTCCGGAAGACGCTGACATCTGCCGAAACCGTGCCGTCTTCTGCGAACCGAATATTGATGTTCTGGCTGAATGCACCGCCGCCGAGCATCAGGCTGCCTTCATCGAACTTTTCGAATGGCAGTCCGTAGTCATCGACATTGAGGATATCCATCAACATGCCCTGATGAACCACACTGGTCAGAGTTTTCAGAGCCGTGCTGTCTGCCTGACCCATACCGGAAAGCTGGTTGTGGACGCGTTCGGCCATGTCAGTGGTGGTTTCGTCGTCGCGCGCGATGTTGACCTGAAGTCCTTCGATCTGGACGGTGCCGCGCTGTATGAAGTCCTTGGAAAACTGTTCACCAACGGCGACGTCGCCAAGGTTCTGGGGATCAAACTGGAAGGCCTTTTCGAGCAAGATGTGCTCTGAGCCTTCCTGTGTCAGGCGGATATGGGTTGCGGCGTTGTCCTTGCCGAAGGCAAAGCCACAGGCCCGCTGAAGGGCGGCTTTTTCGGCATCGCTGACGGAGGTATCGGCATCCTCGGGGATGGCGATTTCGTTTTCTTTTACGATGTCATTAAGCGACGTTGCTATCTTCAGGAAAACGTTGCTGCCGATCAATTGGGAGTTGGCGGCGGGCCCCTGATACGGATCGACCATCGTCACACCCGAAGAATTAACCTCACTGAGCATCGAATACTGACCTGTCAGGTCGAAAGCTTCGATCCCCAGATTTTCCCATTTCGTCGGTGGGAACTGTTCGATGAAGCTGGTCTGTTGTTCGCGTGTCATTCCGGCGAAAAGATTATCGATCATGTCTGATGACACGGTTGCCATGTCATCAGCACCGGCATTGGTCGCAAGCGCGTATTCACCAAACTTGCGTGACGCATCAATGAACTTGCCAAACGCGTCCGAAATGTCGCCATTCTCGGCGGTAATGCTGTCCATTGCTGTATCGAGCAAAGTCTTGGCAGAATCGATTGCGGCGTCGGCGAATGTTTTTGCGTGGTCCTTGATCGGCTGACGTTGCTCGGACGACATGCCGATCTCGCCAGAAAAGGCGCGCAGCATGGCGGTGGCCGGCATATCCAGGCCATCAAGGTCGTTTTCCATCCGGGCAACCAGTTGTTCAATCATCTGCCCTTTGGCACCGTCCACCATGTCCAGATAGGCTTGGTCTGCACCGTTTGCATTTTCCGGTACGTCCCGAAGCAATTTGGCTGCTTCCATCATGGACGGCAGGATATCGGCAAGCGGTTTGTTCGCGGCAAGGTCGCGGGTCACGTTTTGCATCGACCGGGTAGCAGATTCAGCCGTGACCATGGTCGATGCGGTTTGGGCATTGGATGCCAACAGCGCGAGAACATCCTTGGCGCCCGCCTTTGCCAGGTCTGTGTCCTGTGCGTCAGAGATCCGGTCCTGGCTGGAGACCAGTGCAAGCTTTTGCGAAAGATGCTGCACGCCATCGCGCGATAGCTCTTCCATGCTGTTGATCATGGCGTTCTGCAGTATGTTCTGAAGCGGCTGTCCTGATTTCAGAAGGCTATCCACCGACTTGGCGATTGCCGACATGTTTGGCGGTGTCTTGTTGTCGGGGTTTGCCAGCTCCTTGACCAATGCGCCGATATTGTTGCGCAGCTCAGTTGTGTTTTTCTGAACAAGATACTGGGCGCGGACCTTGGTGCCGGGAATATGTTTGAGAATGCGATCTGCAAGGCTGGTCGGTGCGCCTGCCTGGCCTGCATTTGCGGCACGGCCCTGCGGCGGAGGAGCGACTTCGAGTTTCATGCCCGCCAGGCTGACATTGTGCCGTGCCTCGACATTCTCCATGCCGCCGAGTTGATGCGCGACCGGGTTCTGAATACCGATATTTGGCATGACCTGACTCCTTCCTGCGAACAGATGAATTATCTGGATAGTAAGTGGCAGGAAGGGCCATGTTGGTTCCCTGAAATATCAGGTTATTGCGCAAATTTGCTGGAAGTCACGGGATAGGTCGTGTCGGTTGGCAAAGACTAGTAGGGCGTTGCCTCACTTTCGAGCCAGCGCAGGATTTCCGCGACCGGTTCGATCAGGTCGCCGGGAATGAACTGATCGACGGTTGCTGTCTCGTACAGTGATCGGGCAAGCGGGACGTTGCGCATGATTGGAATGCCTTCCTGCTCCGCAACTTCCATCATGCGTTTGGCAACTGCACCTTCGCCGGCAGAAATCACAACCGGCAGCGGCGTTTCATCGGCCTCGTAATAGAGGGCGATGGCAATGTGTGTCGGGTTTGTCACAAGAACCTTTGCCTTTCGTGTGCGTTCGATTGTGGAGTTCTGCATCATTTCCTGATGAAGTTGCTTACGCTTTCCTTTAATCAGCGGGTCGCCTTCGGACTCCTTGTATTCGCGTTTGACCTCGTCCTTGGTCATTTTCAGCTGTTTTTTGTGCTGGAAGCGTTGATAGGCAATGTCAAAGAAGCCGACGATGAGGTAAGCCGCCGACGTATAGATCATCACCTGCGTGACAGTCTGGGCGAGGATGGCTGTGACACCGGACAGGCCGCTGGGCGGCACCAGCATCAGATCCCCAAGTGCGCCATAGACGACCAGATAAATCAGGATCGACAGAAACACGACTTTGAGGATGTTTTTGAGAAACTCTACCATGTTCTTGGCCGAAACCATGTTCTTGGCATTGGCCCCGACATTGAGTTTCTTCGCACTTGGTTTGAGGGATTCGAAGGCAAACAGAACCCCGGTTTGAACCATCTCGGCAAAGACACCAAGGATCAGCGCGATCAGTATTGGCGGCACAATAATCCCGATCGAACGGTTCATGATTTCGGTGCTGATGGGCGCGATCATTGATGAAACGGGATGGCCATACATCTCGGCGGGCAGGACCATAAGCGCCATCATGTCTTCGAGGATGTTAGCACCATTACCGATGAAATAGCCAATCAGCGCGATCAGCAACACGGTCTGTGTGAAATCCTTTGATTTCGCGACCTGACCCTTGTTTCGGGCGTCGCGTAATTTCTTGGGAGTTGGATCTTCGGTCTTTTCATTCATGCCGCTACTCCATCACACCACGTAGTTCATACAAGTGATCGGTAATGGCGCGCAGCTCTGGCCCCAGATATTCAAATAGGAAGCCGGCATAAATGATCAGAACAAACAGGCCGACCGCACTTTTGATCGGCATAGACAGGAAGAACACCTGCAATTGCGGGGCGAACCGGCTGATCATGGCGAGGCCAAGTTCTGACAGGAACATTGCGATCAGGACGGGTGCTGCCATGATCATGGCGACATACATAAAACGATCAAGTTGCTGCAGGAAGAACAGCCCGCCGTCATTTCCAACAAACTTTGGCCAGAAGGAGCCGATCGGCCAAAAGATGAAGCTTTCATAGACGGCGCGCAAAAGAACCAGCAAGCCGCCGCTGATCAGAAAGAACACGCTTGCCGCCTGGTTAAGCAAAATCGCCAGGGGCGATGTCGTCACACCTGTCAGCGGGCTCATGGTGCTCGACATGGTTGCGCCGCGCTGGTTATCGATGATGAAGCCGATGGCCTCAATCGCCCAGAACAGCATCGCGACAAGAAATCCCATCACAAAACCGATAAAGGCTTCTTTGCCGATGATCGCCATGACCAGAAGCGGGCTGTCCTTGGTTTCAATAACCGCTGGCATCGCAAGCGGAATGACGGCAAGGGCAAACACCGCCGCAACGCTGTTACGGATCAGTCCGGGCAGGATGGATTTGCCAAACATGGGCAAAACGATGAACAGGCCAAGGAAGCGCGCGACAGCAAAGGACAGGGCGACTGCAATGGTATGCAGATCGTAAACACCCCAGTCCTGAAGCTGCTCAATGACCATAACCCGCGCCTTAGCTTGTCAGTTGCGGAAAGTCGGTGAATACCGCCAGTGCAAAACGGTAAAGCTCGCCACCGATCCATGAGGCGGTCATGAACAGGACAATGCCCACGGCGGCAAGTTTGAAACCGAATGACAGGGTTTGTTCCTGCACCTGTGTGAGGGCCTGAAGAAGACTGACCAGCGTGCCGACAACGGCGGCCGCAATGATCGGGGGTAATGACAGCATCAATGTCAGAACCAGTGCCCGGGTCAGGAAGCTTATGATATCGCCTTCGAACATTTCCGCATCCTTTCCCTAGTTCACGTAGCTCAGAACAAGTCCGTGAATCAGGCGAGACCAGCCATCAACCATCACGAACAGGAACAGTTTTAGCGGAAGTGAGATCGTCATCGGTGAAACCATCATCATACCCATTGCAAGCAGGATGTTGGAAACGATCAGATCGATCACGACAAACGGCAGATACAGAAGAAAACCGACTTCGAATGCTGATGTCAGTTCGGCGACCGTGAAGGCCGGGGCCAGAACGAGAAAACTGTCCGGGCCAAGCTGAGCCGCAAGATCGGCAGGCCAGATCTGGGCGATTGTCTGAACGAAGAATTCCCGCTGGGTTTCGTCCGTATGCTGCATCAGAAAATAGCGGAATGGCTCGAACGCCTGCGCCAGCACATCAAACAGGTTCGCCGTGTCATTAAACGACACATTACCTTCCTGCAGGATGTCAAAAACGGAAGCCCCGACCGGCGCCATGATGTAAACCGTCAGGATCAATGCCAGCCCGTAAAGCGCCATGTTTGGCGGAATTTGCTGAACGCCCAGTGCGTTACGCACCAGAGATAACACAACCGCAATTTTTACAAACGATGTCGTGATAACGATAACGAACGGGATCAACGCCAGCAGCGCCAGCAACAGGGCAAGTGTTAATGGATCAGGAATATTGATCATCGTCCGCTTCTAGTCCTTGTCGGGGGTGGACGGGATATTCCATCTGGTAATGCGAAGCCCCGTGCGGCCATCAAGGTCAACCAGTTCACCACGCCCCACGGCAGCACCATTTGCGCGTATCGTGACCATATTTTCCGGCGTGCGGCCGGTTTCAAACACACTGCCGACCCCGGTTTTGTTGAGCTCCGCAAGTGATAGTTGGTGCACGCCAAGGTCAAAGCTGAGTTGCACCGGCAAATCGGCGAGGCTGCTGATGTCGACCGGTTCGGAAACGGCGCTTTCTTCAGTTTCGTTTTCCGGGATGTCGCTGTCCTCGTCGACGATTTCAGGCGCATCGGAAGGGGGCATATTCACGGTAATGACCTCTTGAATAGTGATTTGGGTGCCTGTCCAAACACCGCGCAAACCAAGTCTTTGGGAAACCCGCAACAGTATCGACCCGGTGTCATCGGGGATGCTGATGGTATCGGGGAAAATGACGTCACCAGTGGTGAGGTTCGTGAAATCTGTGAACGAGAGGGAGCTCTCACCGATTTCGAGGCGGACCTTTGTCGGAATGTCAGGTGCCTTGAGCGTCTCATCCATCGGGACCTGCTGACAAAGGGACGCCAGCACTGGCAGTGCACCGTTAGAAGCAAAGAGCATTATTGTGCAGGTCGATGCATCACCGTCTGGCATGCCGTTCAAGGTTGCCGACATGATGTTGTTATATTCAGTAACGGCGTCGCTCTGCTCCAGTCCCAGCAATTCAAAGGTCAGTCCTTGTGTTGCCAGGCTTGCCACCAATTCGCCAATGGCCACTTCAATTAGCGCCAAAGACAGGGATTCCGGAACGTGGCTGATTGGTGTTCCGGCAGGTAAAGTCGCGCTCAGAATATCGCCAAGGAAGTCGACCGGTACTTTGACGGCGATGGGGTGGCTGGCAAGTGTTGCCCGAAGGGTAAAGGCCGATCCCGGTGCAGCGCGTTGGACTTCGTGGCGTGCGAGCATGCTTACCTGCACCTGCCAGTCACGACCTGCGAAGGTGACGGATGCTGGAAGGCGTGGCATTGCCAGAATGTTCAAGGCCTGACGTGTCTCGCGGTCAATTTTCGGAGAAGCCAGCGGGCGCATATTACTCATAGGCCATCATCCTCGCCGTCTTCATCTTCTTCATCGTCGCCTTGATATTCCTGACTGGATCGGCGGTTGCTATCACCCTCGTTGGTTCCGGCACCGCTGTCCTGCACGGTGATAACGTCGACATCCTTCTGCAATACCTTGGACAGGCGCGACGCAAGGTCGTCTTGCCGCTGATTAAGGAAGTTGGAACTGTCGGCATTGCTGATGACAAATTCCGCCACAAGCCTGCCATCGCGTTCTGAAATGCGAACTTCGGTTCCGGGCAGAACAGCCTCGTTGAGCTGAATGCGGACTTCGGTTGAACCACTGGTTTCGCCGACCATAATGCGCGATGTAAGGTTCTGCGCGAGCTCATTCAGGCGGTTGTCGCTTGCCATAGGTGACAGTGGCTGAGCAGGTTTGACCGGCTGGGATTGATTGGTGTTCATCTTGCCAAAAAGCTGCATTGGCGACTGGGGTTCGGATTGACTGTTACCCTGGCCTTTGTCATCGCGCCGGGAGCCCGAGCCATCCTGACCGCCGTCTTTGTCACCCGATTGTTGGTCACCTTTGCCCTGTTGATCGCGTTCGCGTCGCTCAAGGGACTCATTGAACCGTTTCACATCATCCTGCGCCGGGGGACTTTGATCCATTTTGGGCCCGCTGTTCGAAGACGTGCTTTCGGTGTTGACCGTGCTGTTGCTTGGGGCTGACGTGCCGCTGGTACCTACCATCCGTGCTGCTCCTCTTCCCAGCTTTCAATCATGACCGGCGAGGTGAACTCTTCCATCTCCATCTCTTCCTTGTAGGCCAGCGCCTCGCGCAATTCTGCGTCGTAGCTTTCAGCCAGATCTTCGAATTTCTCACGCTGACGGCTGGCTTCACTCAGCCGCTGTTCCGCAAGATGAACCGCCTCAAGAGCCTGCTGATGGGCCTTGTTTGCATCATCGATTGAAGTCTGAATTGCCTGTTCTTCATCACGCAGCATCAGGATGCGGGTGCGCAATTCTTCGATTTCACGCACCTTGACTGTCTTCTGGCAGATCTCGGTGAATAACTGATCCTGATGCTCGACCATCCAGACACGGTATTCTTTAAGCTTGTTCTCAAGCTCGATAACCTTGTCGGCCGCTTTTCGCGCCTCAAGCCGTGCCAAAGACAGACGACGTTCGGCACCTTGTTCGCGACGGATCTTGAGCTCAAGGAGTTCGGCGAAGATGTTCGACATTAACCGACGACCTCCTGCAATTGCCGCAGGGTTTCGTCGAACGGAACGAGTTCATCGGTCTGTTGCTGCAGGAAGGCACGGATCGCACCAATCTTGTCGAGTGCCTCGTCAGACGCGGCATCTGTACCGCGTTGATATTCGCCGACTTTCACCAGCAGCTCAATCTCGTAGTATTTCGCCATCAGTTCCCGCAGGCGCCCGGCGGCGGCCTTGTGTTCGGGGGTGATCACGGCGTTCATCACACGGCTGGCAGAGGCCATGACATCAACGGCGGGGTAATGGTTCGCCGATGCCAGTTTGCGAGACAGAATGATATGACCATCAAGGATCGAGCGGGTTTCATCGGCAATCGGTTCATTCATATCGTCCCCTTCAACAAGGACGGTATAGAGTGCTGTGATTGATCCCTTGTCATTCATGCCAACCCGCTCCATCAGTTTGGGAAGGGTGGCAAAGACAGAAGGCGGATAGCCGCGACGGGTTGGCGGTTCGCCGGCAGCAAGGCCGATTTCGCGCTGTGCCCTGCCAAATCGGGTGACAGAGTCCATCAGGAACAGGACTTTCTTGCCCTGATCGCGGAAGTACTCGGCGATTGCCGTTGCGACATAGGCCGCCTTGGCGCGTTCCATTGACGATTTATCAGATGTGGCGACAACCAAGACAGATTTTCGTCGGCCTTCCTCGCCCAGTTCATGTTCGATGAATTCGCGGACTTCGCGGCCACGTTCACCAATCAGCGCGATGACAGTGACGTCGACATCGGCCCCTTTGACCAGCATGCCAAGCAATGTACTTTTACCGCCGCCGGCTGCTGCAAACACACCAACCCTTTGGCCTTCGCCACATGTCAGAACGCCATCCAGAACGCGAACACCAAGGGACAGTGGGGATGAAATGATGCGGCGCGTAAGCGGGTCCGGGGCTTCCTGATAGACCGGATAATGTTGCTCGACGGTAAGGGGGCCACGTTCGGCGACATCAAGCGGACGACCAAGCCCGTCAAGCGTCCGGCCAAGAAGGGCAGGTCCGACCGGCACCATATGTGCGCGACCGGTCGGAATGACTTCCGTCGCAGTCGAGATACCATACATATCCCCGATCGGGGTCAGAAGGGCGGCATCCTTGGCAAAACCCACGACTTCGGCCTGAAGTTCAAATTTTTCGCCGGGCGTGCGCAGAATGCAGATCTCTCCGATCCGGACCGATGGCACAACCGCGCGAATGATCGTTCCGACGACCTGTGCAACCCGACCCTTGATGGTCAGGGGCTGCACTTCGTTCAGCGCAAGTGCCATCATATCCGTGATGTAGGAAAAATCACGCATCAGTTATCTCCGGCAACCATGGGCTTGGTGACGGTTGTGCCTTGACTGCCAAGAACGCGCTCGAACGAGTTGTGAATGGCTTCCAGCTGGGTATCGAGACTTGCCTCGACCGAGCCGATCTCTGTTTCAAGAATGCATGCACCCGGCGCGAGCCGCACATCCGGTTCGACCGACAGATAGGAAATGGCCGGGTAGGCACTCAGCAGGTCGTTGATTTTATCTTTGACGGCCTCACTTTCGGCCGGGTTCAGGCGAACGGTCACCTGATTTTGGGTGCGAACGGCTGCAAGCCCGGTACGCACGATCCGGAAAATAAGGTCCTGGCTGTCGAGTTCTCCGATGACCTTGGTTACGGCAGTGGAAACAAGGCCAACTACATCATGCTCGATCTTCTCAAAGTAGTTTACGGTGCGCGATACGTTGTCGAGCATCCGTTCAGCTTCTTCCAATCGTGCTTCGGCAATACCTTCTTCAAAGCCACGCTTCTTTTCGGCTTCGAAGGCGTCGAGCGCATCTTTACGGATTTGTTCGGCTTCCTGTTTGGCCTGTTCGATTATATCCTTGGCCTGGGCAATCGTATCGACGGTTTCGCCCTTGAGGACGCGCGCGGATGGATCGACCGAGATGGTGCTGTTGGCGTTTCTTATGCGGAATGCCATTGCGGGGCGACCTCCCTGATAACACGTTTGACGAGCCCGCTTGCGACAGGCCCGGACAACGTGATGCCGTCAGCATCAAGCGTGATGTCCTTGGGTAATTTAAGGGCAAGGCGACTTTTCAGGGCATTTGGCTCAGACGTCATCGCGCAGCCAACAATCGCGGCACCGCTTGCCATCAGGTTGTCATTCGTCAGATCGACAATTGATATGCCGGTATCAGGCAAGATTTTTTGTGGTGCGATGAGCGGGCTCTTGTTCAGGACAAAGTCAAACTCTCTGGTGCCGATCCTGTCCTTGCATTGGCGAATATCATTCGGGGTCATCAGGTTGCGGATGCTTTGCCCCGCACTGCAAAGACCAAGAAAACGTACGATCTCGACAAATATTGATGAGGGCATCAAGGCAAGTGCGCGCGAAACGGCATCGTCAAAAGCCGTGACCCATTTTCCGATCAGATCAAATTCTTCGAGCAGATATTTATTGAGATGCCCGGCAACGGAGCGCGACGTTGCCGCAGCTTCAATTGTTGCCGTTTGCAAGGTTGATGGCAGTCGGGTCTGATCGACATAGCCCAACGGCAGAAAATTGAAGGCATATGTTCGCGCCCAGTCTTCCCGGCGCGCCATTGCTGCGGTGAAATCCGCTTGAGTTTGCGAACCATCACTCAGCATTGGCTGGCTCGCTTGCCGTTGATGACCGGAAATTCAGAAGGTCCGGCTTCTTCCAGAGAACAGCCAGAACCCCGACCCCGATCAGGCTGAGACACAGCGCAACAATCAGTCCAATCAGCGTGACGGAGAAATCACTTGCGGACGAGACGGCGACATCAAACCCCATGACGCGGGTGACAGGGCGCATGTCCGAAGTAGAGCTTGCAGCGATCACTGCAGAAGGAACCAGGATCACAGACACATTGTCATAGGCTAGTTGCGAGATGCTGTTCACGACAAGCCGTTTGATCTGGGGAACGACGTTTTCAACAACTGAGTCCGGTTCATGTTTGATGAAAACAGACGCAGAGGCCGGGTCGCTTGCTGCAGACAGGCCCGTGCTTTCGCTGGGCAAGACAACATGCACGCGCGCCGTGACAACGCCGTCAATTTGGGTGATGGTCTCAGAAAGTTCCTGTGACAGCGCGTAGATGTAGCGGACCTTTTCTTCAAGCGGTGAGGAAATCAATCCTTCCTTTTTGAAGACATCGCCCATCTTGACGAATTGCTGTTGGGGCAATCCTTTCGCACGCATGATGCCAAGCGCTTCGGCGACATTTTCGGATCCGACGGAAATCACCAGACCTTCTGCGCCAGGCGATTTCTGTGCATCAATGCCGGTATTGAGCAGCACAGACAGGATCTGGTTTGCCTCATCTTCCTGCAAACCCGACACCAGTTCGACTTGTTCGCTACACGCCGTTAACGCAAGGCTGACGAACAGCGAGATGAGCAACTTTCTGAGCATGTTCAATTTATTGGGCCTTCATCAACTGATCGACGGTTTGGGTTGATTTGGACACAACCTTGCTGACCAATTCCTGCTGGATCGCCCAGCCGGTCACTTGCATCTGAAGTTCAACCATGCCTTTGACGTCCATCGCACCGGAAGACGAGGAATTGTGGAGCGTATTCAGGATGTTATTTTCTTGGCCGCCCATCTCGGTGCGCATTTTTTCAAGGCCGCCAAGGATATGATCACCAATTGAACTGACCTTGCCTGTTACCTCTTCGCTCAACCCGGTAGGTGGAAGGGCAGCTGGTGTAATCACAGCGGCATGTTCGTCCGCGCCCGAGACTGCGGGCGACATGGTCGCGTTGAACTTTTCAACATCGGCCTCTGCTGCGGGAATGCGTGCCTGGGGGATCTGGGTTGCTGCATCTGCGACAGCAGTCGGACCTGCGCCAGGAATGGCGGCTGCTAAGCCATTGATTAATGCCATGGTGACCTCCGTCTAGACCGTTTCAGATTTGATGGATTGTGCCAGTGCGACAGCCTGCATGTCGGCGTTGCGCGAGATGACGCGATCAAGCGGAATTTCGCTTTCTGCGGCGCGTCCAGCCATTTTCATGCTCATGCCAAGGAAGGCCAGAGCCATGTCATTGTCCGGGTCCTTATCGAGAACGCGTTTCTGCAGCGTTGAAATTGCCTGATCGAATTTCTTGTCTGTTAAATCAGCAATAGCGAGGCCGATAACGGCCCCGCTTTCGCTGGGATTTGCTTCCAGTAATGCTTCAAGGATGTTTCTGGCAACGCTTGGCAAACCACGTCCGGCTGCCAGAAATCCTATTTCAGCAAGTAATTTGCTTTCCGGTACATTTACGGGAGTCATCCCTTACCCCTTGTTGTGATCAGATTTGCAGGATGTTGCGCCGTGTCTGGCTGTCCTGTTGGATCTGTTGTTCGAGCTGCGAGCGAATGTCTTTCATCATGTCGCGCCAGGCTTGCTCTGCCTCACGCAGGTTGTCCATTTGCTGGCGACTGACATCCGAATGCCCCTGATCTGCTTCGGCATCAGCTTTGGCCATTTCGGACTCGCGTGTCGAACCAGCTGCTGCGATTTGACCGATACCGCCAGCAACATTTCCAAGAGCGCTACCAGCTTGGTTTATACTTTGGGCTTTGGTTGATGCCGCGGTTGCCGCTTTCGAGAAGAACTCGGCCGTTTTTGTCATGCCGTTTTTGGTGGCTGCCGTCGCTTGGTCGGCGTACGACGCACTTGTATTTGACGCCTTCATCGCCATTCCGGCAGCGCCCATCTGGATCAGGCCCGACCCAATCTGAACTGCGCCCTGAATTGCTGCTGCTTCAAATGCCTTGTTGGCCGCTTTGCGCAGGTTTTCGACCTTGCTTTCCATTGCTGTAACCATCTCGTCCATCCGGTTCAGACGGTCTTCACGGTCAGCTTTGCGGTTTTCGGTCGACATTTTGTGCATGAGTGACATGACGGCAAACATGTCGACGGCTGCATTATCGCCATCCCCGGGCAACTTATTCAAAAGTCCTGAGATGTCCTTTGCTACCGTGTTGCTTGGGGCTGCAAGGGTCGGGCTGTTCCCGTCCTTTGAAATTCCAAGGTCGTTGATATCGGCCGCATTGCCCTGACGTGCGGCTTGCGTGGCTTTCTTGCTGCCGGTGGCGTTCGTGCTTTCTGCCTCGTTGAGCTGGTCAATATGCTGCAACGGGTTCGGCGAATTGGTATTCGAGATTGTATTGCTCATAACCATTTCCTTTTGGGCCGTTGGCCACGTTTAGATCATACGGCGCGTAATCTGCATTTTTGTTTCCGCAGTCGAAGACACCATCTCCGCGACCTTTTGCATGCAGTCTTGTGCTTGCTCGACAATTTCCTGCAGACGATCTGAATCCTCGTCCATCAAGGCCTGCAGCTTTGCGAGGAACTTTTTGATGTCGACCTGATCTGCTGCTAGTTCGTCCGCATCCCGCTGATCAGCGGCAGCCGCGATGTTGACTCCGCCAGAGGTCACGTTTGCGGCACCACCAATCACACCAGCAGCAACAGAGACCTTGGCAAACAGGGCAGGGGCTTGGGAGACCGCGTTTGCTGCACCAACCCCGGCAGCCAAACCGGCGACCGCAATGGCAACCGTAAAGGTGATCCCCATGATCATCCCGGCTTTTTGCGCCATTTCTTCATCGTTGGGATACATGGCCTTTCCAAGCGCCATGGCACCCGCCTGCAACGAGAAGTCGGGTCCACCCGCCTCCACTGAAATTGTCGAGGCCAGATCAACCACCGAAATGGCAGCAACAGCAATCAGAACACCGGCAACCAGCGGCGACGCAGCTCCTGCTGTCACTACAGCCAGGGCGACGGAGGCAACGACTGCGGCGATCTTGCCGATGATGCCAAATATTTTGCCGATCTTGGCTTTGGCCTTGGCATCCGCAATCTTGTCCCACTGCTCCTCCATCTTTTTCTGGAGCTTTTCATTCTGTTCTTTTTTGATTTCGCCGTTATTACGCACTTCCTCTGCCGTAGCCTTGGACATCTGGTCGCTCAGCTTCGATTTTGCTTGCTGCAACAACATGACCAGGCTTTCGAAATCTTCGTTCGCCGGTGGCGCAAGTGTCGGTGCGTTAGACGGACCGGTCAGCTCCGGCGGCAGGTTCTGAGCCGCACCATATTTTGCGCCAGCCTTGCCAGCTTGAGCTGCCTGTATGTTCTGTGCGTTTTCAACATCGGTATTTCCGGGCAGCGGTGTCGCGCTGCTATTGTTTACGCCAATGGTACTCATTTTATTCCTCCCTTCGCGGGACTGAACAGGCGCGACCGATCATGATCCATCCAGATGGGCACAATCGTCGTGCGACCTAATAGGTGCCGTGTCTTTTGCGAGGGCCTAGTTGCTGGCCAATGCATCAAGCAGCACATTTGCACGGTCGCGTATTGCGCTTGCTTCTTCGCCTTCGACTTCTTCCAGGACATAGCCAAGCATTTCTTTGGCATCGTCAATTTCGCCGATGGCGATCAGACATTCCGCGATATGGAGCTTCGGCTCGACATCAAGGGGGGCAATTGCCAAAGCAGCGCCATAGGCCTGAATGGCTTCGGGGAACATCTGCATCATCTGGCAGGATGCCGCCAAACCCTTGTGGTATTTCGGCTCGAAGTGATTATAGACGCTGAGCATCGAGAAGGTCTGTGCCGCATCGTGGTATTTTCCTTGGCGATAGGCATTGAAACCAAGCGCATAGATCGCCTCTAGTTCGTCCTCGCCAAGGCCGCGAAGGGCGGCAATCGTGCTTTTGTTTTCAAAGAGCTCTGTTGCCATCGTTTCGATAACTTCAGGGTTGATGCTGTCACTGGTTTGCTCGGTGGTCATCAGCTTGTTCCTTTTCTCAGGCTCAGCGCATGTTGCCGACAATAGCGTCGAGGGATTTCTGAATTTTCTGCAGGGTATTGGACAGGGTGTCGAAGGCCTGATTGCGTTTGTTCATCAGACTTTGCATCCGGATCATGTCGAGCTGTCCTGTAGAGTTCAGGCCATCGATCTTGCCTTTGATGTCGTTGATCCAGGTGTCGATGGTCTTCTGCTGGGCGTCGAATTTTCCGGTACCCGGTTCGTTGATGCGGCCATCAGCAGAAGAGGTTACGTTGACATTCGGAAGGCCACGCAGGTCGTCCATTGAGCCGTCGCCCGGGAGCTGCAGGTCAATTTTGACGCCCTGTTCTGCCAACTGGCGGACGATTTCGCGGGCCTGCGACTTGTTCGCACCAAGGTCGGCCCACTTATCGGGGTTATCACCAGAGGGACGGACCGCGCGAAGCGAACTGAGCAAGTCATTAAGCTGGCGAACCTGCTCGTTGCGCGACTGGATTTCCTTGATCTGATCAGCCATCTGGCTTTCAAGGTTGCTGGCGCGTTCGGCCTGAACCAGCATCATCATTTCTTCCATGCCCATGCCGGGCTTGATGCCCTCAACGCCGTTGACGTTATTACCAGAAACTCCGGTCACCATGGTTTCGTCCTCCGTAGGTGGATTAAGCGCCGTTAGCGCATGTTGCCAACGATGGCATCGAGGGATTTCTGAATTTTCTGCAAGGTGTTCGACAGGGTGTCGAAGGCCTGATTGCGTTTGTTCATCAGGCTTTGCATCCGGATCATGTCGAGCTGGCCGGTTGAGTTCAGGCCGTCGATCTTGCCCTTGATGTCATTGATCCAGGTGTCGATGGTTTTCTGCTGGGCGTCATAGCCATTGCTGCCATACTCATCAGAAATCCCGTCTCCATGGGTCGTCTTGACCGTGACGTTCGGCAGGCCTTTCAGATCATCCAAGGAACCGTCATCAAGGAGCTGAATGGTTACCGGGACCCCTGCTTCGGCCAGAGCGCGAATGGTTTCGCGTGATTCCTGACGATTGCTACCAAGGACGGCCCACTTATCGGGGTTATCACCAGAGGGACGAACCGCGCGAAGCGAACTGAGCAAGTCATTAAGCTGGCGAACCTGTTCGTTGCGCGACTGAATTTCCTTGATCTGGTCTGCCATCTGGCTTTCAAGGTTGCTGGCACGCTCGGCCTGGACGAGCATCATCATCTCTTCCATACCCATACCGGGCTGAATACCCTGCACACCAGATGTTGCGCCTGCACCGCTTACACTGCTCATATCCTCAACTCCTGCTTGTCGTCGTTTCCGAGTATTGGTCTGCCTGGATGTCTTTAGATTGGTCAGATCATCCGGCGCATGCGCTTCATCGAGGCGCTGGTCTTTGTCTGCACCTGTGTCAGGCTTTGACGGGCTGCGTTGACTTCCTGCTCGATTTCTTCGAGGTCGGCAGAAAGCTGCGCACGGCCTTTTGACTTTTCGCTTTCCGGCAACGCGCCAAAGGCCTGGTCCATTGCCTCACGGCTGACACCACCTTTGGAAAACAGCGCATCCGTTTCCTTGATCGCGCTTTCAGCCTGATTGCACAGCGCTTCGAGCTGTTTGACGATTTCAAGTGCCTGAACTTCTGGTTCGACTGTCATTTTTCGTCCTTCGGTTTGCTTGGTTAAAACCCTGCGTCGTTGCCTGATCCAGCAATTTGGAAAGCGTTGCGACCCTTTCTGCAGATTAAGTAACAGGCGATCAGGATCAGTTCCCTGAGCCGTGCATTTTTTCGTGCAAACAAGTTGGAAAATTCAGGGAACTGATCGGGGGATTTTGCCACTTAATATTCAGCACGCGTGTGTGCGATCACGAATAAAGGGAGTTGGCGTAAATGGTGGGGCTTGAAGGTGTTCAGTCTGCCAACATTCAGAATCAGAATTCCGGTCCTCAATCCGATATCGGTCAGCGCACCGGATCGTGGCAGGGCCAGAATGTTTCTGTGCGTCAAAACCCGACATCAATGATTGCTGATGCCGCAGAAGAAATGACTTTTGCTGCTTCTGAAAAAGAAGAAGCAAAAGGCATTCAGGAACGCACGGTCAAACAGGCGGCATCTCGGCAAATTCCGACGGTCGAGAAGATCAATGAGTATATTCAGACTGCAAACGAAGCGTTTGATCAGGGCAAGCTTGAGCAACTTATCGCCAAGCTGAGATCCGGGACGAACCCGTTTGAAGCCGCGTCTGCATTCGGCGATATTACCGATCAGTATGCCGCCTTGTCTTCGGCCTACCATGAGCTGGAAGCCGAAGGTGGTTTTGATGACATTCTGGAACAGCTTCAGGACGCGATTGAGGAGCTCGATGACGACTTTGGGCCAGACATTCGTGCCGGGTTTAACATCGCATCAACCGCCTCGCTGTTTGGTGCAGGCAATAGCGAACGAACCCAGTCATTCCGGGACTGCTATCGTGGTCTGATCGAAGAGGGGCAGACACTTGCGCAGTCCTTCTCGGGGATTTGTGAAAGGTTTGGACGCGACGAGCTGCCCAATGCCGTGGAAAAGCTCCTGCGTGCGGTTGGCGATGATTTGAGTGCACAAGGACCGTCAAGCGAGCCGGTTCTGCTCAAATCGTTGATTGACGAATTGTATGCGGTGGAAGTGATCGGTACAGGGCTTGAGCAGTGCGACATGCTCTCGGAAAACATGGAACGCCGTTTCGGGTGCGATAGCGTGGAACCGGTCGCCGTCATGCAGGGCTTGCTTGATATTGCAGCGGCTGGTTGGACCACCAAGGATTCCTTTAACCGGCTTTTGAACGACAGCGGTGTCGCCGAGACCGAAGCCCAAATCGGCTTCCTTCAGGAAATCAAAACAGTCGTAAGAGAGATGCCGTTACGGGCATTTGCGGACCAGGAAGCCAAGGACAAAGTCATGATGGCCCTGCAGGAAAGTCTGGATGACGTGATCGAACGCGAAGAGGATGAATTGTTGTGAACTGGATCGAAGAAACCCTCAAACGGTTCGGTGAGGAGATCGGCATCGAGAATCTTGGTTTGTCCGAACTGGCAGATGGTCGAAACGGCCTTGTTCTGGATTTTGATGATGGTGAGCGATCGGTCTGTTTCGAACAGGCGGGGGATGATCTTCTGGTGTATCTGTCGCGTCATATACAGCATGTTGATGATGCGAAGCTGGCAGAAGCCCTGTCTTTCGGGAACTACAAAAATACGCGGACCGCGGGCATACAGGCGGCCCTGCGCGGCGAAAACACCTTGGTGTTTTTGACAAGAATATCTGCGGCACAAGTATCCCACATCAAACTTGAACAGTCGTTGGAGCTGCTTCAGTCGGCCCATGAGGCACTGGATGGCCGTTAGGCCTTCCGGTGATTTTGGAAACGCAAAGGTCAGGTACAGAAACGATGGTCGATATCAGAATTGGCGGTTTCAATTTCAATCAGGGAATTGATCGCATCATCAATCAGTCCGACGAGGTAAGTAAGCAATTGCCACAGGCAACATCGTTGCCGCCGTCGCAGGATGTTGGTGTCGACAGGCTTGCTGCTGTTTTGGACAAGCCGGGTATCAAGGATGTGCTTGAAGCGGAACTCAAGCCGGTGATCGAAGATCGCGGGCTCCTTGCGCCGGGCGCATTCAAGCAGGCTCTTGGCGATGCCATAACCGAGCTTGAGCGCCTTCGGACGGAAGACAGCCAGAATGACAAGGCCTACAAGGCAGCCATTCGTGTGTTGAACGAAAACCGTGAAATCGAAGGCATGCTGCAAAACTATGTGCGCGCGCTTTTCAAGGGGTAGGAGACAGGTTGTTGAGTGACGTTTCAGTCGAGCCTCGTGAGGATGATAATCGGGTGAATTCGGGTCCGGAAACTGGCGGAGAAACATCATCCGGGCTGCCGGATGCAGCGATTAGCACCGAAGCCCGAAAAGCATCCGCGATCGTTGATGCAAAGGCAAGCGGCTGGAATGTTGTCGACGCACTTGCCTTTTTCTATGCGCAGTATGGCAAATTCCGCCATTCCCGGGCGCTTTATGCTGCCCTTTATGCGCAGTTCCCCGAAAATCAGAGATACGGACTTGGTCTCGCCAGTGCCCGGTTGGCCTGCGAGGACTATGAAGGCTGCCTGAAACTCGCGAATTATTTGGCAACGCGGCCAAACCCGCCGGCGAG
>TARA_B100000674_G_scaffold237238_1_pt1 | contig 24650 bp, 25 predicted proteins | sample TARA_B100000674 | Tara Oceans TARA_B100000674 (sample SAMEA2622759) | marine metagenome | biome: marine biome (ENVO:00000447); feature: surface water layer (ENVO:00002042); material: "saline water (ENVO:00002010), including plankton (ENVO:xxxxxxxx)" | depth 5 m
ATACTTTTTTCAATCTCCTCTGGATGATGAGCATAATCATCTATAAAAATTACATCATCATTAGATAAATGTGTTTCAAATCTTCTTTCTATTCCAGTAAAAGAGTTAATGGATTGAACAATATTCTCATTAGAAACATTTAATTTTTTAGATATAGATATGGCCGCTAGAGCATTAGAAACATTATATTCTCCTCCCATTTTTAACTTAAAATCTGTAACAATCTCCTCTCCAAATAGCACGTCAAAATGCATAATCTCATCTCTGCTAACAATGTTTTTGGATGAAATATCAGTAATATTTGAAGTGCTGTATTTTATAATAGAAATATCATTTCTATCAATCATTGTAGTATCAACACTATCTTCAAGGAACAATGTACCTCCACTTTTAATCTTGTTTGTAAAATCTGTAAATGCACTCTTTAAATTTTCTTTATTCTTATAAATATCTAGATGATCGGGCGCTACAGAAGTTATTACGGCAATATCAGGATTTAATGTTAAGAATGATCTGTCATATTCATCTGCCTCAACTACAACTAAACTATTTTTTGTTCCTAGAATTAGATTTGAATTATAATTAGAACAAATACCTCCAAGAAATGCTGTACAATCTATATTTGAATTGTACAAAATATGAGCAAGTATTGACGAAGTTGTTGTTTTTCCATGTGTTCCAGCAATAGCAATAGTAAAATTATCCTGTGTAATCTTTCCTAATAATTCTGATCTTTTCAGAATTTTATATCCATTATCTTTAAAATAAGAAAATTGATGGTTACTAATAGGAATGGCAGGTGTATAAACTACTAATGTTTCTTCTTTATTTTGCCTAACATCATCGGGTATTAAATTTATATCATCAGTATAATTAATATGAATATTTTCAGACTCAAGATCTAAACATAATGGAGTTCTGACCTTATCATAACCAAGTATATTTAAATTTCTTTTATTAAAATACCTAGCCAAGGCACTCATCCCAATACCTCCAATTCCAACAAAATAAATATTTTTATACTTATACAAATTCATTATTCTATCAATTCTAATGATAAATCCGCTACCCTTTCAGCTGCATCTGTAACTGATAATTTTTTAATATTACTACTTAATTCTTCCTGTAATTTTTTATTTTTAGATAAAGACATCAATTCCAATACAAGTTTACGCTTACTATCCTCATCTTTCACCATGAGTGCAGAATTCTTATTAACTAACGATTGTGCATTTTTTGTTTGATGATCTTCTGCCACGTTAGGTGAAGGAATTAAAATAACTGGCTTACCTATAAAACATAACTCTGAAATAGCAATAGCACCTGCTCTAGAGACAATAATGTCTGCTGTAGCATAAGCTAAATCCATTTCTTTAATAAAAACATGAGAACTAATTCCATCTAATTTAAACTTATCTGTTAGTTTATTTGAGTCTTCATTAAAAGATTTTCCTGTTTGCCAAATTAGATTTAGTTTATTTTTCTTGAATAAATTTAAATTTTGAGATATAGATTCATTTATAGTTTTTGAACCTAAACTTCCCCCCACCACAAGTACTGTTATATTATTATTATTTATATTAAAAAGCTTTTTTCCCTCTTCTTTTTTGTCTTTGAAGTTAACTATATTTTCCCTGATAGGATTACCTGTATATACCAATTTATCTTTTGGAAAGAAACGCTCCATCTCATGATAAGCGGTACACACTTTATCAACATGGCGAGATAATAATCTATTGGTTATTCCTGGATATGAATTTTGCTCTTGTATTACTGATGGAATTCCTTTCTTAGATGCTACATATAATAGTGGTCCGCTTGCAAAACCTCCTGTACCAATAACTAAATCCGGATTAAAATCTCTTATGATACTCCAGGACTTTAAAATACTACTAATTAATTTGAAAGGAAATAATAGATTTCTCATACTAAAACTCCTATGAAATCCACTTATCCACAAACCTTTAATAGTATATCCAGCTTCAGGAATTTTTTGCATCTCCATTCTGTCCTTAGCTCCTACAAATAACAATTCTAAATCTTTTACTTTCTTTTCTAAAGATTTAGCAATAGAGATTGCTGGAAAAATATGCCCTCCAGTGCCTCCACCACTAATTATGACCTTAAGCTTTTTCATATTCTCTATCGTTTGAATCTCTACTAACACTTAAAATAATGCCAATTGCAACACTGGTAAAAATAATAGATGTACCTCCCTTACTAATTAGTGGAAGTGTTTGACCTGTTACTGGAAATAACCCAACATTTACCCCCATATTAATCACAGCCTGTAACAACAATGCAAATGACAAGGATGCAACCATTAAGGATCCAAAAACACTTTTTGTTTTCTGTGAAATTATAATAGATCTGTAAAAGAACAATAAATACAAAAATATTGGAAAAAATCCTCCTATTAATATTCCATATTGTTCAACAGTAATAGCATATACAAAATCGGAAGAGCCAGCGTATAAGAAATGACGTTGAATACCTTTTCCTGGACCTTTTCCTAAAATACCTCCATTCCTTATTGCTATCTTAGACTCATTCAATTGATGCCCTTCATCTATAATATAATCATCTGTTGGTGAAATAAATGCATCTATTCTGTTAACCCACGTAATAGAACGTGGCATTAAATCCTGAAAAGGTGATATATATTTCCCAGCAAAATAAACTATTGAAGATCCTAATACTGCGATCATAACAATTGATAATAAAAATTTCAATTTAACTCTAGCAAACATCATCAACATAAATCCATTGATAAATACTAATGTTGCAGTAGAAAAATTAGATGGTAAAATAAGAGCACATGTAACAACAAGAGGTAAAAATAAATACCAACAAAAATCTTTCCAATTATTTATATAATCTCGATACTTACTTATTTGTCTTGACATAAAAACTAAAATAGCAATCTTAGCAAAATCAGAGGGTTGAAAAGATAAACTTCCTATAGAAATCCATCTCTTTGCTCCATTAATCTCCATTCCTATAAAATAAACAAATATTAATAAAAATATACTAATAATAATCCCTACAACACTCAATTTAGAGAAGTATTTAAACTTTAATTTATGTACAGCATACATTGTTATTAAACCTATTAATATGTTTCTAAAATGAGATTTTGTAGAGGATAATCCTTCAACACTATACACTACTAATACGGAAATTATCAGTAACAGAAATACTAATGTCCAGATAGTTTTATCTCCCTCTAATTTTATATTTTTTGAAAGATTTGACATTTTTTCTTATAAACTTCTAACCGATTTCTTAAATTCTAATCCTCTGTGTTCAAAATTGGAAAACATATCAAAACTAGCGCAAGCTGGTGATAATAAAACCGCATCACCTTTTTGTGCTAACTGATATGAAAAACCAACAGCTTCATGCATTGATTTAGCATCAACTATTTTATCTACATGACCAGCAAATGTTCTATGAATGTTCTTAGTACTTTCACCAATACAAACTATGGCCTTAACCTTAGTCTTTACAAGATTTAATAACTCACTGTAGTCGTTACCCTTATCTACACCTCCAACAATCCAAACTGTATTTTTATGCATGCTCTCCAATGCATACCACACAGAATTTATGTTTGTTGCTTTAGAATCATTTATAAATTCTATACCATGAACATTAATTACATGTTCCAATCGATGTTCCACATTTTGAAAATCTAATAAACTTTGTCTTGTAATAAAATCTTTTATCTCTAACACTCTTGAAGCTACTGCAGCAGCCATTGAATTGTAAACATTATGCTTTCCTTGTAAAGCTAGTTCCTGAATTGTCATTTTATTTTTATTTATATTAATATTTATTTGTTTATCTTTATAAAACGCTCCCTCATCAAATGTTTTATACAAACTAAATGGAAGCTTTTTTGCTTGAGTCTCTATCTTATTTCTTATATTTTCATCATCATAGTTATAGATTATAATATCTTCAGATTTCTGATTTTTTGTTATTCTAAATTTAGATTGTATATACTTCTCAAAGTCATTTTCATATCTATCTAAATGATCTGGTGTAATATTTAATATAATAGATATATCTGCTTTAAATTTCTCAATTCCATCTAATTGAAAACTGCTTAATTCTAAAACAATAAAGTCATAATCTCTATCAACAATTGATCTAGCAAAACCAGCACCAACATTTCCCGCTACTAAAACATCATATCCGGCTCTTTTTAATATATGTCCAATTAACAAAGTAGTGGTTGTTTTTCCGTTAGTTCCTGTGATTGCTATAATCTTTGCTTTAGTATATCTAAAAGCAAACTCCACTTCTGATAATATTGGAATTCCTTTTGATTTTAAATCTTGAATAATTTCTATAGAATCTGGAATTCCGGGACTTTTTACTACTTCTGTTGCAGATAAGATATCATGTTTTGTATGAACTCCCTCTTCCCATCTAATATCATTATTTGAAAGAACTGACTTTTCTGTAATTATTCCTTTATCAGAAACAAAAACATCATATTTATTCTTTTTAGCTAACAAGGCCGCTCCTATTCCACTTTCGCCTGCTCCAAGTACTACTAGTTTTTTCATCATCTTAACTTTAGTGTTACTATAGTAAGCACTGCCAACATGATTCCTACAATCCAGAAACGTGTAACAATTTTACTTTCATGATATCCTAATTTCTGATAATGATGATGTAAAGGAGACATCTTAAATATTCTTCTTCCCTCTCCATATTTCTTCTTGGTATATTTGAACCATCCTACTTGTAATACAACTGATAAATTCTCTATAAGAAATATCCCGCATAAAATAGGAAGAAGTAACTCCTTTCGAATTAAAATTGCAACTACTGCAATTATCCCCCCTAAAGACAAACTCCCTGTATCTCCCATAAATACTTGAGCTGGATATGAATTATACCATAAAAAACCTACACAAGAACCTACAAATGCAGACATGAAAATTACAATCTCTCCAACATTTGGGATATACATAATATTTAAATAATCTGCAGCTAAAATATTTCCAGAAACATATGCGAATACAGCAAGTGTTCCACCAATTATAGCGGAAGTACCAGTTGCTAGACCATCTATTCCATCTGTAAGATTTGCTCCATTCGACACTGCAGTTATTACAAATACAACAATCAGGACAAAGACAATCCACCAATAATCTGCAGCGGTTTCTCCTAAAAATTGAGTTAATATTTGATAATCAAATTCATTATCTTTCATAAATGGAATTGTAGTTTTTGCACTTTTTACCACCTTATCAGACACACTAATTACATTGTCTGTATTTAAATCAATCTGTTCTTTAACAACAATATCCTGGTTAAATACCATAAATAATGCAACAATGATTCCTATACCAACTTGACCAAGAATTTTAAATCTACCCGCTAAACCCTTTTTGTCTTTTTTATAAACTTTTATATAATCATCTAGAAATCCTATAATTCCTAACCAGATTGTTGAGACCAAAAGGATTATTATATAAATATTATTTAGTTGAGCAAATAATAGTGTTGGTATTATAATTGCAGCAAGAATAATTACCCCACCCATTGTTGGAGTTCCTTTTTTAGACTCTTCCCCAGCTAATCCTAATTCTCTAACCTCCTCACCAATTTGTTTATTTCTAATAAGATTTATTATTTTACCACCAAATAGCAGAGATACAATTAATGATGTAATAAGAGCCATTGCCGATCTAAACGATATATATTGAAAAACTCCTGCTCCAGGCAAATTATAAACTTCATTAAGGTATTCAAATAAATTATATAACATTTTCTGTATTTATATTTAAAGATTCCATTAATTCCTTTACATCATCAAATGGATATTTCTGACCATTGATATCTTGATATTTTTCATGACCTTTTCCTGCTAAAAGCACTATATCTCCACAATTTGCTAGAGAACAAGCTGTTTTTATCGCCTGACTTCTATCAGTAATTACAAGTACTTTCTTTTTTTGAACTGGATCTAAATCTGAAATCATATCGTTAATAATAGATTCTAAATCTTCAGTTCTAGGGTTGTCTGCAGTTATAATTACTTTATCAGAATGATTACACGCAATATCTGTCATTTGTGGTCTTTTTTCAGCATCTCTATCTCCTCCACAACCAAAAACCATTATTAGTTTCTCATTATTTTTCCTAATATTATTAATAGTAGAAAGAACATTTTTATATGCATCTGGAGTGTGCATATAATCAATAATACCGGTTACATTTTCTGAATTTCTAACTCTATGAAACCTACCTTCTGCTGGAGACAAAACACTAATCCTCTCTAAAACTTTAGAAGGTTCTAAACCTAACTCAACCGAAGCGGCATAGATAGCTAATAGATTATAAGCATTAAATTCTCCAATAATATTTACCCAAACCTCAATATTTTGTATGTTAAGTAACATACCATCTATTCTACTTTCTAAAAGTTTACACTTATAATCTGCCATAGATTTTAAACTATAAGTAATCTTCCTTGCATCTGTATTTGACAACATAATTCTACCATTCTTATCATCTTTATTTGTGATTGCAAATGATGAAAAATCTAATTCATCAAAAAATTTCTTCTTTGTTGAGATATACTGTTTAAAATCCTTATGATAATCCAAATGTTCATGCGTAATGTTAGTGAAAATTCCACCCTCAAATCTTAGATTCGATACCCTGTTTTGATGAATAGCATGAGAACTCACCTCCATAAAACAATATTCACAACCAGCATCTATCATTTCACTTAAGCTCTTATTTATCTGTAAGGAATCTCCAGTAGTATGGGTACTTTTAAAAGATAAGGTTCCTATTTTATTTTCTATGGTAGAAAGAAGTCCTGATACATATCCTAAATCTGAAAATAACTTATGTAACAAAGTTGCAATAGTAGTTTTTCCATTAGTACCTGTTACACCAACTAACTTTATTTTTGATGAAGGATTATCAAAATAATTAGATGCAATAACTGACATTGAATAAGAGGAACTTTCCACCTTGACATAACATATCCCTTCAATAATTTCTTTTGGAAACTCTTCTACAACAATACTTTTAGCTCCTAATTCAATAGATTTTGATATATAGTCATGACCATCTACAGTCAGACCTTTTATCGCAATAAATAAATCCGACTCATTAATATTTCTTGAGTCAAACTCTATCTTATTCACGTCAACTTGAGAGATATCGCCTATAATACTTTTAATAGTTACACCAAATAACAAATCACTTAAAGTCATTAGGATAATTTAATTTTTAACTGAAATTGATTCTTAATGCCTGCTCCTTTCTTTATAGATTGGTAACTTACCTTACCTTGCCCTTCATACTCGACTTGCAGATTAAAGTTTTCTAAAATATACAACACATCCATTAATTCCATACCTATTAAATTTGGCATCAGGCCCTTATCTAATTCAGTAATAATATTTTGAGTATGGTTTTTTATATTTTCCTCAAGTCTTATTAGTCTCTGTAATGAAACTCTTTCTATTTTGTTTACAGAGTCAGTATTAATATTAGAGAGGTATTCCATTTCTGAATCAAATGCAAAAACTTTATCCGAAATCTCTCTAAAAACTGGAGCAGCAACATCACCTCCATAATGATTTAAATCAGTTGTATCTATAAAATCATTTATGACAACTATACAAGAGTATTTAGGATTGTCTGCAGGAAAAAATCCTGTAAAGGAAGAAGTATATGATCTTTCATATTTTGTTTGTTTAGACCAGTTCCAATATTCATTTTTACAAGTACCTGTTTTTCCTGCTATTTTATATTTATCTGTAAAGATGTTTTTTGCTGTTCCATTAATAATATCTTTAGTCCAATTTTCTCTTTGATTACTCACTACTTGCTCCATGTAAGGAAGAAGTTTATTTACACTTTCTTCAGAAAAAATCCTCTCCTCTAATTCTACAACTGGAAATTTTTCTATAAAATTACCCTCATTTTTTATTGAAGTTACTAATCTTGGTAAAACCATCTTCCCTTTATTAGCAAAAGCATTATAAAATGTAAGAATCTGAAGTGGAGAAATACTCATCTCATATCCTATTGACATAGATGGTAAACTCGTTCCAGACCACAATTTGTCTTCCGGAGTCCTCATTATCATTTCGCTTTTATATGGCAATTGCAATTTTAAAGGCTCGGTTAATCCAAATCTTTTTAAGTTCGAAATAAATTGTTCTGGATTATTTTTATATGTGTCATTTATTACTTTAGATATAGCGACATTAGATGAAACAACAAAAGCATCTCCAAATGTTAAATCTCCATAACCTCCTTTTCGAGTATCCGAAATAGTAGTTGTATAAAACTTTATCTTTCCATTTCCTGTTTTTACAGTATCTGTAACATCTATAATTTTATCCTCTAGAATTGACATGTATGAAGCCAATTTAAATGTTGAACCAGGAGCAATTTCAGAAACTATTGCATGGTTTTTAGAATCAAAATAAGTAAAATCCTTTCCTTTATGCAGATTAGCAATCGCTTTAATATCTCCAGTTTGCACCTCCATCAAAACAACACATCCCCACTTAGCATTTGTTTCATGTAACTTTTTTTTCAAAGCTAGTTCTGCTGCATCTTGAAACTCGATATTTATGGTAGTAATAACATTCTTTCCTGGTTGAGGAAGAATATTTTGATCTGATTTTTTTGGAACCAAAACTTTATCGGAAATTTCTTGATTCATTTCTTTTCCTGGAACTCCTTTTAAGTATTCATTAAATGCAAGTTCTATACCATTTTCTGGAACTATAGAATCTCTTCCTTCTGAAGTTTTCAATATTTTTACTTTCCCTACAGTTATTTTTCCGAGTGATCCAAAAGGGTAATCTCTAGTACTCTTCATTTCTTGAATAAATCCTCCTCTGTTCTTTCCTAATCGAAATATTGGAAACTTCTTCATGTCTTGTAACTGAACATAAGTCACATTTCTTTTTAGTAGAAAATATCTTTTATTTTTATTTTCTCTTAATAAATCTTCATATGAAGATGCTGACTTATCTTTAAACATCTTGTGAATTTCAACTGAAAGGTTTGAAACCTCATTTTCAAATATTGTTTTATCTATTGTATATAAGTCTAATCTAACATCATAAACTGGCATTGTAACAGATAATATTCTTCCATCTTCTGATAATATATTGCCCCTAGGAGCATCTACAATTCTAATTTTAGGATCATGAGTAACTACAATATTTGTATCTTTATACTGAATATCAAAAAGTTTATACCCAATAAACATAAATAACAACAAAAAAGCCAAAAAAGTAAAGATGAGCATCCAATCTCTATTTGATTTTTTCTGTATCATTATTTTACTTCAATTATATATGGCAACTTATCAGAAGTCTTCAATCCTGAACCCTTTATTCTTTCTTCAATTACGGATCTTTTATACATCCCCATCATATCAGTCTTCAAAGACATGGATTTCATACCAAGATCAAAAATTTCTTTTTCACACTTCCTAATTCTAATAATCGTATCTTCGGATTTAAAAGAAATTCCAATCTGAATTACAATAAGAAAAACAAAAAACAGGATGAAGATGAAGTAATTTGACAAGCCTCCCTTCTCAAAAAAACTCACTTTCAATATTTTAGTTTTATTTGTCAATTTTATATTTTTTCCGCTATTCTTAATTTTGCGCTTCTTGATCTACTATTATCTAACTGCTCTTTTTCTGAGGCAACAATTACCTTAGTATTCACCTCTTTTAAATCTTTTATGATATTTCCAAAAAAATCTTTCTCTATTTCTCCTGAAAGATTACCTCTTTTAAATAAATTCTTCACTAGTCTATCTTCTAAAGAATGATAAGACATAACAACAAACCTTCCTCCCCTGTTTAGTAAATCAACACCATCATGTAACATTTGTTTTAAAGATTCAATTTCATCATTTACCTCTATTCTAATTGATTGAAACACCTGTGACAAAAACTGATTTCTTTTCTTTTCTGGTACTAAATGATTAATTGTATTTACCAGTTCGGTTGTAGTTTTTATGGAACTTATTTTTCTCTTTTGCACTATTATTTTAGATAAAATTCTAGATTTTCGTAATTCTCCATAATGGAAGAAGATATCGGACAGATCTTCTTCTGAATATTCATTTACAACATTTCTTGCAGTTAATGAAGAAGAAACATCCATTCTCATATCAAGTGCCGAATCAAATCGAAAAGAGAAACCTCTATCATGGACATCAAACTGATGAGAAGAAACACCTAAATCTGCTAAAATTCCATCTACCTTACTTAAACCTTCCTTTCTTAAAAATCTTTTAATATGTTTATAATTAGATTTGATTAACTTGAAATTTTTGTCATTTGGTATATTTTGTAAAACATCAGAATCTCTATCAAACGCATACAACTTTCCATTATCTAGAATCTTTAAGATTTCATTAGAATGACCTCCTCCTCCAAAAGTAACATCTACATAGATTCCGTTAGGATTTATTTTCAATCCCTCAATACATTCTGTTAATAATACCGGTTTATGATAGGCCATCCGAATGAGTTTGATTACCCATAACCTCCTCAGCTAATGATCCAAAATCTTCTAATGATTTATTTACTACTTCTTCATATTTGTCCTTATCCCAAATTTCAATCATATTTACTGATGACGCCAATACTAGATTTTTGGTTATTCCAGCAAAGGAAATCAGATCCTTTGGGATTAGAATTCTCCCTGTTGAATCAATCTCTAACATTTTAAGTCCAGACATATAAGACCTGATAAAGTCATTATTCTTCTTTACAAACCTATTCAACTTATCTACTTGAGAAACCATTGATGCCCACTCTGTCATTGGATACAATTCCAAACAATTATTAAACACGCTCCTTTTCAAAACAAACCCCCCATTAATTACTGAGTTCAATTGTTTTTTTAATGACGATGGTATCATAAAACGACCTTTTGAGTCTGTTTTACATTCATATGTACCAATTAAATTTGTCATTTTTAGCGTAGTTATTTTGGTGTAAAGATACAAATTTGCCCCACATTTTACCACATTTTACCACTTTGTTAATAACTTTCACCACTTTAAGAGTGATACTAGAGTGTATTAATGAACATTCTGGCAATAATTTAATTAAAATAAATTTGTTTACTTTTGCTTACGAAATCAAATTCGTAATTAATGATAAAAGAGTCAGGAAAATTTAAATGGATTGATAAAGGTGACGGAGGAAAACCTATTATTCTATTACACGGACTTATGGGAGGAGCGGATAACTTTGGAGAGATGGTTGATTTTATCTCAGAAGAATATCACGTTTATGGATTAGATTTAAAACTATTTGAAGGAAATATCTTGAAGGTTTCTGTAAAAAATCTAAGTGACTACTTATTTGATTTTATGAACCATTTAGAAATAAAAAGTGCAGTTTTAATTGGTAATTCTATGGGAGGACACATAGCATTGATTTTTGCAAAAGAACACCCAGAAATGGTTGATGGAATGGTCTTAACAGGAAGTTCTGGATTGTTTGAAAACTCACTCGGAAACACTTTTCCTAGAAGAGGAGACAAAGAATACATAAGAAAAAAGACACAAGAAGTATTTTACGACCCTAAAGTAGCTACAGACGAACTAGTGGATAGAGTTTATGCGATTGCTAACAAAAGAACTTCTACTTTAAAATTATTAGGGTACGCCAAATCTGCTATAAGACATAATATGTCGAATGATTTACCAAATTTAGATATTAAAACTTGCTTAATTTGGGGAGAGAAAGATATAGTAACTCCTCCACATGTAGCAGAGGAGTTTCATAAATTAATGAGAAAATCAGAACTTCATTGGATTCCTCTATGCGGTCATGCAGCTATGTGGGAACACCCAAAAAGATTTAGCGAAATCGTTTTAAAATGGCTAAAAGATCATAATCTTTAATAGTTTACACTGATGAAAATTAAAACTGCGGAATTTGTAGTTAGTAATACAGACTATAAGTTATGTCCAAAAGAAACTTTGCCTGAATACGCCTTTATTGGGAGATCTAACGTAGGTAAATCATCACTTATTAACGCCTTAGTAAATCAAAAAAACTTAGCGAAAACATCAGGAAAACCAGGCAAAACTCAGCTTATAAATCATTTTAAAATTAATAATAATTGGTTCTTGGTTGACTTACCCGGATATGGATATGCCGCAATTTCTAAAACAAAAAGAGAAGAATTCAAAAGCATGATACACAAGTATCTGATTAATAGAAAGAACCTAATGTGTTTGTTTATATTATTAGATATTCGACATAAAGCACAAACTATTGACTTAGAATTTATGCAAAAAATGGGAAAGGAAGGAATTCCATTTGTAATGGTCTTCACAAAGGCAGATAAATTATCTCAAACTCAGATAGGTAAAAATTTAAAAAATTATAAAATAGAAATGTTGAAAAACTGGGAATCTATTCCAGAAATATTTATAACATCTTCTGAAAAGAAAAGAGGAATAGAGGATATCTTAAACTTTATTAAAATACACAATAAATCGTTTGACCCTACTTTTTGTCAATAATCTTAGTCTGCTCAGCAAAGAAATCGCAATAATCTCTTAATGCTCCAGCCAGTTTATCATGACCGGTAGATTTTTCTAAAGAATTCGCCATAGACATTAACGTTTGGTGATACATTATAAACATTTCATTCACCATCATATCTTTAGTCCACAGATCTACTCTTAAGGTTTCTTTAGTTTTTGAATCCCAACCCGACACCATTAAAGATTTTAAGTGGACATTCTTAGCTTGTTTGTCTGAAGAATTCATAGTAATCCTTTCTGGCAGATTATTAACATCAAGTTCAAGGTCAAAAATTAATTTTGATTTACTCATATTATGGTCTGTATTTTGATTTTAAAAGTATATCTTGAGAATTAGTATTATACATCAACTGCTGTATACTAACATTATTATTACTCATATAAGAATCTATAATTTTGTAACCGACCCAATATCCTAATCTTCCAGGAGATTCTTTCGGCATTCCTTTAGTGAATGGAGAATCTGAGAAAAATGTGCTATAAGAATTATATTCTTTATTATACATTAAATCTAAAGATATTATCTCCTTCCAAATGTTAGATTCATTAATATTACACCACTCTAAGTCCTCTTCTGAAAATCTAAACAACACATGATCATCTTGTTCTAAAATCAGATTCATTAAATAGATAATCTTGCCCTTAAAGATTAGTTCATCCTGAAAACACTCAATAGAACTTTTATGAACAAACGCGCTAGTTATCCAAAATTCCATTATATCTGCTATCATATATTTTTCATGATACCTTACTTTAAGATACTCCCAGATATTTGCTGCAGGGTGAAAATCTCCAAGATAAAAATCTAAACCAACAATCAGATTCTGATTGTAAACATCTACTCCGTAAGAGTTAAATGAATTACTATATATAATTTTTTTAGGTATTGTTGAATCTTTAAAAATAGTCAAATATTCACTAAAAGCTACTTTAATTTTTTCAGTATAAATATCTAAATCCACAAAATTTTCCTGAATATTTTTCTGAAACTCTAACACATCAGGATGAGATACAAATGTAAGAAGATGTGATTTCTTCACAGAATCACTGTCGTAATACATCCCGATATGATTTTGTAAATAATAATTTAAAAAACCTTTATTTTCCTCTTCCCATTTTAATAATTTTTTTTCGTAGTTGGAAGAGTCTAATAAAAATAATTTCAAATCAAATCTTTCAGATTTAATTTCCATCCTATCTTGATTAACACAAGAATTAAGAACTAAAAATATTAATAAGAATTTTATTATTTTCATAAATGCAAATGTATAAATTTGTAAATTATAAAATGAAAGAAAAAGAAGTAATACATTATATAAAAAATTGGATCCTGAAATACTCTAAAAATTCTGGATCTAGTGGATTTGTTATAGGAATTTCTGGGGGAATTGATTCTGCCTTAACCTCTACTTTATCTGCTCTTAGCGGGAAGAAAACTTTATGTATTGAAATGCCTATTCACCAAAATCAAGATCAAATAAACAGAGGAAGAAAACATATCAATTGGCTGAAAGAAAAATATAAAAATGTACAATCAGTTGAATTAGATCTTTCCAATGTTTTTGATAGGTTTATATCTAATCTACCAGCTAAACATAGTAATCAAAATGAGTTATGTTTAGTTAATGTGAGGGCACGATTAAGAATGACAACCTTGTATTACTACGCTCAGTTAAACAACTACTTAGTATTAGGAACTGGAAACAAAGTAGAAGATTTTGGCGTAGGTTTTTTTACAAAATATGGTGATGGTGGAGTAGACCTAAGTCCAATTGCTGATTTACTGAAAACCGAGGTTTATTGTCTCTCAAGATATTTAAAAATTGATTCAGAAATATTAGAAGCTAAGCCTACAGATGGATTATGGGGAGATGACAAAACTGATGAAGATCAGTTGGGAGCTACATATCCTGAACTAGAATGGGCAATGAGCTTTAATGGAGATCTAAAATCTATTTCTGAACGAGAAAAAGAAGTATTAACAATATATGAAACATTAAACAGAAAAAATCAACATAAAATGAATGAAATTCCTGTTTGTAAAATTCCTAAATCACTGAAATAAAATAATTTATATATATTAGCAGAACTAACCAACACCTATATCTTATGAAAAATGTATTAAACATTGTAACAACCTTATTGATTATCTTCTTTTTTGGACATCAATTTTATATGGAATCTTGTGAAAATAAATGCGATATAAATAAGGGAACTAAATGTTCTTCTGAAGAAGAATCTAAAGAATGTAAAGAGAATATTGAAGAAAATAATTTAACATTAGTTATATCGACTGATTCTACAACAAATATTGATTCTTTATTAGATGAGGTTGAAAAAACTCTAATTGATGAAGAAAATGGATCAGATTCTGGCGCAGCAATAATTAATGAAGTAATCATTATTGATGAAGAAAATGAAACTTCTGATGAATAAAAATCTTTAACCTTTTAAAATACCAACTATATTCTAGTTGGTATTTTTTTTGTTTTGTTTTTTACAATTGCAGAAAATAATAACAAAACTGAAATAAAAGAAAATATTCTTCCAATAAAATCGCCAAATTTATTGTAAAAGGTAATTGTATTATTAACCGCAACTAGTGAGTTTATAGCGACCTCTTCATCCCAATTTGTTTCTGATTCAATTTCTCCAATTGGAGATATAACAGCTGATATTCCAGTATTAGCCGAACGAATAATAGACTTTCTTTGTTCTATTGCTCTCAATCTAGCATACTGAAAATGTTGTTTATAACCTGAAGTATTCTTCCACCAACCATCATTTGTTATAATTACAATTACATTTGATTCTCTAGATGTAATAATATCTCCAAAGATACTTTCATAACATATTAAAGGAAGTATTTTTAATTCATTATATTCGAATCTATCTATATCATTATCTACAGAAAGACTTCCAGAAGTTCCTCCTAAATCAACTGTGAAATCGCCTATTTTATTCAAGATAAATGAATATGGTATTTGTTCTACACCTGGAACTAATTTAGTTTTATGATAAAGTGAAATAGTAGAATCTAAATCAAGAAAGATTGCTGTATTATAGATATTGTACCAGGTATTATCTCTCAACTTTCTTGAGTTTGTTTCTTTAACTTCACCTAAAAATTTAAATGTTGAAGAACCTATCAGAATATTAAGGTTAGGAAAGTCTTTCTGTAAATTTCTTAATTTTAAAATACTTTCAGTGTTTGCAATTTTATTCTCCCAAATTGTTTCCTGTAAAGTAGTTTCAGGACCTACTAACAAATTAGTCTTTGGAGTTATTTTAGTTCTTGATATTTTGATAAAATCATCTAACTGTTGTTGTGCATCTCTATTAAATTTATCCTTGTAAGGATCTACATTTGGCTGTACTATTACAACCTCTTCATGTTTTTGAGGAATTTTTTCCATACTCAATTTTATTATCTGAGAAATAGTAATAGGTATTAAGAGGATTATACACGGAATTAAAATATCTTTCGTGTGTTTTGAAACTAAAATTCTGTACAACAACACATTAATAATAAGAATCCAAAGAGAACCCCCCAAAACCCCAGTGTACTCATACCATTGCACTAGATTTGGACAAGAAGCAAACACATTCCCCAGTGTTAACCAGGGCCAAGCCAACTCCCAATTCAAATGCAGGAACTCCACACTTATCCACAAGAAAATAAAGAACAAATATCCTTTCTTATTACCTAAAATATATTTCACTTTATGAAATAATACCATCACCAAACTCATAAGTATGGCATTGATAATAAAAGCAGCAAATGCTCCAACTATTGTAGCATGCCAAATCCAGTAAGTTGTGATTATATTAAATAAAAAGAAACTCAAGAATGAATATCCAAACATCAATAATGAACTTTGTTCTCTTTTTAATGAAAGATTTTTTTCTAAAATTAACAAGGGAATAAAAGCAAAAAACACCAATGGAAAAAATCCTGTTTCAACCCAAGAGAAAGCAAGTAATAATCCACTAAAAATAGATAAAATTAATTTATTCATTAAAACAGTATCTTAGTGAAAATAAATTTGAATAAATCCCTATAGATTGATTTCCTAAATTAGTTAAAGCATAGTCAATTCTTATATTTTCAAAATGAAATCCAAGGCCTATATTTGGTTGTATTGAAATAAATTCTGTATTGTCAAAATCTGTTTCTCTAGTGACATCTCCTAGTCCAAATCTAAAATCAATTAAATTTTTATATTTAATCTCAGTTCCAAAATGTGGATTAATACTTAAGACATTAGATCTTATCAAAGTATTTCTTTTCCCATCTATATGAAGCTCTAAGTCTAATTCGGAATGAGTAGAAAAATTATTATTTATCTTAAATACTCTAGCTATTCCTGTCTGAAAAGAAGGTAAGGTTAACTCTGTAGAGTTCTCTGGAAGTTCATTCTCAGTCTGATTATATATCTCTTCAAATTGTTCCGCATTAAACACCCATGAGTTATAAGTGGAAGTTGCGTCTCTAGCAATCGCCGCAATCTTCCATTTACCTAACTCTTTTTGAGTAGATATGTCAAATCCAAAACCCCATGATTTTGCAAAACTACCTATTTGTCTATAAATAATCTTAGCATTTCCTCCAACATCAAAACCTTTAAAAATATCTTTTTTTGCATAGGAAAATAAAAATGCATAATCAGCTGTAGAAAACAATTCAATTCTATTATAATCTACATTTCCTTCGTTATCTATCAAATTAGCAGTATTCATTATATCATCTACTCCAAATCTCAGCATCATAAAACCAACAGCATCTGACTCATTTACTTTTTGAGCATAAGAAATTTGATCAAAATTTGCAATTCCAGCAAAATAAGAAGCATGCATTAACTCTATCTCAGAACTAATTAAATCAACTAAAGAGGAAGGGTTCCAGTATACTGATGAAGAATTTGCTGTCGAAGCTACAACAGCTTTTGACAAAGACAGAGATCTTGCTCCTGCTCCAATTTGCAAGAACTCATTACTATATTTTGTCTGAGGAAATGCTGAAAAATTAAGAAAAATAAAAAAGAAAAACAGATATTTAGGTTTGTTATACATTGTTGTATATTTGTATTTCAAAATAACATAAAAAATAGCACATTATTGCAAATTTATGAACGCAATTAAGAGAAACATTCCTAACCTTATTACATTATCAAATCTTGTTTGCGGTATCTTATCTATAATTATGGCATTTAATGGAAAGTTAATATGCTCTGGTCTTTTTATTTTTGGAGGATCTTTTTTAGATTTCTTTGATGGATTCTTAGCAAGATTGCTTAACGTAAATTCAGAAATAGGAAAACAATTAGATAGTTTAGCAGATATGATAACTTTTGGTCTCGCTCCAGGAATAATAATGTATCATCTCATACTATCACAACCTTTAAATCATATATCTAATTTTGAGTTTTTTTTTGAGATATCTTATATCGCTTTTTTATTGCCAATATTTTCATCAATTCGCTTAGCAAAATTTAACATCGATACCAGACAAACATCTTCATTTATTGGGCTACCAACTCCAGCAACAGCTATATTTATTGCGTCTTTACCAATAATTATCAACCAATATAACACTGAATTTTCATTAGAATTGCTACTTTTTATTACAATAACATTATCTATGTTACTTGTTGCAAAATTACCATTATTTTCTATTAAGATTAAAAGTCAAGAACAATTAAAATCAACTAAAAATATTATTAGATTAGTATTTTTAATAAAATCTATAATTTTATTATTCATATTTCATATTGCAGCAATTCCATTTATTGTAATTTTGTATATCTTTTTATCAATCTTAAATAATCTATTAAAATGAAATTTAGAGCCGAAATAGACATCATGCCATTAAAAACTTTGTTAGACCCTCAAGGAAAAGCTGTGAGTGCAAGTATGGTAAATATAGGGCTTTCCGAAATCACAAATGTAAGAATAGGAAAACATATTACTCTTGAAATTGATGCAGAAAACAAAGAAATAGCACACGAAAAAGTAAATGAAGCTTGTACTAAATTACTAGCTAATCAGATTATGGAGGGATATGATTTTATTATAAAGGAGATATAAACTATCTCAGTTCGAAATTTTTTCCTAAATACAATTTTCTAACTAATTCATCTGAAACTAGTTCCTCTGACGTGCCTGATTTTAGAATTTTTCCTTCATATAATAGATATGATCTATCCGTAATAGATAAGGTTTCATGAACATTATGGTCAGTAATGAGAATGCCAATATCTCTATTTCTTAATTCAGATACAATTAGCTGTATATCTTCTACTGCTATCGGATCAACACCCGCAAAAGGCTCGTCTAATAATATAAAAGAAGGATTAGTCGCTAAACATCTTGCTATTTCTGTCCTTCTTCTTTCACCACCTGACAACAAAGCACCAATATTTTTCCTAATCTTTTGTAATCCAAATTCTGATAACAAATCTTCACATTTCTGTTTTTGTTCTTCAATTGATAATTTTGTCATCTCTAATACAGAAAGTAAATTATCTTCCACGGTCATCCTTCTAAATACAGAAGCTTCTTGTGCTAAGTATCCTATTCCTAACTGCGCTCTTTTATACATAGGCATGGAAGAAATATCTTTATCTTCTAAAAACACTTTACCTTCATTGGGCTTTATCAAACCTACAATCATATAAAATGATGTAGTTTTACCCGCTCCATTTGGCCCCAACAAACCCACAATTTCACCTTTATCAACTTCTAACGAGATGCCTTTAACAACTTTTCTATCACCATATATTTTTACAATACTCTCTGTTCTAAGTTTCATTTTTTTCTTGATTTTTTAAAACTCTTTTGGATATATTAATACTAATTTCATAAAGAATTATTAGAGGAAGCGAAACTAAAATCTGGCTTGTTACATCTGGTGGAGTAATAATTGCAGATAAAACAAGAGTAAGCACAATAGCATGTTTTCTGTACCTTCTCATAAATTCTGGGGTCAGCAAACCTATTTTAGTAAGAAAATATACAAACATAGGTAATTCAAAGATTAGACCATTCGCAAAACTAATTGTTGTTACAGTAGATACGAATGAACTTAAGCCAATTGAATTAGAAACGTAAGAACTTACTTGATAAGAACCTAAGAAGTTAACTGACAATGGTGCTACTAAATAGTATCCAAACAATACTCCTAAAGAAAATAAGATAGAAGTGAAAAAGACAACACCTTTAGCTATTTTAGTTTCTTTTGCATAAAGAGCAGGCTTAATAAATCTCCATAACTCCCAAATTACACAAGGAAAAGCAATAACTAATCCAGCAAATAAGGAAGTTATTATATGAGTAGAGAACTGACCAGACATAGTAAAACTATGAAGACTCCATTTATGATTTCCAAAACACAACAGGTCTCCTAGTCCTAACCAATCAGATAAATTACAGAAAAATCGATATGTAGGAAAATCAGGATTTTTTGGAGCAAGAAGTACCTTATCAAATACAAAGTCTTTATACACAAAAGCTAAGATTGCAAATATTAAAACATATGAGAAGGATCTAACTAAATGCCATCTAAATACTTCTAAATGATCTAAAAACGACATTTCTTTTTCTTTGATTTTCATTAAATACCTTCTTTTAAAATATCATGAATATGAATGATTCCTATATAATTTCCTCTATCTACTACTAACAACTGATTAATATTATTTTGTTCCATAATATTCAAAGCTTCTTTTGCTAAATGATCTGATGAAATTATTTTGGGATTAGAACACATAATGTTAGAAGCATTTATTGAATGAATATCTGTATTTCTTTCTAACATTCTTCTTAAATCTCCATCTGTAATAATTCCTATAAGTTTATCATTATCAAAAACTGAAGTCGCTCCAACTCTTTTATTAGAAATTTCAATAATTACTTTTTGGATTGAGTCTGAAACTAATACTTTTGCCAATGAATCTTCTGAAACAATATCTGACACTTTGAGATACATCCTTTTACCTAAAGATCCTCCAGGATGAAATCGAGCAAAATCAGCATCTGAGAAATTTCTTAACTTTAATAGTGAAACTGCCAAAGCATCTCCTAAAACAAGTTGAGCTGTAGTAGAGCTAGTAGGAGCGAGATTATTTGGACAGGCTTCTTCATCTACAGTACTATCAATAACAAAATCAGAATTCTTACATAAAAAAGAATTTTTATTACCACATATAGAAACAATTTTATTGCCCAAGTTTTTTATCAAGCGAATTAAAGATTTTATTTCTTCAGTATTTCCACTCTTAGAAATACAAATTACAACATCATTTTCAAGTATATTTCCTAGATCTCCATGTAAAGCATCTGCCGCATGTAAAAAAATAGAAGGCTGTCCTGTTGAATTTAATGTTGCAACTATTTTATTAGCAATAATTGCACTTTTACCAACACCAGCGACAATTACTCTTGATTTTGATTTTAAAATTAACTCTACAGCATCAGAAAAACTATCGCTTAATTTACCTTCTAATTGAGAGATAGCTTCTAATTCTTTAGATATTACAGATTTCGCAATTTTTAAAATCTTTTTTTTTCTTGGCATGAAATTTATGCGTATATTCGTTTTATAATTCGATACAAAAATAAAATATTTAGATGTATTAAATAATAAAGATGAGTTTTTCTTCTGAATCATTACATAAAAGTTTAAAAGATATCTTTGGATTTAATAGTTTTAAAGGGAGGCAAGAAGAAATTATAAAAAATCTTTTAGAAGGAAAAGACGGAATGGTAATCATGCCAACCGGAGGTGGTAAATCTATGTGTTATCAATTACCTGCACTTGTGTCAGATAGTCTCGCTATTGTAATCTCTCCACTCATTGCATTAATGAAAAACCAAGTTGACGCTATTCGAACTTTTAACGAACAAGAAAGTATTGCTCATGTGTTAAATTCTTCTCTTTCTAAAACACAGATTAATATTGTAATGAATGATATTAAATCTGGAGAAACAAAACTTTTATATGTTGCACCTGAATCTTTAATCAAAGAAGAATATGTAGAGTTTCTAAAATCTGTTAATATTTCATTTTTCGCAATTGATGAAGCTCACTGTATATCGGAATGGGGACACGACTTCAGGCCAGAGTACAGGAGAATTCGAGAAATTATAGAAAATATTGGAAGAAGACCTATAATCGCTTTAACCGCAACAGCAACTCCTAAAGTACGTAATGATATACAGAAAAATTTGAAGATTTTAGATGCTACTTTATTTTTAGATTCCTTTAACAGAAAGAATCTTTTTTATGACATCAGACCAAAACATGATGTTGAGAAAGAAATGATAAAGTTTATAAGAGAGCATCCTAATAAATCAGGTGTTGTTTATTGTTTGAGTAGAAAAAAAGTAGAGGAAGTAGCAGAAACCTTACAAGTTAATGGGATAAACGCCTTACCATATCACGCAGGTTTAGATGCGAAAACAAGAGCTGCAAATCAAGATGCTTTTATCATGGATGATTGTGATGTAATTGTTGCTACAATTGCCTTTGGAATGGGTATTGATAAACCTGATATTAGATTTGTTATTCATCATGATATACCAAAAAGTTTAGAGGGATATTACCAAGAAACAGGCAGAGCAGGAAGAGATGATGGAGAGGGAATATTAGTTACATTCTACAGTTATAAAGACATTGAAAAATTAGAGAAATTCTTAAGTGGAAAACCAGTGAGTGAACAAGAAATAGGAAGACAACTTATTATGGAAACTATTTCTTTTGCAGAAACCGCTATGTGTAGAAGAAAATATCTGTTACATTATTTTGGAGAAGATTTTGAAAGTAAGAATTGTAATAATATGTGTGATAATTGCAGAAATCCTAAACCTACATTTGAAGGTATGGAATATGTAATTAAATTATTAAAAGCCATTGAATTAAGTAAGGAAACATTCAAATCGAAAGAACTTGCAAAAATTATGGTTGGAGAAGCTAATAGCCTAATCAATCAACACTTAGGGGAAATTACAGAAGTTTTCGGATCTGGAAAAGAAAAAGGAGTAGAATTTTGGCATGCTGTTATTCGTCAAACCTATGTAAAAGAAATTATCACAAAAGAAATTGAATCTTATGGAACGATAAAATTAACTGACAAAGGAAAAGATTTTATAAAAAATCCACATAGTTTTTTGTTAACTGAAGATCATGATTATGAAAAAACAAGTAATAAATCTTCTTCTCAAAAAGGAGCGGCAATGGATGATGTATTATTTAATATGCTGAAGAAATTAAGAAAGAATATTGCCAAAGAAAAATCATTACCTCCAGCAATCATTTTTCAGGAGTCCTCTCTATTAGACATGGCTAACAATTATCCTATTACATTAGAAGAAATGTCTCAAATACAAGGAGTTGGAATTGGAAAAGCTAAAAAATTTGGCGTTGAGTTTATTGATCTCATTAACCAATACGTTAAGGAAAATAACATTGATCGTCCATCTGACATGGTAATTAAAACCATTGTAAAAAAATCTTCTAATAAAGTAAATATCATTCAAAGTTTAGATAAGAAATTATCAATAGAGGATATAGCCAAAGGAAATGGATTATATACAGATGAATTAATTTCAGAAATTGAAACTATTGTGGAATCTGGAACTAAATTAGATTTGCAATATATGTTAGATGAGATGATCGATGACTATGAACAAGAGGAATTATTTGATTTTTTCAAATATTCTGAAAACTTCTCGATAGAAGAAGCTAGAGAAGAATTTGAAGAAGATGAGTATTCTGATGAAGAACTTAGAATTGCAAGAATTCAATTTATCTCTAAGATTGGCAACTAATGAAAACACTTATTATTTCTAGCTCTTTATCTAAAACCTCTAGATCCTATATTCTATGTAAAGAAATTTCTAAACGATTATCCGAAAAAGATATAAAAATTGAATTTGTTGACGCCAGGAATTTAAACTTAAATCCGTGTCATCAACAAGTTACAGATTGCATGAAAGATTTAATTCTAAAAGTAGAAGCAACTGATAATATTATTATTGGAATGGGAGTTCATTGCTATAGTATCAATGATGGTCTAAAAATAATATTAGATAATTGTTTCGGTAAAGCAATCTCTAAATTTTTTGGCATTGCATGCGCAGCAGGCGGTGAAAAAAGTTACTTGTCCACTCAACACCTAACACAAATTTGCATGAATGAATGGAGAATGATTCAACTACCCAGAATTGTATATGCAACTAAAAACGATTTTAAGGATGAAAGATTAGTAAATAAGGATGTCATAGAAAGATTAGATATTTTTTCTGAGGAATTTTACAAAATTGGATCTAAATTAATTTCCTAAATATTCACAGGTAGATAGTTCACTATCACTTAGATGTTTCTATGTCATTATCATTAATTTAAACCAAAACACACAACTCAAAATTTTCAGGAATACTAAATTAATTATCTCATCAATGAATTTCATCAATTTGATCAGAATAAATCATATTCTATTTCTCTAAAATAGATTTGATACTTATAGATTCCTGGTATTCTTAAACAAAAGTTATGAACATTTATGTCTATATATTCTTATATATAGAATTTCATTAAAAAATTATTTTGAAAACTTTAATTCAACTAGTCATCTAGAAAAAAATATTTTAATAGAAGTAATTAACATAATTATTGCAAATATTTTTCTCAGAGTTTGAGGACTAATATTTAAAGCTATTTTTGATCCAAAATATCCACCAATGACAAAGGATAAAGCAATTATAACAGCATAATTGATACTTATATTTCCACTCTGATAATAATTAAATGCAGCTAGTATTCCAACTGGAGGTAATAAAATTGCAATTGAAGTCCCCTGAGCAGAAACTTGATCCATGCCTAAAAATAACATTAATAGCGGAATAATTATTATACCACCACCTACTCCGACAACTCCAGACAATGTTCCGGCAAGAATTCCAATTATAATTAGGGTGAAAAAAGTAGACAAATCCATATTCATTATTTTCTACAAATGTAAAGAAATGTATCTTTGAAAAAAAAAAAAAAAAAAAAAAAA
>TARA_B100000674_G_scaffold443922_1_pt1 | contig 24612 bp, 10 predicted proteins | sample TARA_B100000674 | Tara Oceans TARA_B100000674 (sample SAMEA2622759) | marine metagenome | biome: marine biome (ENVO:00000447); feature: surface water layer (ENVO:00002042); material: "saline water (ENVO:00002010), including plankton (ENVO:xxxxxxxx)" | depth 5 m
ACCGTGAGCAAACCGAGTTGGATGGCGTAAATAGAGTTGTAGTAGCCACCCTCTTCTTTCGACAGAGACAGCGTCGTCTGCGTCTCGGTCATTTTGAAATAACGGTAAATGCGATAAATTTCCAAATCGGCGATGGCGAGGCCGGCGTGGACGAGAATGTACAAGTATACACACCAGGCCGTCTGCATGACACTGATAAAGAAACCCGGTCCACTGAAGTACATCGACAATACTCTGAAGAAATCCATCGACCTGTGCAATCGATAAACGTCTCGCGACATGGAAATCGTGCCGGCCGAGCCGGAAATTTTCTGCTCAAAACCGTTCACCGACGTGAAACCCATATCTCTTCCTTTACCCACCTCGATGAATTCTTCAAAAATGACTCGACCACCGCGAACGATGGCGTTGACGCCGCCGAAGAAGTCCTCGGCGACGTGAATCATCTTGGAAGCCTTGGACACGCCGCCGTTCGTCATCGTGAAAGCCTTGTCCCAAAGATCAGGGTGTCCGTAGTGGAAACGAACCATGAGCGGCCACGTCATGAAGCGCTGGAAGGTTTGGAAAATAAACTCGGAGATGGCAGCGAATTGCGCCACCGCGCCGGTCGTCTCGCTGAAGATGACTTCTGGAAATCCGACGAGCACGACGTCTTCGGAGAAGACATCCAAGAGATTGCGCATTTTCAATGCTTCGGCAAAGTACCCGTCCTGGTTCATGTCCAACGTTTGGAGGTATGAACCGCGGCTGAAGATGACGGCGTGATTTTGGTTCTCAGGTTTCCCTTCTCCGATGATTGGATTGCCAGGAAGCTCTACCTTACACGAAATGGACAGACTCTTCGTCTCTCTATCGCATCCGATGAGACAGGAAGAAAATGTACCCTCGTCATCTTGCACGAAGCACACTCGGAGCTCCGGATGCTTAAAGATGAGTTCGTTGATGTCGTCAGCCTTTTGTCGGTCGGGGGATCCCACCGGCGCTCTCAGCATTCTTCCGTACACCTGACACGATACCAGATATTCAAACTTGTCGTGCACGAGTTTCTCGATATAGTCTTCGTCGTAGCCTTCGAGACGCGCGAGGAATCGCAGCGCCGTTCCGTAGTAGCAAATGCCGCGGACGCAGCGACTCAACGACTGCGTGTGATCGCTCGTCCACACGCGCAGCTCGGCCCAATGCTCGTCCAAGATGGTCGCGTCGTCGCAAGACAGAACCCCGATGCGTTCTTTGAAGTTTTCGTACTCATCGGGATACGTGGCCTGAATGATGGACAATAACGTCTTTTGGTCTTCGAGCGGTTGGATGAGTTCGTCCTTTCTGTACGAAACCTCCTCGGCGTAATACGGCGTGAACGCGGTCCACGCACGCATGTTGTGGAGCTTCGTCGGCGCTTTCAAAGTCGTAAAATTCAAAGAGTTCGTGAAGAACATCAACTGTCGCCGAGCTTCGAGGTTGCGAGGCTCGCCCCCGGGGTTGATGTTGTTCATGGAATTCAGCAAGCTCTCCACAATCTTCCGATTCGTCGTCAAGGTGGCTGACGCGGACACCACGCGCACGTGCTCCAAGTCTCGGAGCGCGTCGATTCGCACGATTTCGAGAAGTTGCACGTACAATTGAGACACTCTGTACTTGCGTTGATTGTTCGCGCTGCTCCAACGGCCGTTGTTTTCCATCGAAAAGGAAAAGATTGTTCGCACAGCAAGAAGCACCTCATGCAACGCCTCGGCGAGCGTGCTGGATTGCGCCTCGATGTCCGCATCCGCTTGGATATTCGACCACTTGATCAGGCGACGTCGACCCTTGCGCCAGCGCTTTCGAGCGGGTTTGTCTTGATCTCGAGACTTCTCCAACAGGGCGCGTTGTTCGTCGGTCATTTCGTCCCAATTTTCTTGCACGACGAAGCACCCTCGCATCAAGCCACTCTTCTCCTTCATCTTTTTCCTGCGCTCCTTCGAGATGAGACCGGTGCAACCAAACTTCATCTCGAGATTGATGGCCTCAACCACTTGCTTTTGACGATCCTGTTCTTTTTCTTTCAAAAGCTTCAACTGACGTCGCTTGGCGCGTTGCTCCTTTCTCAACCGAGCGCGCTCGGCGCCGGCGTGATCGCCGAGGAGTCTGAGCTGCGCCTCCTCGTCATCGCTCGCGCTCTCATCGTCATCGCTCGCTTGATCGTTGTAATCTTCTTCGATCGGTGTCGCTTCGGTGTTCTCACTCATCGCTTGAAGCGTGAGTAACAACTTGACGATCGAGTCGCGCAACTGGACGTACCCGTCGATGTCGTCGCGGCGACGTTGATGCATTTGTTCGCCTTCGATGGTGGCTAAATCGCTCACGATTCGCATCAGAAGCGATATATCCCCGGGTGACACGACGCGAAGTACCTCCGTCATGAGTACGCAGAGCAAATCTTTCGTTTGCACGAGCGTCGTGCCAAAGGATGGGTACTTGGCCATCGTCCCCGTGTTGAAATTCGCCCTCGAAAAGACGGAGGATGTCATCATGGGAGGCATCACGATGTATTCCGGCGCGTCGAATATTTGTTCGACGTCGTGACCTCGCAAGAATGTAAATTTGAGATCGTCGCGCTCTTTGTTCGTGATGTGATCACGCGCGCGCAGGGAGTCGACGATGGAATTCCATCCTCTAGCAAAGTGTTGCCACTTGATGTCCATCGCCTCGGGAAGGAAATCGGCGGGATTGGGCTTGGCCGACTTGGTGCTGGATTCGAGGAGCACTTCATCTTCGGTCACGGTGAGCGCAACGGCGTCGAGAAGGTTCTCGTTCACGCCGCCGTCTCCCGCGTAACCGCCGCCCGATCGCTGTCTCAACTGCGACTCGAGCGACACGTCGCCGTCGCCGTCGTCCGAGCCGTCGGCGTCGGCGTCGTCGCTCGAAACCATCACCATCTTGGGCCATGTCTTGTTGGTGAGCTTTTCGCAAAAGAGATTCGGTATCTGCTGGAAGTTTCGTAAAAACTTGGCCCAACGCTGCGCGTGCGAGATTTTACCACGCCACTGGAGAAAGATTGTGAACAGCGAAGCGTACAGCGTGTACCACAAAAACGTGTCGCAAAAGTACGTGGCGATCGCCGGTAACAACCGTGCGACGACCAAGACGAACATTAAAAATTGCGACGCGTGGACGTCGTAGTACGCTTCGGGAAGCTGACCCTCGATCTCTTCGCCGATGTACCCGAGCGCCGGAAGACTGAGCTTTTTGTGGCCAATAGCGCCATGAATGGCGTTCGACGCGGCTTCGGAAACGCCCGAGAGAGCGCTCTCCAATCGCGTCTGTGGAGCGGACGACATTCTTGACGCACCGCTGCTCCAGCCGCGATATTGGCCGTTGTAAGGATCTACCGATTGGTTCAAATCGATATCGGTGGCGAATTGACTCTCATCACCCCAAGATGCACCGGTGAAATCTCCGCCGCCGCCGCCGTGGGAAAAGAGAAGACTCCGTCGCCGCTCCGGAATCGGTTCGTAATACGACAGTTGAATATCGCTCTCGTCGTAATCGTCTTCGCTGTTCTTGACCTCCGTGAAGTACGTCACCTTGGGTTTGAACTTTAACGCCTCCACGAGCGCGTCGCCCTCGAGGTTGATGCATGAAGTGTACTCGTCGCTCTCCTTGTTCCAGCACAAGTCGCCCTTGGTCAGCGCGCTGACGGCTTCTCTCAGCGGAGAGATGAGAAGGTAGTGTCCGAAGATCATCTTCGTGGAGAGGACGACGACCCAAAACGTCGTGTAGATCATGCGCTCGCGGAGCGGTGTCGACATCTGCGCGGCCGAACCGACGAAAGGCGTGCGTCGAATCATGGAGGACATCAAACCGCTGCTCGCGACGGCGTACACGGCGGCGATCCCTTCAAAGTACGGCGTCCCGTTATCGCTGCGCAACATAGACTCGATCACGTAGAAGACGGGTATCGTTGCGAACATTGACGCTCTGGTGGCTAACACTAGCCAATCGGCGAATCGTTCGGAGGATAGATTCCGGAATCTGATGGAGGCGACCTCTTGCAAAAATTTGAGCAAGGCATGAGTGACAGTGGCCGTACAAAGGTAACTCCAATTCCAACCGTGCGCAAAGACGTACGCGATGGAGAGATGGAACGCGACGGCGTGAAACAAAATGACGGAATTGAAATTCACGAACATGCTGAGCCATCCCGACGTTTCACGATGAGTCTTGAAAAACACGTCGCTCAAGGCAGTTGCGGCGTCGCCCGTCGCCGTCGCGTTCTTGAGGAACGATCTGAAGTGCTCGTACATCCGTGCATCTCTGGATAATCTCGCCATGTTCTTTGGAACACCGATATAATCGGTCTCTTCGTCATCGCGTTCCGGTTCCACCTCCGGGGGCAGCACGCGAACCAGAGCATCGTATCGCCAGAAGAATTCGTTAACGTCGTCGTACATGACTCGTTCTGAAATTGGCGCCGTGGCACGCTCGGCAATCTCTTTCTTCAGAAACAAGTACAGAGGAGTGACGATGGTGCGCAAGAAATCTTTTTCTTCGTAAGGCATCACTTCCTCGGACACTGGCTTACACAAGACGAGCTCTTCGCCCTCGTTCGGTCGCCGACCTTCGAGGGTCACCGCGCACAGAGCGGCGTGGAAGATAAAGCACAGGCTTTCGCTCGTGTGGCGCAAATTCGCGCTCTCCCCGTAAATTAGAAACCACAGACAGAGATGGTGAAGTTTCGCGTTCAGTTCAACCTGAGCGGTTTGCTCGCGACTTTCTCGACTCCACAGCTCGTTTGCGTCCGTCATGTACACAGAGAGCAATGTCGTCGTTTCGTCGCCGACGGATGCGTGCCCGAGGCCATCCACCAGACCCGTGTACGCGACCCACCTGTTGTAGTTCTGGAACATGTGCGAGTGAAGTTCGTTGATGATATCCATCCAGTATTGGTCCAAGTGATGGATCGAATCACCGTCGACTCCTTCCTTTTGCGTGAGCAAGTTTTCGAGCCACGTCGCCAGGGACTCCAAACTGTTCCACAGGTTTGAAGGCACTTCCACTTCATCCGCGCTGTACGTTGAGTCTTTCGCTGTCTTTTGAAAGCCGAATAAATCCGCGAGGTGGGTTGCGATAGGCATTAGTCGTCGCTTGATCTCGTCTGTTCGTTCGCTTGACTTTTTCATGACGCCAACATGTGTCAAATCATCATCGAGATTCGGAATCGTACTCGGGACGGGCCTGACGTAACGAACCGGCGCCGCACGTAGCCCGAGAACTTTCCTGATGAACGTTCTTGAATTCAAAAGCCAGTTCTTGAGGACGTTCGACGTGATTTTCTTGTTCATCGAGTTCACGAGCGTCCTTCGGCGCATTTCCAACCCGAGGACGGAGGCGTACGCCCTGTTGAATAACAGCTTGGCGTGAACATACGAAACTGGCAACAGCGACGTGAGGGCGATGCTAGCGTGCAGCACTAAACCGATGCACTCGTCGGCATCTCGCATGCAAAAGTCGCTGAAACTTCTCAAAGCGTACGCAAACTGTCTCATCATTGGGAGGGGCGAGTCAGAGATCAACGCCGTCATTTGTACGATGCTTTGCACCGAGAAAAAACCACACATGGCAAAGACAACTGTATTATGCCAGTTGCTGCTGTCCAACACGTCACTAAATAAACGCTGGCAGAGCGAGTGATGGAAAAGCACGACGAAGATTCGAACGAGCATGTTGTATGCCAACAGTAAATACCGTTTCTCGGAATCAGAGCTGATGACTCTCGTTCTCATGCCAATCTCTACAAGTCTCTGCGGCCATAAGAAAGTGGGCGACGTGCTCAAGTAGTAAATCCCAGACAAAAGGATGCCGGCGACGGCACTGGTTGTCACGACAATACCCCGAAGAACGATAGGCGTGGTCGTCGTCTCGGTGCGAAGCGCAGCTGTACTTGAGACGATCAATATGATGGGCACAGGAAGAACTCTGAGGAGTAAATACTCCACTTTCAGGTGGCGCGGCATGGCGCGCAACGCGCGCATTCGTTTGCCTTGCCACGACCACCACGTGCCGTCTTTGTTCAATCTGCTCACGTCTCCAGCTTTTAGAGCATCCAACCAGAATATCCAAGAGTTGAAGTTGTACGCGGGGACGCCTTCTTTCAACGTTTGAGGATGAAAGAACCATGGGGAAAATATCCACAAGGAAACGGCAACCCAAATGTGCCAAGTCGTGGTGAAGAAAACATACTGTCCACTGAAGTTTGACAGCTCAGTCAGTAACACGGTCATGCATACTATCGCAAATGCCGGAATGACGTGAGAATCCGCGTACTGCATGTAAATGTCAGAAAACGATGCATTCATGCTCATGTTGCGTTTGGTGCCACGATACGTCGCGTCTCCAGATGTGATCGAGGCATCGATCGCGTGCCCTCGAGACTTTGCGATAAACATGTGGTACACAAACGATCCCGATGCCATGTCTTGGTACGTGTCTTTGATCATGTGTACGAGTCCACCGGTAATCCAGCCGTGCAGCATGCTCGGCCAAGCCATTACCAGACTCGCCTGCAGCATCCACTGTGATGGATAAAGCGTCTCGAATCCAATCTCTTGGTGGAAGCCAACATTATCGAAGGCGTCGCCAGAGGAGTAGTAAGTTTCGATACTAAACATCGTGATCAACGTTTTGCACAGAACGAACGATACCATCGATGCGACGAGCATGAACTCAGTGTAGAACATACCTACTGACGACTGGAAAAAACTCATATTGCGGAAAATGTCCATAGACTTTGCCAGACGATGGAAGTCACGCGATATAAGTTGCATACCGTTACCAGTCGCAATCTTCTTGTTGAACTGATTGTTGCCATCAAATGAAACCTCTCGACCTTTGCCACAAGTGAGGAAATTCACATACTCAATTTTCCCTCCTCGCTGTAAGATATTCATGCCGCCGTACACATCTTCTGACAAATGAAGTTTTTTCGTCGCTTTAGCGACACCTCCGCATGATCGCACAAATCCACCCTCCCAAATATCTGGGTGACCATAATGCGTACGCACACGGAGAGGCTTCGTCATAAAGCGCTGCAGCATCGTACCAAAGACGGTCTCTGATTTTGCCGCAAAACTGGAGACGCTGCCTTGTCGTCCAGAAATCAACTGTTCTGTGAAGCCGATTAACATGACATCGTCAGAAGTCTCAAACATAGATAACATATTGCGTAACTTCAATCCTTCGGTAAGTTGAGAGTCTTGGTTCATATCGATCGTTTGAATGTATTGACCGCGGCACCAAACCAAACCCATATTTTGATTCTCGGGTTTGCCCTCGCCGACGATGGGATGACCTGGAATCCGGATTCGATGCGTCCGCTCGCACTTTCCGTCCGCCCCGCGCTCCATCTTGACGATGTAATAGTCTGGGGATTCTTCGTTCGGTTGCTGGACATAGTTGATCTTGACGTGCCTATGGTTAGTAACGAGAGCTTCCACTTCGTCGTTCATGGTGTATCCCGGCGAGTTGTACACTTGACAACACAGAACGTGTTCGTACTTCGCTCGAACGAGGGCTTCGATTTCGTCCTCTGCGACGCCTTCCAAGCGCGCCAAAATTCTCAATGCATCCGCATAAGCCGAAAATCCACGCACGGTACGGTACAAAGTTTGACCTTCACCACTTGCCCAGTTGATGGCCTCTGTCGTCAAACGTCTCTCTTCATCCGTGAAGGTGGAAAGCGCGGTGTTTTTATCTAAGAGAGCCCGATCGAAGAACAATTCATAGTTAGAGTCCTTAACTTGAACCTTTGTGCGCTCCAACATGTTCATCCAAGACGTTGGTGCCATGCTCACCATGAAGCGGAATCCTGAAACCGACTCACCGTCAATGGCTTGTGTGAGCGTATCCAATGAAGTCCGAATTTCTTCCGTGTACACGGGCGTTAGCGTCGTCACCATCGGCATTTCACTGACAGTCATGCTGCCTGGTAACGAAGCGTCTCCCAGGCTCGTGATGAAGAATCTCAGCGCATCTTTCGCTTCTTCGATGGATGGCTCTCCCGAAGGATTCGCGGTGGAGAGGGCTAAATTGAGCTGTTTGATGACGAACGATCCTGATCGACTGATGGCTGCCGTTCGAATCTTACTGCCCGATGCATCTAACTTATCGTAGCTGATCAAACTTTCGAGTTGGCTGCACGTCTGCGCAATGAGCGCATTGGTTTGTCGATTCGCCGCCGTCTCTTGCTCGCGATCCTTGGCAACTTCACTCACAATGAACTTGAACACGGATTGTATTCTCGATTTGATGCCCTGCACATCGATGTCATCGGCTCCATCGACGACGAGGAGTTTGATTAGCGACGCAATCTCGGCGCGCACAAAGGAGAGCCATTTAGTTCCTTGCGAGTGCTCACACAACGCCAGAGAAACCAACTCGGTCAACGATTTCAGTAACTCGGAGAAGTGCACCCGGTTCGTCGAATCCACGATGCCGAGGACGCAGATGCCGATGAAAGTGCACAAATCGATCGTCTGAGAAACGATGTTCGGTGCGAATTCAAAACGCATCTTTTCATTCCGCTGAATGCCGATGTTACTGAAGAGTGGGCCAGACAGCATGGTTGGAAAAATAACGTATCGCGACCCAAAGAAGCTCTCGCTCGTCCGCCCAGACAGCTCTCTGAACGACAGAAGGTTCACTTCATCGTCACTCAGTAGATCGCGTAAACGCAGAGATTTGACAACTTCATTCCAAACCCGTGAAAACGAAAGCCATCCGTCTGATACAGCGAATGCGCACAGCGCGGTAGCGGAATCGGATGCTGGCGCTGGCTTCTGTTGCGTCGTCAATACTTTTTGACAGAATACGTCGATTTTCGACGGCATGTCGACGACAGTGCGCGCCCAGCCGGTGGCGATACCTGTTTGTCTGTATCGTTTGCCTGCGCTAGAGGCCCCAAGGATTACCACGTAATACAAGAAGATGTTTCCGAAGTAGAGAAGAACGTTCGGTAGCCACCTCTCAAACAGCATCAGAATCTTGAATCCATATCGACGACTTAAACGAATCATCTCGATGACTCGCGGGGAGAACATTTCATTGTGATCATACATGTCACAGTCGGCTCCGGAAAAGTCGTAGTTCCAGCAGTACAAGTCAATTTGTAGAATGGCTTTGGTCGGTGCCACGAGCGGATTCACCATCAAGATGTAATCCATACTCAACTTCAAGGTGAATATCATCAACCAGAAAAGAATGTACGCTCGGCGCTCGCGCGGCGATACCATTTTGTTCACTCTTGCCGTGAAATAACTATCGGCACTCTTTCCGATGCCTTTCACGGAAGATACATGATAGCCCGCGACGTTCGCTAACGCAAGCAGGGTGTAGGGCACGCCAACTACGGCAAAGGTTGCTGCATTGATGTACTGAAGCACCAAGGCCACACCGAGTAGTAAAATTGCCATAGCGAACGCTGCCCGACTGACGGATTCAATTCGAGCGTGAAATAAATCTATGCGATCGAAAAAGATGACGCGCGACTCGAGATACAAGTCGAGCGCCGCCGCCGTCACCGCTGTAGTTGAAAATAGCTCCGGCTGAGAGAAACCGGTGAAAGCATGCACAACCATGACGTGCATCAAAAGAGCCAAAAGCACGAAGAATCTGTGAAAGTTGACAAACATCGTCGTCCAACCCAAGTGTTCTCGGTAAGTCTTCTTGAAGACACTGCTCAAACTTTGATCTTTTTCCTTTGCAGCGCCGGCGACGCGTAAAAATTCCCTGAACTTCGCGTAATGACTCGTCCCTGTTTCTGCTTCCATGCTCAACATCTTCCGCAGTTTGGCGACATCAAGAAATGTCTCATTAATGTCGTCGTAACCCATTTTAAGATGCAACGGCGCTGCACTTTTTGCGTGCATGACTAAAAACTTGTATAGCGGCGTCACGATTGAGTTGACAAAATCGCCGTCATCATATCTGACGGCGCCTTGTACCAACGTGCATGTTGAGCCTCTATTCGACACTGCCGACGCCATCAGATGAAACACGAACATCATGAACTCGGGAAGATAACGCAGGTTCGCGCACTCTTGCGTGATCATTTCGAAAAGCACAATTTGACACAGCTTGGTATCGGTGTTGCCGTTCTGCATAGCTGACGCCAACGTCGTCGTGCCTCTCGGAGAGAAGTCGATACCAGTGTATTGAATGTAGTGCATATAGCCCGCAAACGTCTTTGAATGAAGCTGTGAGATTGCCCATTCAGACCTTTTCGCTTTGGGCGCACCTCGAAGCTTACAAGTGTTCCACAGTAACAGCGCGCACTTATCGACGCAATTCTCTCTGGTACTAGAAAATCCTTCAGACGCTCGCTGGAACCCAAACACGTCACCGAGACTTTCCGTAACCGTGACTATTCGTGTCTTCCACTCGTCGATTTCGCGCTCTATCGTACTCGAACCAGAAGGTTCCGGACCGATGCGAGCGAGCGAGAGTTCATCTTCGTCTTGCGGCAGAGACTCGTTGCTGAGATCGCCCTCGAGTTGCCTCGACTGCTTTGACGGCGACCGGATCACACGTTCGGCTCTCTTCTGAATATCTGCGATAGCCCGATCATCGCGAACTATGAAACGTAATATTGGGAATTTTGATCGCGAAAGAGAAACTATGGCGTCTCTCACGCTTCGACGAAACACTCTCCACCGAAGGAGCAATGCAATGCCGAGATACAAACTTGTGGCGACTTTCACCACGGTGATGAATTGGACCTCAAGCTTTAAAGCGTCGATGGCCTCGCGATCGGGGCAACTGGTGTCACCAGGCTGCTCGAAATTCATTTTCTGTTGATTGACGTACGTTCCCAAATCGCTGAACACTTGCGGCGCTTCTGGACAAAGTCGCTCGCTTTTACGATGAATCTGATTCATGTGGTGACACGATAAGAAAGTGCTCTGAAGTGCCGTTGAGACGGGATTGATGGTTCCCTTTGGATGTGTAAGGATGGCGCTAAAGTTCTCAAAGTGCGCGAAAATCGGCGTGGGCTCATTCGATCCAAGTTTAATGCCATGGAAAGCCTCTGCCTCTGCGCGCATGAACAAGTGCATCGTTCTGTTGTGATAGTTCTTCATAGATTTTGAACAATCCGGAAACATATCTGTGTCATAGGCCGGCGCGTAACTTTGCCCGTGATGAATCGTGCAACTACCGCCATCCTTCCAAAGCAGTTTGAGCATGAAGTACGCCGCCCTCGGTCGTAAGAGATCAACTTTATTGATGCTACATTTCTTTTCAACCGCCATGATACCGAACCACTCCTCGGACACGTACAAATCGGGCTGAGTTGGTGACATATATCCGCACGGCGAATGCAAATATTCTTTGAGCGACGGACACACCCGCGTGATCGTCGGGATCCGTTCGTCATTCGTTGGCACTGGTGTGACCGCTTTTCCTTTCCAGTATTCGTCCACCCAGGACATAATAGCTCCGCCGGACGCGAATCTCACCCCACATCCCGCTTTACAGCTCGTCGAATGACGCTCGATGTCCTCCACCATTGTTGAAAGCCAGTCAGCTTGTGATATTTCATCTTCGTCACCCATGGTATCGTACCCGTTCAGACCTTCCAACTGTGGATTGAGGCTGAACGCGTCGACACCGTACTCTGTGATCAGAAAGGGGCGCTTGCTAACCAAGTGATAGCGTTGAAACAGACCCATTGGCGAGAAATATCGCCGGGTATACAAGTTGACTCCCCAAAAGTCTATTTGATCCATGTAGCGATCGGCTAGTTTTATCCAACTCAAAGCTCCCCACAACTGGCGTCCCACCAGATGCTGCTTTGTCCTGGGAAGGTTGACGTTTGCTATCGCTGTGCCGCACAACATATTCTCTGACCGCACCGTACCGCACAGCATGTTGACTGATTTCATCAACTTTTCAATCGAATCTTCAAACTGACATCCACTAACTCCAAAATTTTCCGCCAACTCGCTATCACACACGTAAAGATTCCACGGACCGTTCAACTCGTTACCGACAATCCATCCAACGACAGCCGGATGCTTTGCCGAACGCACGAGTTTTCGCAGTTCCAATTGCGTCTCTTCCATCGTTTCCGCCGTATTGAAGAAACTTTTCGTTCCATCCTCAAATTCATAACCGACGAGGACTGAAATGTTGTAGGCGTGCGCCATGTCAAAAAACTGTTTGTGACGCTTGGAAAACTTCAGCGTATAGATACGCATTGTGTTCACGCCAGCGGCAGCCATCAGCGGAATGTCACGTTCGAATATACCAGAATAATCGTTGGTGAAAAAATCCCCATACGGCTCGAACCAATCTGGATCCCATCCCACCGGTACGGGGGAGTAACATACCGCCCTCATGAGCCAAGGCTTGCCGTCGAGATACAACGTACGTCCTAAGCGACGCAGTCGACCGGTATCCCACGTTGTGTTCAGCAGTGGTGGATTGAGGAATCGCCTGACGAGATCCTTTCCAGAACGCTTTCCGTGTTCAAACTCGTCATCGACAAATGCGGGGTCATAAATCTCAGAGTCGCTGAGCGCCAGACCCGGCTGAGTCGTGCCAGCCTTTGTCTTTGACGCATGCTTGTCGGTGCTCGATGCCGAACGTGATTCACCCTCAGTGACGTCTTTAATACGGCGTGATTTGCTGCTACGTTTCTGTCCTAATGAGGGGAGCGTCTGGGCTTCGTGCAGCGGTCCCGTTTCGCGCGCATCCTTCCGCGCGCCCGACTTTGGCCTAGCCTCGTTGAAGTCCCACACCGATCCGGATAACTGAGAGTTCAAGGCATCTAAATCAATCCGCTTCGCGCTCTCATCGCCCCCATCGCCGCCGTCAAACGCCTCACCCCGAGCGAACTCTCGCCCGCGCTCCCGCGACTGTCTAACACCATCAGCCCGCGGCATCTCCGCGCCACCCGACGCCCACGCACCGGACGGCGTCTCTCCCACCGACAACGTTTGAGATGGAACGCCCGCGCGATGCACGTTCGCCGCGATCGCGAATAAAATCCCGAGCACGCCGACCAGCGCCGCCCACGCGCGCCGATCGAGCCCACCGTGCCTCCCTCTTTCTCGTCGTCCGTCGAACCACGCCCGCGTTCGGCCGTCGTCCGCGCGGCGCGCGCCGAGCATCGGCGTTCTTTCCGCCGCGCTCATCACGTGCACGCGCGCACCTCGCCGCGAGGTGCGCTCTGGCCGCGCGTCGGTCGCGCGTCGCGTCGCGCGTCGAACGAATTTCACGCGGGCACGGCGTGATCTCGCATTTGATGGGAGTTTTGGAAAGTTGTATACGGGTGACATCGTTGGTTCACGACTCGACTGCGTGAGGACTCGTGTTCCTCCTCGGCGCGGTGAACACCCTTTCGAAACGCCGCGGCGCGGCATTCGCCGACGGCTGGGGCGGCGAGAGGGACGCGACGAGGGTGATGCGCGAGCGCGACGCGCGTGGAACACCTCGCTCTCTCTCTCGAGCGCGCGTGATGTCGCCGCGCGATGGGATGGCGCGCGCGCGGCGCGGTTCTTTTCGGCGCGTGCGCGCGGTGCTGCTGACGCTCGTCGCCGCGATCGCGCTCGGCCGAGCGCGCGCTGAGGACGACGAGACGGTGGCGATGGGTGAAGATGGAGTCTCCGTGCGCGAGGCGGCTCTGGGGGGGAATCCGACGTCGCGGTGGGGAGCGAATCGAGGCATCGCGAGCTTGAACGCCAAGCGCATTCACTATAGACCGTCCCAGGAGGAAGCCACCTTGGGAAGAGGCAAAAGGTCGGAGGTAGGAGGGGGGAACGGTGGCGCGGAGATCAGTTCAGATGAGTTTGAGCGTTACCTGCGCCTGCATGGCAAGACGAAGCAAACGTACTGTAGGCGAAGGGAAGGGGGCGTGGGTAGCGTGCGAGCGTGCGAGCTGATGCTCCGTCGCGCGGTGGCAAACTTTCGACGCAATCAAAGAATCGTGATGCGTCACAACGCCGACGCGCACAATACGTTCAAGCTTCGTATGAACAAGTTTGCCGATATCGATTTGGACGATTTCCACGCGAGTCAATACAACTACAAGGCTCGACCGTTGTCTACGTTTCACTTCCACCATCAACGAATGAAGCGTCTCACGCTTAAGGCAGCCAACGGTATGCTTGGACGATCAGACGCCACCAAGATGGCGTTTCCAAAAAATTTCAACTGGAAGGACGTGCCGAACGTCATGGGTCGGGTGCACAACCAGCGACAAGACTGCGCCTCGTGCTGGGCGTACGTCACGACGGACATCCTCGAGTCACTCAGAGTGATCAAAAACTTCTCACGTGTGCACGAAGAGTTGGCGGTGGATGAACTCATCAACTGCGACACGTACGACAGTGGATGCGCCACGGGAAATATGTTCACCGCTTTCGAATGGATCGAGACCGAAGGTGGGATAACGACAAACCATCATTTTGGCAGTCTGCTCGACGGTCTGAGTGGCAAACCAAAGTCGTGGTTTGCCAATACGTTAAAGACGCGCGGGGACGAGAAAGACGAAGCGGATGCGTACGGCGTTAAACCAGAAGCGCATTTTGAGGCGACTCCTCATCTGCAGCCTGGTGTGACCATGAATGCTGTACAAGATCAAATGTGCTCGGCGGTGACGCGTAAGAGTTGGCCAAGAGTCGCGCAAGTTTACGGTTACTGCGAGCTCTCATTGGCCGGTGGTGAAAAGGAGCTCATGCACGCTCTCTCCAAATCTCCAGTTGCGATCGGTCTCAACGCGAATAAGAAGTTCCAACTGTACGATTCAGGTATTCTTCGTATGTCGGACTGCCCGCCGGCACCGCACACGTTGGATACCATGTACACTTCGATCAATCACGCCGCGTTATTAACGGGTTGGGGTGAGGAGACCATGCCGAACGGAGAGGTGGTGAAATATTGGGTGGTGAAAAATAGTTTTGGAGAGGATTGGGGCGAAGATGGTTATTTTCGGCTCGAGCGAGGACCGGTCACTTCGGAGGGTCTCGGCACGTGTGGCATGTACTTTGAGAGCGTCTATCCGATCGTGGACGAAGACGAAGGTTCTAGTAGACGATGTATCCCCGGCGCGATGTATCGTACGGACTACTACCGAGCAATGTTCGGTCTGACGGCACAAGAAGGGAGAAAACGAACGAATTTCTTTAGTTCCGATCGGGAAACGTCCGACGCCACCCGCGTGGGCATCGTTGTGGTATGCGGGACGGTGATCACGCTCGCCGTGTCCAAGCGCTTGAAGAAGATGATGAGGGAAGTTTGGTCGAGAACGGAGTCAGACACGCCGTTACTGACCGCGCAAAACAATTAGAATGTGCCTAGAAATCCACTTTAATAACATCGTACAAGCCTTGGATCGACTTCGTCTTGTGCGGGCGCGAGCGTGGAAGATTCTAAAGATTCCTTTTACTTTGCAACGGGTCTATTGTAACATGAATTGTCATACACTCGGTGATATGGATGCAGCTTGTCGTCACCGAGGCGGGGGCGACTCCTCGCGGTGTCGCTTCAGTTTGTGTCGGAAATCTAAGAAGCGTGCTTGTCGCCCTCGTCCATGCTCAAACCGGTTTCCTCTTCGACGGCTTTCGTCGCGAGTCTTCCCACGTATCCAGCACTGAAGACGGCCAGACTGAGGCCGAAAAGGGTGGAGAAGATTGCTCCTCCACCGAAGACGCCTTCTGCGACTTGGCGCGTCGCGGTACCGGCGGAGACGTAGGCGAACGTGCCCGGCATCATCCCGAAAAAAGATCCTATGACGTACGGAGAAAACTTCACCGAAGTCAACCCATAGAGATAGTTGCTCAGAGCGAATGGCATCAACGGCGATAAACGCATGATGGCAACGACGCGTAAGCTATCTTCGCCGATCGCCTTATCAATCGCCTTGAACTTCGGGTAATTCTCAGCGAGAGCTTGCACCTTGTCGCGAGCGATGTAGCGCGAAATCAGGAACGCCGCCGCAGCCGCGATCGTCGCCGACGTCGTAACGAGCAACGTGCCTGGGAGCGTTCCGAACAGCGCACCCGCCGACATCGTGAGAGGGAACGCTGGCACCGCTAGGATTTCTAAGACGACGTAACCCGCCATGAAGAGAGCGTAGCCCAACGATCCAAGCGAGTCAACGTACTCTGTGAACGAACTCATCAGCGCAAACAAATCCTCTCTGTACACGACACCCATGACCACCAGGCCGAAAAGAAACGCAGTCGCAACGGCGAAACCGAGATTATTGCTCTCATCCTTAGGCTCCGCCAAGACGTTGCTCTGATTCGCCTCGAGCGCGACGGCGCCCGACTCAGTTTGCAACTCCGTCGGCGGCGGCTCGACCGAGGCGACAAAAGAAGCCAGCTCCTTCTCATCAACCTCCGTGTTGACCGCCCTCACACGACGCACATCGTGCCTACGTTTCACCGAGCGCAGTGACACCAACGATTCGGACGCGACACCGTCCACCTTGGCGCTCGCCAGCCTCGCGCTCGCCGCGCCTCGAGTCGCGCGCGCGCCGGCGCTCACCGAACGCCCCATCGTCGCCCCTCGCGCGACGCTCGCCATCATCACCCCTCAGACGACCCACGCGGTGCCCCTTCGACCGCCTCGCTCGACGACTCGACGCCTCTCGTTCGCTCACGACCGCGCGCGCGTCGCGCCGTCCAGAGGTATATTCGTCCTGTTCGCACCTCTCCGTCTCCCGCGTTCGCGCGCGCGTCCGTCGCGTCGCTCACCGAGGCCTCCGCGCGCGTCGCAACGGTCACTCTCGCGCGCGTTCACACCGTCAGACGCGTCCGGGTCGACGCACGCGTCGCTCGCGCCGTAAGATGGCGCCGACGCGGCGCGCGGCACCGCCCCACCCTCGTCCGTGCGTCCGGGTGATTCTTGATACCTTTATGAATACTCAGTGTACGAGTTCATATGTGGATAAGGTGCTTTGTCGAGCGCGACGTCACGCGTGGACAGACTGGTGTTTTTCGCGTGCAGTATGTGCGTAGCTCGCGCGCACGGGTCGATGCGACGCGGTGACGTCGCGCGACAGAGCGCGTCCCAGGTGCGCGCGCGCGGTGGTCTCGGCGAGGCGCGGACGTCAGAGGAGTCGATTCTCGGTCGGTCGAGCGCGCGCGGGCGATCGGGACGATGAAGGCGGCGTTGCGATGCGCGTTCGCGGTGACAGGCATCTTCGCCGCGTTTAGTTACTTTGCGCTCGCGCAGGAGGACGTGTACAAGAGGACGCACGGTGGCGAGCGGTTCGCGGCGACGTTTTTCGTGTTAGCGTGCGAGCGATTGGTGAACGTGTGCTTCGCCGTCGCGGGCGTGCTCGCGTGCGGAGGTTCGGGCGTGCGCGTGCCACACGCGGAAATTTTCAAGAGCGGCGCGTCGCAAATGTTCGCCATGGCGGCGAGTAACGAGGCGTTGCGGTACGTCTCTTACCCGACGCAGGTGTTGGGTAAATCCTGTAAGATGGTGCCGGTGATGATCGGGGGATTGGTGCTCGGAGGGCGGACGTTCACCGCTGCGCAGTACGCGCAGGTGTTCTTCATCACGCTCGGAGTGACGATATTTAATTTAGGAGCGGACGCAAAAAAGAAGGGCGGTGACGACAGCGCGTACGGATTGACGCTCATCGGCGTATCACTCGTCATGGACGCCGTCACGGGTGGTTTGCAAGATCGCGTGAAGCGAACGACTAAGGCGCTCAATCCGAAAAAGACGAACGCCAAGCCGAGCGTGTACGAGAGCATGTTGTACACGAATATCAGCGGCATGTTCGTCGCGTTCGGGTTCGCCGCGGCGACAGGTCAACTTCAGAGTGGTCTCAAGGCGTGTGTGGCCCACGTCGACCTCGCGCGAGCCGTGCTCGTGTATTCGTTGGCGAGCGCCGTCGGACAAAACTTCATCTACTACACCATCACCAACTTTGACGTCCTCGTCCTCACCACGGTGACGACGACGCGAAAGATTTTCTCCACCGTGTACTCGGTGTTCCGGAACCCCGACAACGCCCTCAGTACGACCCAATGGTTCGGCTGTTCGTTGGTCTTCGTCTTTCTCGCCGTCGACGCCGCGTCTGCGGCGCTTCGCGCGCCGCGCGCGCCCCGCGTCCCCTCCTCCGCGCGCAGCGCGCCCCCCGCCAAACGAGATTCATCGCGTGCGAATGCGCGTCGCGCGACGTTGTCCTCGTCGTCCACCACGCGTCGTCGCTCCGCGCGACGTCAATAGTCCCGCGCGTCGCCCGTGTACTCTATTCGTATGGGTACACAGTATTAGCCATGCAATTCGAGGTTCACGACTCAAATCGCATGGGGTCACATTTTCGCGCGCGAACGTCTTCGCAACACCCATCGCCCGCCCGCGTCACATCGGGACGTTCGACCGCGATGGCGCGCCGGGACGGTTTTCGATCGACGTCCGCGCGCATCGGCGCGGCGTTGGGAGTCGCGTGCGTCTTCCTCGGGGCGTCGGCGACCGATGAGGCGCCGTCGACGCGCGTGATCCCGGGAATGCGACACGAGAATGAGTTTCAGAGCTTTCTGGAAAAGTATTCGAAGAAGTACTGCGACGGCGCGACGGCGGAGGAGGCGTGCGAGGCGTCGTTGAGACGGCAGAAGGTGTATTACGCCAACATCGTGCGGTACGACGCGCACAACGCCGATCCGGCGATGGAGTTTAAGATGGTGGAGACCAAGTTTAGTGACCTCGAGGAGGGGGAGTTCGAGGCGACGGTGTTAAACTTCAGGTCGCATCGAGCGTCGATGTTGGGGGAGTCCGAGACCGCGCGACTGGACTTGACGAAGGCGTCGGAAGTGGGCATGCGCGAGGTGGATGGTGTGGCGACGAAACGCGTCGGCGCGAAATCCAAGCCGCGGGTGAGACAGAGGGCGAGGAAGCAATACCGCGCGCGCCAGAGGGCAAAGGATAGAGGTGGACTGGGGCATCACGAGGCGGGCAAGGGACAGAAACTTTCTGACATGCCGGAGTTTACGTGGCGAAAGCCTCCGAGCGGGTACGGGAACGTCGTCGGACGAGTGCACAACCAGCAAGACTTGTGCGCGTCGTGCTGGGCGTTCGTGACGGTGGATTCCATCGCCAGTCGAGTCGCCGTCATTAACAAGGGAGACGACGCCCCGGAACTGAGCGTGAAGCAGCTCATGTCATGCGATGACGTCGATCACGCGTGCTCGACCGGTAATATGTACACGGCGTACGAATGGCTCGGAGCGAACGGGGGTATAAGCACCGCGGATGTGTACAACGCCAAGTCGCCCGGGGAACGCGAGGACGATCCGGACGCGCAGTGCTTTCTGTCGGTGGATCGCATGTACACGACACCCGGTATGTGCGATATAGAACAAGTTTTGGGAGAGGAACCTCTGTATCGCGCACTTTACGAGCGCGGGCCCGTGGCGGTCGGCATCAACGCCAACAAGCTGCAGAGCTACGGCAGCGGCGTCATCACGCTCGACGACTGTCATCCGCTCGGTCGCGGCATCGAATCCATCAACCACGCGGCGCTTGTCGTTGGTTGGGGCACGATGCCTAACGGCATGAAGTACTGGGAGTTGAAGAACTCTTACGGCGCCGACTGGGGCGACCAAGGATTTTTTAAACTCGAACGAGGACGCGTTGGAGAACACGGATTCGGCACGTGTGGCCTTCTCTTCGAATCTGTCTACCCGATCGTCACCAAGCCGGGTTCTGCCGCCAACTCGGATGCACCGTGCGTCGAGGGATCGGTGTTCAAGCAAACGTACTACCGCAACGAAACCCTCAATCCGGGACTCACCGCCTCGTCGTCGTTGGGCAACGAGACCTCCGCGCAGACTGAAACCCACCACCCCACCGTTCGCGGCGCTCGCGCCGTTCGCGCGCACCGCACCGCCGCGTTGGGCACGGCGCACAGTTTGACCGACCATCACGCGGCGACGCTCTTCGCCGCACTCGCCGCCGTCTGCGCCGCCGCGGCGCTCGCCGTCGTCGACGCGCGCCGCCGCCGCTCCGCCGCGACGGAGGAGGAAGCCGTGTCCCTCCTCGTCTGAGTCCAATCGTCGCGGGCGTTATAAAATAATCGTATAGTGTCACTTTCACGTACCAGAGTAGCACCACAGGAACATCATTTAAGTAAGTCAATTCGCACGACGCGCCGAGCGTCGCGTCCGCGGAGGCCTCGAGTGCCCACTTATCGAATCCCTCCTCACACGCGCGCGCATGGAGTACCTCAGGGACGTCGCGAGCGCAGTCGAGCGCGCGGTGACGGGTGAATCGTCATCCTCCGTCTCGATCGCTCTCCCCGCCTGTGACGTCGCCGCGGTGAGCGAAGCGATCGGCGAATACGGACGAATCTTGCGCGCGTCCGAGGACGTCGTCGCGCGCGGTGGGGACGATGGACGGGAGACGATCGAGCGGGAGTTGCGAGCGGCGCGATTTCGCGTGACGTGGGCGCTCGCGCACGCGGAGAAGCGCGCGCACAACGAGCGCGCGGTGCAGATGTTGTCGAGAGGGGCGACGAACGGAGCGGCGAGAGCGACGAGCGACCAAGTCGAGGACGACGAGGACGACGAGCGGCGATGGCGACGAGAGTACGGCGATGAAAACATGCCTCTTCGCGATGGATATTATCTCTTGGCGGTGGCTCTGTACAACTTGAGGGATTACGAAAAGGCGCGCGCGGCGGCGTTTCGCGCGTTGCGTCTCGATCCAGAGTGTCGACAGGCGGCGGCGCTTCGCGAGGCGAGCGAGGAAGAGTTGGCGAGAGACGGATTGGTGGGCGCCGGCGCGTTGGCGGCGGCTGGACTCGCGATACTCGGCGCGGCAGCGATCGCGGGAAGCGGTAGACGATGACCGCGACGACGACGTAAAAAACACAATTTCAATGAAACGCTCTACAGTCATCTATTCGTTCAGCCTAGCGAGCGAGCGAGTGTTCGTGATCGTCCGATGGGAAGGGTCTGCACACGTACGACGGTGACGGGCCGATCTCGCGAAGACGCCTTCCATCGTCGCCGAAGTTCTGATTCATCCCGTCGATTTCGGCGTCGACGAATTCGAAATAATGACAATCTCGACCGTGTCCCACGGCGTACGGCGGCGTCTGTACCTCTAATATCGCACACGCAGTCATTGCCGTGATCGTGTGCACGTTCGCTCGAGTCGGTGTCAGCATTATCGTCGACGAAGATGCCGCCGAGACGCCGTCGCCTCCCGCCAACCGCACCCGTCCCGCGAACTTCGCGTCGAACGCCCGTCCCCGTCCCTCCATCGCGTTCGCCGCCGACAGATGCGACTCCACCGACCCACCGCTCGCGTCCACGCACGACACTAAATCGTACGACGTCACGGTCGCGCTCCCGAACAGCGCCCTCATGAACACCGTCATCCCCGGGTGGTTGTGCAACGGCATCGTCTGACTGGTGTCGAACACGAACGCCCCGATCGAGTACTCCCTCTCCGCGCGCAGACCGAGGTAGGTGACGCACGGTTGTAATTTCTCGCGCGCGCCCAGCGCATCGCGCTCGCGCGCCCGCGCGGCGTACGCGTCGAGCGCGCGCGAGACGTCGGCGAGACGCACCGCATCGAGCGCGTCCGAAATCTCACGCGCCGCGCGCGCGGCGACCCCCGGGGACGGCGCAGACGCGGACGACGCGGACGAGGACGACGCACGACGCGCGAGCGTGCGCGCGCACGTCGCGAACACCGCGTCGAGCGTGGACATGACGACGAATGAATCGAATGAATCGAATCGACCGACGCGCGCGGAAAAGTGACGCGACGGCACTCGACCGCGCGCGTCGGCGTCCTCGCGCACGCGACGCGCGACGCCGCCGCGGGCGCGCCGCGCGCGACATCGAACGGAACGAAATTCCGCGGACCGAACGCGCGTCGACTCGCGAACGGAATCGCGTCGCGCGTCGCGCGAATCCCGCGCGCGCGCATCATGTCGCGCGGTCGAGGCGGCGGCGGACGAGGCAATGGACGAGGCGTCGGTGGACGCGGTGGACGCGTCGCGAGGAAGCCGACGAGCGCGAACGGGGGGGTGTGGAAGAGTAAATTGATCTGTTTCGGGTGTCGAGGCACGGGACACACGATCAAGGACTGTCGAAAGGTGAGAGGGGGCGGGGCGAGTGGACGCAGGGGAGAGGCGTCGTGTTACAATTGCGGCGCGCGCGACCACTCGGCGAACGCGTGCGAACGACCGTGGACGAATTACGCGCACGCCAAGTGTTTCGTGTGCGATGAGGTGGGGCATTTGAGTCGAGCGTGTCCGAAGAACGCGAAGGGGGTGTACGTGAACGGGGGGAGTTGTAAGATGTGCGGCGCCGTGGACCATCTCGTCAAGGATTGTCCGAAAAACGCGCGCGCGAGACGCGCGAAGACGGAGGAGGCGACGGTGGAGGAGGAGGGGGGAGCGCGCATCGACGAGGAGATGGAGGCGTCGTCGAAAAGGGGGGAGGGAAAGGAGAAGAAACGACGCGAGGTGGTGTTTTGAATTGAATAAAACGCCGTCGCGGCGAAAGGAATGTACTAACCAAACTCTTAACTCGACGTGTACCCGACGATCTTCGAGGAGATTTCAAACATTTCGATCGCCTTATCCATGTCCCGACCCTCTTTGGACGGCTTGTTGTTGAACGCGATCGTGCGCGTCTCGTCGTCGTTGTTGTTGTAGTTGTCCCACAACTGGTCGCCGCCGCCCTTCCACGCCCAGTACGCGCCTTGCTCGTCGTATCGCGGATCGCACACGATGGACGCCAAGCGTTCGCCCGCCTCTTGCTCGGAGACGTACCCCTTGGTGACGTTCTTTTGCAAGAGTGGGAACAACCAGCGGAAGAAAGAGGTGTGGTTGCGGAACAAGTCGGACTCGGCGATGCATCCGGGGTACATGGTGCTAAACTTGATGCCCGTGGATTCGCCGTATTTCTCCGCGAACGCCTTGATGTCGAGCATGTTGCACAGCTTGGCATCCTTGTACGCCTTGGCGCCGATGAATCGACTTCCGTCGATCATCGCGCCTTGGTTGCGATCGCTATTCTTGAAGGCGTTCTTCAAGCCGGACATGTCGCCGAGTCCCGCGCGCGGCGGCACTTGACCGGCGAGCGTGTTCGTGTTTCCGGTCACCGAGCCGACGATGATGAGACGCTTCATGTTCGCGTCAGGGGCCTTGGCCAAATCGTCCAAGAGAAGGAGCGACAACAGGTGGTGACCGAGATGGTTCACGCCGACGCACTCCTCGAACCCATCCTTCGTGTACGACGGCACCGTGGCGTTGGGCAAGTAGACGGCGGCGTTGCACACCAACGATTGAAACTTCTTCACGTACGCCGAGCGTTGAAACGACGCCGCGAACTCGCGCACCGATTCCAAATCACCCAATTCACATCGCATCACCGCGAACGACGATTGATCAAAGTTCAATTCACTCGCCTTGCGCGTCCCCTTGGCGCAATCGCGCACCGCCATGACGACGAAGTATCCCTCGTCGATCAACGCCTTGGCGGTCCAGAGTCCCAAGCCCGAGGACGCGCCCGTGATGACGGCGACCGGTTTATCGGACGCATTCTCCGGCGTGTATTCATTCGACGAATCGTCTTTCGCGGCGACGACGACGGCGCGTCGTCGAGACGGTCGCGACGACGATCGAGCGCGTCCCGCGGTGACGTTCGCGCGGGAATGGGAATACGTCGCGCGAGAGAGCATCATGGAGGAAGGAACACGAACGGAAAACGGTCGTTCGTTGAAAACGTTCGTTCGTTGGAAACCTTCGTTCGTTCCCGACCGACCTCGCGCGCGCGAGTGTCGGTCGTCCCGCGCGCGAGGTGGGTCGGGAACGAACGATATCCATCGGCAATGTGGTTTATCCTCGGCGCGCGATCGCTTTTTTTTCCATTCGCACCCATAAGCTTGGTACGAATACGCACGTTTGAATGTTCGAGAATCACCATGCCGCTGCGTGCGTCATCGGAAGCACTCACGAGCGATCGTGATTCGAAGAATGGTGGCGTCTCGATGAGACGACCATCCTCTGTCCGCGATAGTATAACGGCTAGTATGCCACGCTGTCAAACCAGCGTCCGTCTAATATGGACGGATTTCCAAGCGAGTCGTCTGAGGACGAGTCAATGACCGTCCACAGTCCCGTGGAGGTGAGTAGTGTATCTCGAGGAAAGATCTATACAACGCCGGTTCAGAGAGTCTCCCAGGCTCTCGTGGAACAGAAAGATAAGAAGACCGGACAACTGACCAGTAGTAAACTCGTGTTTCTCCTATAATAGATCGGGGTTCGATTCCCCGTCGGTGAGTCATAGTGAACGCGCTGTGAATGAGCCTCGCAAAAATCGAGCCCGGAGATGAAAAAACACGCGAGCCGTACGCTGACCAGTGTGCCATTCTTTCGACCTCAGCGGAAACAAACAAGGAACGACGACGATATGATAGTCGCGTCCACACTTTCTTTTTTATTTGAGGAGGCGAGGCGGGGTGTCGTCTCGCCGCGGTGGTCGCCCGGGATGCGCGTGGGGAGGACGGACTGGACGGGCTGCTGATGGAATGTATGTATTAAAACAATCATGAATAGTACAATGGGTTTGTGAACCGACGCCGGCGCTAGTGTAACATCGT
>TARA_B100000674_G_scaffold390743_1_pt1 | contig 24602 bp, 23 predicted proteins | sample TARA_B100000674 | Tara Oceans TARA_B100000674 (sample SAMEA2622759) | marine metagenome | biome: marine biome (ENVO:00000447); feature: surface water layer (ENVO:00002042); material: "saline water (ENVO:00002010), including plankton (ENVO:xxxxxxxx)" | depth 5 m
CCATGAACAACTTCGATATGATTAACTAATAAAAATCGAATTAAAACATATTGTTAACAAATATAGAATAAATTAAATAATTATAATTAACTCATGTAAAAAAAAATTTACTTCATTTCCCTAAGCCAGTAACTTCACAATATTTCTGAGTCTTCTCTTGTATATGGATACCTAAGTCGACAGACAGCCGGGCCGATAATGCACATTATCAGCCCATTTTTTGTGGCAGATATGGATTATAGCCTCTCAGTGCAACGTTTTTTTGATGTTGTAGAAAAAACCACATTTTACCCCCTATTGTGCGTTCATCTGATATATTCGATATGATATCTGTATGCATGACGCTGGGTGCATACTGCATGAGGTGCAAAAGGTCCGTCCGTTTAGATAACCATCAGACTTTGAGGATGAAGAATGGCCGAAAACGAATTTCATCAGTTTGTCCAGTAATTGGATGCGGTGCTAAGCTCTCGAAGATCATAGGGTGATCACCTCAGAATGCTTCATGAGGAGATGTGTGCTCGGAAGCATAAGGGCTCGTGGTCTAGGGGTTATGACGTCGCCTTGACATGGCGAAGATCGCAGGTTCAATTCCTGCCGAGCCCACCAATAGAATAGAATCTAATTATTATAGATTATCAATTTCCTCTGATTTCTCATTCCGAAAGTGAAGGCGGAAAGTCCCTTTCCCTTTGTTCTGTACCCTATCGATAGATACGCCACCGATTGGTCCTGTTGAAGCCAGGTGTGTACCAGCACATGGACACAAATCTATCCCCTCTATCTCTACCATTCTTAACATGGGGTTCTCCCCTCCAAGCCTATCGATTATTCGCGAGACAAATCTTTTGTTCCTCACCCTCTCATCTGTGAGAATCTTATCTCTTCCCCACTCATGGATTTTAATTCTGGAATTATTGTCTACCCAGAAATTTACGTCCTCTTCTAGTGTTTCGACGTTGAATAGATCCCTGTCCTCAAACTTCAGGTCTATGCGGGAAGAATCTACCCCGAGTTGATTGCCTACAGTTATTGCCCCCCATCGCTCATTTGCTGCAGCAGACACAATGTGGGCAGCGCTGTGCATTGATGCAAGAGAATTCCTTCGATTTACATCAATGTGTACCTTGACCTCCATACCTATTCCAAGTCCGTCATTTTCCAGAGGATGTATAATGGATGTTTCCCCCCCTGTCACAGATGCAGTTACCTCATCGAAATGATATTTTGTTGCATTTAACTCGAAATACCCTGTATCGCCAGGCTGACCGCCTCCTCGTGGATAGCACCATGTGTCCCTGAGTATTGCACCACTTTCCGTAAACTTCTGAATGTGGGTTTGGAAAGGTTCTGGGTCTATTCCGGGGTGAAATTCCAGATGTCGTCTAACTTCGTCCATATTCAAACACCGTATTCCATGAGGTAGTCGGAAAGAGCCTTGGTCTCGTGCGCCATGGATCTGTCCCCATCTATAGGCGGGGAAATAGACCTGACTATCTTGTGTAGATCACGAACCCCTTTACCCGGAGCTTCATCACGCAAGTCTAAAGCAGCAGCGGCCACTATCATCTCGCTTGCAATGACTGATGATGCCAGGTTGCAAACCTCAATGAGCCTCTCGCAAGCAGTGGACCCCATCGATACGTGATCCTCTTTCTCACCTGACACCGGAATATTCGTCAGTGTGGCAGGTCCAGCCAACAGTCTGATTCTCGCTATAGCAGCAGCCGAGACATATTGAATGATCATCAGCCCACTCTCTAAACCACCATTCTTGGCAAGGAATGGGGTCAATCCGCTCCATTTAGGCATCAACATTTGGTTTATCCTCCTCTCTGAGATGGAGCACAATTCATGAATCGCAGCAGCGAGGGAATCAGCCGCCAACGCCAAGGGCTCACCATGAAAGTTTCCGCCACTTAGAACGTCATACCCTCCCTCTTTTCTGTTAACGATTAGAGGATTATCAGTCGCGCTGTTTACATCATCGATGACAACCCTTGTTGCATTTTTTATCACATCATAAACTGAACCATGTACCTGTGGTGAACATCTGAAACTGTATGCATCTTGTACCCGCTCACAAGCTAAGTGAGAGGTGTTAATCTCGGAACCCTCTAGGAAGGAGAGTATTCTGCTTGCCACGACCTTCTGTCCATCTTGCCTCCTCAGTGCATGTATCCTCTCGTCAAATGGTTTGTGTGATCCGGCTATGGCTTCTACACTCATAGCGCAGGCCGCATCCGCAGATCTGGATAGCTTGTCGGAAAGATTTGTTGCCTCTGCCAAATAGGCGCACATCTGAGATGTTCCATTTATCAGAGACAGGCCTTCTTTGGCCTTAAGGACCACCGGGTCCCTGTTTATGCTTTTGAAGACAGCAGAGGGGGTCCTCATGGACCAAGACCCCTTCATGAATGACTGGAACTGGCCTTCACCAATGAGTGCCATGGCCATATGGGCTAGTGGCGCCAGATCCCCGGATGCACCTAATGATCCGATCTTGGGGACTACTGGAGCATTCATGGAATTTACAAGATCTAACATTGTATCGACGACTTCCGGCCTGATTCCGGATGCGCCCTTGGCCAACGAGTTGGCTCTGATGGCCATCATTCTAAGCGTTGCTAAAGGGGCCATTGGTTCGCCTATCCCGCACGCATGGCTAAGAACTAAATTTCGTTGCAACAACTCCAATTCATCTGGGGCTATCCTTACGTTGGAGAGGCTTCCAAAGCCGGTATTTATGCCGTATACGGTTTGTTCACCCTCAACTATACTCTCTACATGTGATCGGGAATCATTCATTTTGGTCCGAGATTTTTGAGAAAGAGAGAATTTAACATCGGAATTTCCGATTAGCATAATTTCCTCGATAGTCATGCTTTCTCCGTCGAGTACAACCTCCCCCATCAGAATTCCTCCATTAATTGATCCAACAATTCTTTTTCAACTGTGGATGCTTTTGTAACCACGAGTCTGGAGTCGTTGGTCTGGGCCCTATCTATTGTCCAGACAGCACCCTTATTCCTGGCCCAGGCTCTTCTTGCCACCCCATTGTCTACGTCCCATGCCAACATAGAATCAGCATGTTTGCCAGCCTTCTCCGATCCGTCCAGGAACATTCCAAAACCACCGTTGATTACTTCTCCCCATCCGACTCCACCACCATTGTGCAGACTTACCCATGTGGCCCCTCTACATGCATCGCCAATGAAGTTTTGAACGGCCATATCCGCGGTAAAACGAGATCCGTCTCTAATGTTGGCAGTTTCTCTGTACGGACTATCAGTACCGGACACATCGTGGTGGTCCCTTCCGAGGATAACAGGAGCGGAGATAAGCCCATTGGACACAGCTTCGTTGAACTTCTTGGCCAACATGCGCCTTCCGTTTCCATCGGCGTAGAGGATCCTTGCTTTACTGCCAACAACCATGTTGTGATGCTCAGCCTCCTTAATCCACCTGATGTTATCTACTATCTGGCCCTTTATTTCATCTGGTGCATTGGCTAGCTGATCTCCGAGAACATCCATGGCGATCTTGTCTGTGACAGCCAAATCTGAGTCCAGACCCGAAGAGCAAACCCATCTAAACGGTCCAAAGCCGTAGTCGAAACAAATGGGCCCCATTATGTCCTCTACATATGAGGGGTAGTGAAAGTTGCCATCTGTTCCCACATCTGCACCCGCCCGGGATGATTCCAGCAAAAACGCATTACCGTAATCCCAGAATTTCATACCCTTGTTGGATAGGCGATTGATGACAGCCCCATGTTCGACGAGCGTCTCCTTGACCATTTTCCTGAATTGTGTAGGATCTTCTGAAATCATTTCATCTGCTTCTTCGTAACTCAGTCCACGTGGCGTGTAACCACCCAACCATGGATTGTGAAGACTTGTCTGGTCACTACAAAGATCCGGTATCAAATCTTCAGATTCTAGCCTTTCGAGTAGGTCCACGATATTCCCAACATAACCTATCGATATGGCTTCTTTGCTTTCCAGAGCATCTCGGGCTCTAGACACCACGTAGTCTAGCTCATCGGACATCTCGGTCAGCCAACCCTGTGAGTGGCGTTTAGCCACTGCATGTTGACTGGTATCAGCGATAATGCCGACTGCTCCGGTTATTACCGCTGCCTTGGCTTGAGCTCCTGACATACCGCCCAAACCAGACGTAACAAACAATACTCCTTCTAATTTTGAGCTATCATCCAGACCGAGGTACATCCTAGCTGCGTTTAGCAGGGTGATCGTGGTTCCATGTACAATGCCCTGAGGTCCGATGTACATATACGACCCAGCAGTCATCTGTCCATACTGGGTGACGCCTATGGCATTATGGTATTCGTAATCGTTTTGTGTAGAATGGTTAGGTATCATCATGCCGTTAGTGACAATAACTCTGGGTGCCGAACTACTTGAAGGAAAGAGGCCGAGGGGATGTCCTGAATACATAACAAGAGTCTGCTCATCAGTCATACGACTTAGTAAGCTCATGGTGATCAGGTACTGAGCCCAATTTTGGAAAACCGACCCGTTCCCACCGTAGGTTATCAATTCGTGAGGGTACTGCGCCACATCAGGATCCAGGTTATTTTGTATCATGAGCATGATTGCGGCTGCCGATTTCGTTACACATGGATATTCTTTCAATGGCCTTGCTTTCATACCATATCGAGGCCTGAATCTGTACATGTATATGTGACCATATGACCGTAATTCTTCCGCGAACTCTGCCCCTAGTATGCCATGCCACTCATGTGGAAAATAACGAAGTGCGTTCTCTATTGCTAGGCGAAATGAATCCTTGTCCAAGGACATGGGTCTTCTGGGTGCGTGGTCAACGATGTGATCGAGCGGCCTCATTTCGGGCAATTTATCTGGGATACCCTGTTTAATTTCTGATGCAAAGTCAATAATTTCCAGAGTCATAAAACAGCACCTTCGTTAACCAATTCCATGAGATCTGACAACTCTCCTCTCAATTTACCGAGAGTGTTTGACACTCTTTCTGCATCGGATTTAGCAAGATAAGGGATGTTCGCCTCGACGTTCTTGGATGCGATTACAGCTGATGATTTGAGAAGCATTGCTGCGGATATCATGTCGCTGTGCGCGTTTCTGTTGTGATTTCCATGAAGATTGGACATTAACAGAAGAACGTCCTTCGTCCTGTTCATGAGTTCCAGTGGCACCTCTGCGGCCCATAACGAGGCCTTCTCAACTGCATTTGACTTTCCGTCATCTGTTGATCGGGCATAGGCCGCGACAACCTCATCATAGGCCTTGCAATCGAGACTGAAGCCTTGGACGGCCTCTTCCTGAAAATCATGAGTACTGCTAATTATCTTGGATGATGCTGGGTGTCCATCAACCCACTTCTTGGATTTCAATGTCAAATTAGACACCATTCTAAGCAGTGCCGTCGCCTGACCCCATACCAACCAGCCCACGGCTCCTCCACCGGGAGTCGGTGTACCCTCAGAGATGTCTTCCAACACATCTAACAGATTCATCATAATGCCCCTCTTTTGTTTCTTACAGCCCATTCAATAATACGTGAGTCTGGGTCAAAAGGCGTGAGTTGGTCCAGCCCCAATCCCTCTATTGCTTTCAAAACTAGAGCTTCCTCGGAATCATGACCGCCATTGAACCATGAGCCAGCGTCCAACATAGCTTGAAGGGGGACCAGACCGACTATTTCACTGCCCCTGACCTCGACTCCCATAGATTCTGCAATGACCCTAACCACTTCAAAGGCCATGTGTAGACCTGTCTCTGAGGGATTCGAGAGGTTCATTGAAACCTGAGATATGCCATGACTCTCCAATGGAACTCCCATTCCCTGAACATAATCTAGGATGCCTTTTACCCGCATTTTTTTCGTAGAATGCCCCCTAAGGACAAATCCAGAAGACCTGATAACTTTGGCGACCATGGAGGATACTTTTGGTTCAGCTTCAATTATGTTGATGTTGTATGCGACCAGTACAGACCTCGCACCGATAGCCATTGCACCGAATTCCAGACAAGTAGGTTTTGTCGCGCCATCCCAATTATCAGGAAGTCTTGTATCTTCATTTGGCCAGTCTCCGCCCGAGAATCTACTTGAGAGTCCTTCATACTCTCCCTTCCGCAGGGATGGAAGTCGCGCTCTGGACGGATGTGATGCGGACAATCCGTATTTGAATAGGGAATAGTCGTCGGCCAAGATCTGATAGACATCCTCAGCCACACGCTCCGCATCTTTGTCCGTAGATTCTCCCAGAGCTATGAAAGGCATTACATCCACGGCACCCATTCTGGGATGATTGCCGTGGTGGTTTCTCATGTCTATCAGTTTGGAAGCAGTCTCAACTAGGTTGACACTCGATCTGGTAACCTCGGCCTTGTTTCCGGCATATGTTATCACAGTCCTGTTGTAGTCGACATCTGGCTCCACTCCAAGAATAGTCGAGCCGCCTGCCTCTACAGATTTGACGACTGCATCAATTATGGATTCATCACGACCCTCGCTGATATTCGGGACAGCTTCTATCAAGGCCATCAGATCACCTCACTGGTACAGAGACTGTGTTTCTGGATTTGTAGGAGTAATCCGCTCAGATAAGATTCGGTCGACACCTTCGTCGAAGTTTGATTGACAAACATCATCGGATCCAGACTTTATGGCAGATAACGCAGCTTCCGTGACAACTGCTTTGATCTCTGCACCGCTCAATCCCTCACATTTCCTGAGGACCTTTTCCATGTCCACTGTTTCCGAGACTGGAACTTTGGATGTGTGAATCTTCAGGATTTCCATTATACCATGTTTATCTGGTGTTGATATAGTGATTATCCGATCAAATCGCCCTGGCCTCAGCAATGCTTTATCTAACAATTCCATCCGGTTTGTAGCCGCAATAACTCGTATTCCCTCTGTTGAGGAAAAACCGTCCATCTCTGCAAGAAGCTGCATCAGAGTTCGATGTACTTCACGGTCACCGGACGTCGTGGAGTCCAGCCTTTTACTTCCTATTGCATCGATCTCATCAATGAAAATTATCGATGGGGCCTTCTCTCTGGCCAGGTCGAATAGTTCTCGGACCAACCTTCCTCCCTCACCTATGTACTTTTGAGCCAGTTCTGAGCCCACGATCCCGAGGAAAGTGGCGCGAGTCGAGTTGGCTAAAGCCTTGGCAAGCATTGTTTTTCCATTCCCGGGTGGGCCTGAGAGCAAGACGCCCCTCGGCGGGTCTATTCCAAATTTCTTGAAGGCGTTCGGGTTGGTCAATGGCAGTTCAACGGCCTCCCTCAGTGATTCTATCTGGCTGCTTAGGCCGCCCAGCATATCAAACCTTATGTCCGGCCGTTCGATTATCTCTGATGCTGAAACTAACGGGTCCCATCCATCGTTCAGTATCTCTATGATAGAGAGAGAGTCCTGGTTGAGTGTAACTCTCGCCCCAGGAATGAGTAAGGTAGAGTCGATTCTCGGATTGTAGGTGACAAGAAAAACCGTGCCGTTGGAACTCTTGACTATCGCGCGATCCCCGACCACATCTTGTACGCTACCTACGACAAGCGGCGGTGTTTTGAGGTGTCTGAGATCTTCCTCCAAACGATTGGCCCTTTTGGATAGTTGGTTTACCTCGTTTTCCAACAGCAGCTTCTCAGTGAGGAGTCTCTGCGTCCTGTCTGCAAGCGACTCAAAATCACTTCTCAAAGTATCTATGTCGGATTGGGTTGAGGGGTGTTCAAGTGCACTTTTTTCGGTCCTGTCCCCCTTCGTCGCCTCACTCGCCATAGTAGGCCCTACTGAAGGACAGTTGAGAAGCCTTCGGGTGAGTTGGATTCATGATGTATGGCTGATACCGGGTCCCATGGGAGTGTGCGAGCTGTGCGGAAGAGGAAAGATATCTGTGTTCAGGATACTGGTTTCAGGGGCCCAAATCTCTGCATGTGCCGCATGTTGTGAGAAAAGGGGACATGCTATTTCCAAGGATCGGCCAAGAGCAAATACAGCATCTCCGAGTCCTAAGCCAAAACGTACACAGAGGCCTAAATTCGAGCCAGCTGGAGATTTTCACAAACGAATCCAGCGAGCAAGAAGGGATCTTGGTTACACGGTTCAAGAGCTTGCCAGGATAATGAACATAAGAGCCCAAGATCTGAATCGATACGAGGCAGGTAACGTGCCTACCGACAGCGTGGCAAAAAAATTGGAAAAGGAGCTTGGCATAAAAATACTAGTCGAAGTCACTCAGGATAACTCAGCGCCCATCATAAAAGGATCCTCCAAGTCTCTGACAATAGCAGATATGTTTGATGAAATGATGAGGGAGTCTTCGGATGGATGACGTCAAAAGGATCAAGATAGAGGCCATACATCTAGATCAGGACGACCCAAGGAAATGTACAGCCAAGAAATTGGAAAGGGCCGGTTTGATAAGGTGTAGGAGCAGGATCTCATCTAGTCCAAAAAAAGGCATCCTACTCAATCCGCTGGGCGGCACTGTACTCTCTCCAAGCGACAAGGATCTCGTTATTGCCGGTTCCCTTGTAGCCCTTGACTGCTCATGGAAAAGGATTGTTGAGTCCGTTCGCATCATCAACAAGACGACTCGGTTGAAATCACGGGCTTTACCCGTTTTACTGGCTGGGAATCCTGTAAGCTGGGGAAGGAGGGGGAGGTTGAGCACTGTCGAGGCCCTATCGGCAACATTGTTCATACTTGGTTTGAAGAAGGAAGCAGCACAAATACTGAGGCCGTTTAAGTTTGGATCGCAGTTCATGACACTGAATATGAAGCCATTGGAGGCCTACTCGGAATGCAAAACAAAGGAGGAAGTTGAAGATATGCAATGGAATTTCTTCGACCCTATGCCCGCATAATTGTCTTCCACGTCGAACCACTGGGCCGATAGCGAGCCCCTAACACTATGGTCCTAGGCCGATGTGGCTACCTTACGTGAACAAAGAGAACGCAGATATGATTTTTGTTTTGATGCGGCGTGCGGGTGACAATTTGAAGGGTAGGCTTCCCCCATCTAGAAATCATCCTGGCGGGCGGAACCCATATGCTCACGTAGCAACGTGCATCAAACAAAAGTTCGGAATGTCATACAAGGATGTACCAGATGGGCAGTTCTCTGATTTGGTTCAATTTATACAGTATATCGAAGAAAACCCCATGTGATCCATCTAATCTTCAATTGCATTGAGGTCTGGATTACCTCACGTTGGAGCCCGGACTTATGTTTCCATCCGGCCGAAGTAGCCGGACGGCGCCGTGACCGTCATCGGCTGCCAACAACATCCCCTCGGACATTACTCCACGCAGTTTCCTAGGCTCAAGATTGGCGACGAAGACGACTAGCGAGTCCATGAGCTGATTTTTCTTGTAGTGTTCTTTCAGCCCGGCGCACACTGTTCTTTCATTTCCATCGCCCTCGCTGATCCTGACAACGTACAACCTGTCCGCATTCGGGTGATCATCAACAGCTACCACCCTACCTATCCGAAGGTCAACAGAAGCAAACGTGTCATAGTCAATGAAGGCCACACCTTCTACGGATTCATTCTCCTTCTTGGTCTTGTCTGATACTATTTCATTTTCCATTACTTCATCAATGTCTAAGCGTGCAAACAACGGCATGGAATCCGGCAAATATGCGGGCCTGTTGTCTCTTTCCATTGCATCGTCCCATAATTGCTCACTTGGAGAACCGGGCTCCCCGATCATTAACCACAGCCTCTTGGATTGAAAGGGCATGAATGGGTATGTCAGTATGGACAACACCCTGAGGGAATGCCAAGCAGCAGACAACGGGCCAAGTGCCTTCAGCCTCACAGAGGGATCATCAGATTTGAGGTAGGCCCATGGCTCGGATCTCTGTAGGAACCCATTTCCTTCCTGGGCTACATCCATTATCTTCCTCAAAGCTTCCTTGAATCTCTGTCTCTCCATGGATTCCATAGCGCCTGTCACCTTTTCGTGTATAAATTCCATGAAATCGGGGTAGGCTTCCAAGCCAGGGTATTCAAATATCGGGTTCTGGATACCATCCGCACTAGCTCTCTTCACGAGTGAGGTAACCCTGTTTACGTAATTCCCGTATGTTCCGATCAACTCATTGTTTACCTTGTCAACATAATCCCTCCATCTGAAATCAGTATCATGGAGTTCAGGCATGTTCACAGTTAAGTGGTACCTAATGGAGTCAGGATCGTACCTCTCCAAAAAAGTCGGTAACCAAACAGCGTGCTTCCTACTTGTTGAAAATTGGTCTCCGGACAGCATCAAATACTCATTTGAGGCAACATTGTCCTCAAGGTGCAAGACATTATTTTCGTCTCGCCCCGAGTTGATTGCCATCAATATAGCAGGCCATATTATTGTGTGGAAGGGAATGTTGTCTTTCCCCATGAAGTAGATGTGCTTTTGTTTGCCGTTTTCTATCCACCAATCTCGCCATGAGTCCTTTGACCCCCCAGATTCTTTGGCAATTCTCTCAGCCCATATTCTACCACATGTAAGGTAGCCCTGAACTGCATCGAACCAAACGTAAACTCGCTTTTTCTCCCATTCTTCTCCAGACAGCGGGATCTTGACCCCCCACTCTATATCTCGAGTTACGGCTCTGGGCCTGAGTCCCATGTCCAACCAATTCTTCGTCATCGATCTGACATTTGGCTTCCAAACACCCCTCCTTGATAATGAATGTGAACGCAATTGCTCTTGTAGGATGTCCAGTCTGAAGAACAGGTGTTCTGTTTCCCTGACTTCGACAGGGGATTCCGGATCTAATTTTGAAACTGGATTCTTCAATTCGTGGGCCTCGTACGTCGAACCGCATTGGTCACACTGATCCCCTCGGGCGCCATCAGCAGAGCAGACAGGGCAAACTCCGTGGACATACCGATCTGGCAGGAACCTGACAACATCTCCATCTTCGACTGAGCAGAACTGTTCCATGGAATTTTTGACAAGGTACCCTCCAGCTTCCAGGTCCATCATTATCTCCTGGACCAGCTCGTGATGTCGTTTATCCGATGTCCTGCCGTACAATGTGCCTCCGTAATCGATACCACGGGCATCGACGTTATCAGCCCATGAACAGCCTAGTCTTATGAGTGAATCAAGGATATCGTCGTGATTCTGATCAACTACTTCTTGGGGATCAAGTCCAGATTCCTCAGCTGTGACTGTAATAGGGGTTCCATGCTCATCTGAGCCACTTAGCATCAACACTTTCCTCCCTCTCATTCGCTCATACTTGTACTGGATATCTGCGGGGAGGCAATTCCCTGCGACATGTCCTAAATGAAGGGGGCCATTCGCATATGGCCATGCCATGAAAATAGCAACATACTCGTCCCGTCCCGCTTCCATGGCAGTATACCCTCGACAGCCACATATTTAGGAGATGGGCATTCCCGAGGGTCTGGAGCAACGCAACCCCATGCAACCCACCAAGGTCAAAAACAACCATCGGAGGAACCACTAAAGTGACTCCTGAAGCAGCGATTCTAATCTACGGGAGCGTAGCATTGGGTGTATCATTTCTTTGTTCCATCCTCGAGGCGGTGCTGCTGAGTACTACCAGGGGCCACATAATCGCCTTGGAAAATAGGATGCCCACCACTGCAAAGAGGTGGCTTTCATTCAAGGACGACCCCGAGCGTCCATTGACAGCTATCCTCACATTGAATACCATAGCCCACACTGTGGGTGCATTGGGGGTCGGTTCTCAGGTTGAGAAAGCCTACCCTGGCGAATATGCCCTGGCACTGGCCTCAACTATCCTTACTCTACTGGTCCTACTTCTTTCAGAAATACTCCCAAAGACTATCGGCACCCTCTACTGGAGACGACTCACTCTCAGTTCTGGCGCCATTCTACACTCGATGACGATCCTGCTCGCTCCAATAGTATGGCCCATAGAAAAAACCCGCAAACTCCTACCCAGCGTCAAAGAGGAGTCGATGACGAGAGACGAGATCTCAGTCATTGCTGACATCGCCGAAGAGACGGATGTAATTGACGAGCGAGAGGAGAGCGTCATACAGAACCTCTTGATGCTCAAGGACATGACTGTCGGCTCCATAATGACCCCCCGAACCGTGATGACCTCGGTTGAATCGCACGAAACTGTAGGCTCAATCATAGAGAGGATACCAGTTATGGTTCATGGTCGAATGCCCGTCTTCGATGACGATGCTGTAGTTGGCATGGTCCTACGGTCTGACATATTGCGGAGGGCGGCTGACGATCAGTTCGAACCCAAAATGAGTGACATAATGAGGCCCATATCCAGTGTTCTTCATGGCAACTCGATTGACGACTCGTTAAGGGTAATGTTGGAAAATAGAGTTCAAATTCTCACCGTGGAAGAGGAATTTGGGACCATTATTGGCCTCGTCACCATGGAGGATGTGATCGAGACGTTGTTGGGTGTCGAGATCGTAGACGAGGCTGACATCGAGGGAATAGAGGAAGGTGCTGTGCGTGAGGACATGCGCGAGCTGGCCATGATGAAGCGAGAAGAGGAATAGCCTTCATTCCAGATTCGGATTGTCCTCTTCCTTCTCAGATAGCAATCCTCTCTTCTCGGCATAGTCGCTTAGCTGGTCCAACCTCTTCAACCAGCCCTTGGATGAACCAGTCTTCGTGGATCTGACAAGCCATACTCCTCCGAATATCCTCTCCCAGAGCCCCCTCTTGGCCATAGAAAACTTACTCAGCATCCAGTCCAACGTCAGGGGGATGAGAAGAAGGAGACCTATCACCCTGAAGACTGCTGATCCAGTCGAGTCCCCTAAAGGCGAAGATAGGTCAGAAAGTATGGTCAATGCGGTCACGACACCGATGAGTGCAAATGGAAAGTTGAGGCCTTTTAGGAATGTGTAGGCCCAAGAGGCGTTATTTCCAGCTGACGTGACGAACTTCGTCCTAGAAACGATATTGCCCACAGTGCGGTTGAATCTCGATGGTAAAAACCCGACGTTACCGATGTACAAGAGCATACCACCAATGATGAAATACGTAGCATCGAAATCCGTGCCCCAAGCGAATATCCCGACAACAGGGAACATCCACCCGTAACATACCAGTACATCGACCATCCTTCTAAATGCCAGTTGACCGCTTGTTGGCTGTTCGAAGCCTGTTGGAAATGAGGGTAGGTCTTCCACAGTTTTCTGAGGTTTTCCCTTCTTCTCCTTGGTAGCTCTTCGCCGAGAGAATCTAGATTCTTTTTTTGGTTTATCCTGTTTCTTTGGCTCAGGTGAAACCTTCTTAGATTGGGGTTTCTGAACAGCCTTCTTCTTCTCTTCGTCCCCGGGTTCCTTTCCCGACTCAGCCTTCTCAAGTAAGCCCATGTTGTAACCTCACTGCAAAGCCTCGCCCATAATCTTGTAGTGTTCAAAATCGTCAGATTGTGTAAAAGCCTCGATTTCAGAGGGGGGCAGATCCCCCAATACCTCGTTAATCAAACCAAAGAATTCTTTTCTGTCAGACTCAGGGGAGTGGTGAGGATCAGTTCCGACCTTTTTGTATAATTCATAGGCTGGAGATTCGGTGAAAGAATCGATAAATTCCTTGCTTTGATTACCCAGTAGATTGTCGACGATTGTAAAAAACTGTGCGAAATCGTCATTGGCTTTCTTGAGCATGGTAATTGCCTCTGCGAACTCTGAGAACTCCATCGTACCACTGTCATCGACGTCTGCAGTTTCAAAGAACTCGATCAGCTCCCATTCCTCGAATGAGGAAAGCATATCATTGCTTATTCCAGTTGCCTCGGATATCTTGTTGATGAATGCATCTTCATCCATTGAGTCAATGAACTCCTGCAAGGTCAAATGGTCTGTATCCTTTGGTTTCTGTATCAGCTCAACCTTGGGAGCAATGTCTCGGACGACCTGTTGTTGTTCTTTCCGCATTACAATGATCTCCCTGTCCAGTTCCGAGCCAAATCTGTCAGAGAAACGGTTCAACAGTGAGCCTCTGTCACCTTTCGCTATTCTGTCGATATGCCCATACATGCCATCTATCCCTTCACCTCCAATCTTTGCCTCCTTCCTGGCACTCCAAAGGGATTCCAGATCTTTTTCGTCTGGTTGGGCCTGTTTTTTTGACCATTCCTGATCAAATTCCCCCAACTCGGTTTTTTTGACTGATCCTTGACCGCCCCCTATCGGGACAAGCCTATCGTAATCCTCGATTTCTACACCAGGCGGGGGAGGAGGAGTAGGGATGGGTGGCAAATCTCCCAATGAATGGCCATCTGCCAAGGGGGGAGGTGGTGGGGGCGGGGGTGGAATTGGTGTAGTTTTGCCCTTCTTCTTACGTCTTGGGATAATACCCATAAAGATCGCTGGCGGTATTTGCTGTTTCAAGGTTCTCTGTAAATGGAGGTCTTTCATTTGATTAAGAGGTGGATATTCATACCGCCATCTTCAGCCTGAATGCCCTCTGAGAAATTGTTGGGAGGGCTGTCACTACCCCCTCGCGCGCACTATGTTGCTAATTCAGCCCAGCCTTTCAACTGTAGGAACATGGCCATTCCTTCATCGACGACATACTCATCACCAGAACTGCCTTCAATCTCCCTGTGGCCAATCATTGCCCTGACATCGTTCACCAGTAGCCTCACTTTCTTGTCCTCGGATCCGCCAAACACAACTGCTTCTTTCAGCGGATCGAAGAAATTAGAGGAGTCGGGATCGAGCCTCTCGAACGGAATTTCAGTGACTCTTAGTCCAGATTTGCCATGTAGACTACCCACGTGTCTTATCACTCTCTTGACATCGACGGTAACATTCTCATCAGTCTCGCCACCTATAACCGAGACAGAGGCGTTGGCCCGTACCAGGGACCAGAAGAGGCTGGTTCCGGACTCACCGAAGACCTTCAAGGATCTGTTGTCCCGCAATCTCTGGACATGATCCCGGCTTGAGGCCCTTTCGACCAGCTCCTGCATCTTTGGACGACTAACCGGGTGACCCTGGGATCGGGCCTGTTCCATAAGACTCGAAATGGACGGCGCCCCCTCCAAACCTTCGGCCGTTGCTGACAGCATTTTCGATATCCTGTCAACACCGTCGTCCAACCTCCTCGACCAGCCCGAGTTATCGTTCTTAGTCGATGACACATCCAAACCAACCCCCCGGATATAGGTAACAATCTCCCGTCTGGCATTGGAGTCTAGGTGGAATAGAGCGGGATCTCTGAGGTGAATGTGAAATCCACGGTGCCCGGAAAATGTGAATTGAGAATATTCTTTCTTGAAACCGAATTCGGGCTCTAGAAAGTCATTCCACAAGGACCATGCTTGTTCTTGTATTGAGTTTATCAAGGAGGGGAAATCCGTGTAACTGATACCGTGAAGGTGGTCCCCATCAAGGTCAAAGATCAGGTCTGCACCTCGCCATCCCTTGTCTGCCATCTTCCTCTCCGACGGGTCTTCGTAGTATGCTGTGGAGTGAAAACAGGAGTGCGGAAACCTCTGAACCAGATATGTGTGTAAAGAAGTAGGATCTGAAAAAGCGCGATGTCTATCCATTGGCCTGTCACCCCACGGCATGAACATCCACTCCCTCCTTCTGAGGCGTGGTGGGATCCAGAGGTCACTTGGGCTCAACGATCTGTAGAAATCCGCAAATCTAGACCCGATCCGGCTCCAACCCTTTGCCACAACACCCACAGTGGGGGAAGGCACATCAAGATGGCGTTATTCCATTCGTAGGCCAGGGACGGGCTTAGGCTCTGATGACGACTCTGCTCCTGTAAGTTCTAGGTAAGCCTCGTACGAGAGGTACTCTCCATTGTGAACTATCGCCTCTGAAAATTTCAGGGGCTTGCCCGTCTTAGCGCACTTTGGCCCTAGCTGCCCGGTGGCAGTGGACAGTCGTTCTGGGTCAGGCATGTGGATACGAGGGGGGCGGTTATACTTCATGATGACGCATCCACAACACTGCCAAGGCGATTTATACCACCCCTCACTCCTAAGGTCATGGGCAACAGATACTCAATCGGACACTCTCCTGATCCCGATGACGCTTTTATGTTCTACGCGATGACAGAATCCCTGATCGATATGGGAGGAAGAGAGTATGACCACGTCTTAGTTGATATCCAGACTCTCAACCAACAAGCACTAGACGGTACTCATGACGTCAGCGCCGTTTCGATCCACTCTTACCCCACAATATCTGAAAGCTATGCACTGATGAACTGCGGTGCCTCCATGGGAGAAGGATACGGTCCGATGATTATATCACACGCCCCATCCTCGGTAGAAGAAGCAAAGGATTCCAAGATAGCAATACCCGGAATGGGCACCTCGGCCTACTTGTCACTGCGACTCGCATTGGGCGAGGTTGATGTCCAAGTCATGCCGTTTGACGAAATCCTCCCATCTGTCGCCGCTGGTGAGTCCACCCACGGCCTCATCATACACGAAGGCCAGCTTACATGGCGCGACGAAGGAGTGCACCTTGTCCTTGACCTCGGTGTCTGGTGGAATGAGAAGACAGGCCTACCACTCCCCCTCGGGGGGAACGTGGTCCTCAGATCCCACGGCGAGGAGAGATGTGCGGAGATTGCTAATGACGTCAGGAACTCCATAGAACATGCTATCCAGAATCCCGACTCAGCATTGAGCTTCGCCAAGAAGTGGGGAAGGGGCATATCTGACGAGACCAATGAAAAGTTCGTGGGAATGTATGTCAACGAGCGGACTATAGATTACGGACCTGATGGCAGAGAAGCTGTAATGAGGTTTCTAGAGGAAGGACAGAAGATAGGTCTTGTAGACCCAGGCTTCGAACCTAGAGCCATTGATTTCATAGGCCGTCAGTGACAAGCCACGCCATGGCCAAACCAGAGGTCTCTGAATTTGACTCGGTCGATCCCGCGCCAGCGAGCAGTGTCTCCTCGGTCATAGATCTACGCGGCACGATATGTGATGAACAGGAGCGCATGTTTGAGAGAATGCGTGCGCTGTTCGCCCTCAGAAATATCGGCGGGGCAGATGCGGTGGAAGCCCTGGCTGCTGCATATGACTCTAAGTCCGCCCTTCTGAAGCATGAAATCGCATATGTAATGGGACAGATGCAGGACCCGCATGCCGTCCCTTATCTCATCGAACGGCTGGAGGATCGAGATGAGGACCTCATGGTGAGGCACGAAGCAGCCGAAGCACTGGGAGCGATAGGGGACAGAGTCGCGATTTCCACCTTGGAGAGGTTTTTAGATGATCCAGAGCCTGTAATCTCCGAGTCTTGCGAGGTCGCCATAGACCTGTTGGAATACGTATCCTCGAAGTCGCTGAACTATGGAGAAGCCGCTTGAATGCAGGCCATAACTGCACTGGATTCCATCCCGCACACGTCAACTAGGAACCTCGAAAGTCCCTCTATAGATTGTGCATCAAGTAGGTTTGACACCTCGGATCTGAAATACTGGTCCATCCTAGATGGTGTGAGTTCTATCTTATTTGCTGCCCTTGTTACAACTTCCCTTCGGCGTTCCTTGTCACTGAGGAATGCATTGTAATTCTGGATCAGTTCCGTTCTAGCCTCCTTGATTATTTTCTCGTCAGCCGATCTGTGGGCTGCGAATATCCCAAAAACCATTGGCAGACCTGTGGATCGCGTCCACTCTGCACCCAGGTCAAGCTGAACAAGGGAGGGGTAGGCCGCTGCGGCTCTAAGAGCCCTGTCACCGATCAACAGGGCGCCGTCACATTGTTGGAGCATGGACTTCAGATCCGGTCCCAAATCGACGCATCTGGGATCCAGTCCCTGTTTGTCCAAGTACCACTGAAGGAGGCGCTTCGATGTGGATGAGTCGGTCGGGAAGGCGATCTCTCTCATGTGGTCCGGCGGCCTGTCTCCGAAAAGCAGGACGCTACCAACATGACCGAGAGAGACAATGCCTAGTTCACCAACCAACTTGAGTTGATCGTTGAACTTCGCGAAGTCTGCAGAAGGTATAGGAGCCATTAGACAATCTCTTCTCACAACATGGCCAGACAACCATGAGGGGGGCGCAGGTAGAATCCGCCACTTGTCTGAGAGGTTATGATAAAGCGGGTCGCAGTTAGTGAAAGCTACCCTTCCTATTGTCCTGTCCCACACCTTGTTCACCCCACAACCGGCAGAGTCCTTGGCTCAGGGGCATTTTTCAATGTGTGCGGCTTAAACTTGGTGTAAACAGTGTTTCTCTGGAGTGCCTTTTGCCCGGTAGACTCTATCATTCTGATCAATCCCTGCATACCCGTATTCAACGGAGTGCTAGAACCAGCGGAGTGCATGATTTCCTCCCTTTGAACAGTGCCGTCGATGTCGTCCGCACCGCTCAAGATGCCAATTGAGGCCAACTTATCGCCAATATTCATCCTGTATGCCTTGACATGAGGAATATTGTCCAACATGATCCGTGATATGGCGATGGTCCGTATTACCTCCATGCCCTTGGGGATCTTTGCTTCAGGAAGTCTCGTCTTGTCCGGTAGGAACGGATATGGAACAAAGCACTGGAAACCTGAGGTATCATCTTGCAAGCTGCGTAGCCGGTCAAGGTGGGTGATTCTGTCCTGCAGTGTTTCAACAGTGCCAAACAACATGGTACAGTTCGTTGGGATACCGATCTCATGTGCTGTCCGGTGTATGGTCAGATACTCTTGGCTGGATTCCTTGCCCCTGCAAATCCTGTCCCTGACACTGTCCACCAATATCTCAGCACCGCCGCCCGGAAGTGCATCCAATCCCGCGTCTCTTAGCCTCTCTAAAGTCCGTCGGATGGAAAGTCCAGATCTCTGTGAGATGTGCTTTACTTCGACAGCTGTCAGGGACTTTACGCTGATGTGTGGAAACTCCTCCTTCATCGCCCTGTATATCTCCTCATAGTGCTCAACAGTCCACTCTGGGTGCAGGCCCCCGACGGAGTGGACCTCGTCGATGGTGTCGGAAATAGGCCTAACACGCTCAAGGTACTCATGAGTAGACAGAGCGTATGCATCCTTGTGCCTCGAACCCTTCCTGAAAGCACAGAACCTGCAAGCGAGGACGCAGATATTGGTGGTATTTACGTGTAGATTCAGGTTGAAGTGTATGTTATCGCCGTGCTTCTGCCGCTTGACGTAGTGAGCCAACATCCCTAGCTCGTTGATTGAGGCGTGCTGATAAAGATCCAGTCCATGGTCAATGTCGATCCGCCCCCCGTTTGCGAGTATCTCCCATGCTTCGTTGACCGAGGAAGACAAGGCAATTCCTGCAGAATTACCAATGGGAGGGGTATAAGCGCCGCTGTCCCACATGATACTCCGTGTCATCGGTCATCTATAATTGAGTGGCTCCCCCCGTGTACGCAGATGCGATAGGCAACCAATAAGGACTGATGCAGTCAGGGCCCCACATGACCTATGGCAATCTGTCGGACCTCGAGGAGTCGGCCAAGAGATGCAGGAGGAGGATTATCGACATGGTTTACACCGCGCAATCAGGGCACCCCGGGGGCTCTTTGTCATGCATCGACATACTCGCAGCACTTTACGGCAAGACCATGAGGTTCGACCCTCATAATCCAGATTGGCACGATCGAGACAGGTTCATCATGAGCAAAGGGCATGCAAGCCCCGCAGTGTACTCAGTGCTCAGGGAAATAGGGGTGCTTAGCGACGAGGACCTCAGCGGGTTCCGCTCGATGGGGTCAGTCTGCCAAGGGCATGTGGACAGAAAATGGACCCGAGGAGTAGACTTCTCAGCAGGAAGCCTAGGCATGGGGCTGTCATTCGGCCTAGGTTCAGCTTTAGCTGCGCGCTTGGATGGGTCTGACCGACACACATGGGTTCTACTGGGTGATGGCGAGATACAAGAAGGGCAAGTCTGGGAGGCAGCTATGGCCGTACCACACCTGGATGTCGTAAACATCACAGCGATCGTGGACAGGAACAGAATCCAGAACGACAATTTCGTGAGCGAGCAGATGGGAGTGGGAGATGTCTCAGCGAAATTTGCATCCTTTGGCTGGAACATAATAGAGATAGACGGGCATCACATGCCGAGCATAGTCAATGCACTTGAAAGGTCCCGTGGAAGTAGTCTGCCAACCGCCATAGTAGCGGCCACTGTCAAGGGCAAGGGTGTCTCATTTATGGAGGACAACCCCGCTTTTCATGGGGCGGCTCCCAACAAGACCCAGTATGTAACCGCCATGGAGGAATTGAGATGACTGGCCACTCTGAGCCAGGAGCCTCCAGAGACGGTTACGGTGACGCATTGCTCGACATAGCCAGCGACGAGAGAGTGGTGGTTTTGGAAGCCGATCTTGGAAAATCGACAAAATCCTGCCACTTCAGGGCTGAATACCCTGATCGCACATTCTGCCTCGGTATCGCTGAGCAGAATATGGCCATCGTGGGAGCAGGGCTCGCAGAGGCCGGCAGAGTCCCATTTGCTAGCACCTTTGCGATCTTCTCCGAAAGGGCATTCGAACAATTCCGAAATGGCATAGCCCGGACAGGTCTCATTGTGCACCTCTGTGGCAGCCATGGAGGCATGCACACCGGTCCCGATGGTAGCAGTGCCCAATCAACCGAGGACATCGGCATATTCAGGACCCTACCCGGTGTAACAGTACTTCACCCGAGCGATAGAAACTCTGCGAGGTCACTCACAGTCAAGCTTCTTGAACACCGCAGCCCCTCATACACAAGAACTGTGAGAAACAAGACCGCAGAGATATACAGTGAACTGGAGGCAAAAAATCTTGAGATCGGAAAAGCAGCAATCCTCAGAAAGGGCACCGACGCTGCAATCATAGCCTGCGGTGTTATGGTAGAACAGGCGCTGATTGCTGCTGATGCTCTGAGTGAGGGAGGCGTGGAAGTAATGGTAATTGACATGCACACCATCAAGCCTCTGGATCTGGACGCCGTCCTCATGGCATCAGAGACAGGAGCCATTGTAACCGCGGAGGACCACTCAGTGATAGGTGGACTCGGTTCCGCCGTTGCTGAGGTGCTTGCGGAAACGTCCCCGACTATGATGAGGATGGTCGGGGTCAGAGACGAATTCGGTGAAAGCGGATCGCCGACGGAAATTATGACCAAGATGGGGCTGACCTCCGATGAGATCATCCGAAGAGTGAACCAGATGCTGACAAAATGAGAGCGCAATTGATGTATGGCCTCTTGCTCTGACCCACCATGGTAGACGAGTCCAAGCTCAGGGATCTCCTTGACGGGAAGATCTCTCCGGACGAAATAGAAGATCCAAACCTCATAGGCCTCATTGAGAGGATTTACGGGGTTGAGGCCTTAGAAAAGCTGGGTCTCAGACAGACAGAGGGCGCGCCGCGGATGTTCTCAGAGCCCCCTCCTGAAGACGAGGAGGATGAGGAAGAGGTCAATGGACAGGAAGTTACTCATTTTGAAGAGGAAGAGGCATGGGGTCCAAGGTGGTTGTTCCTGATTGTGGGAGCCATCCTCACATCGGCCCTCCTGGGAAATGTGTACGTCGGTTTCGAACCGAGTCTTGGCCTCTGTGACCAGGATCCTTGCGGTGAAACATACACCCTCGCCAACGCACCGGACGTCACATCGGCCGAAAGCTGGAGGGAGGCTGGGACACTCACAAACGAAGATATCCTGGCGATCGCCTTCGGGAGCATAATCGCCGTGTTCGGGCTCACTGGGAAGTACAAAAACAGCAAACGATAGGCTTCAGTACATTCTCGCCAAGTGCTGCCTTCTCTTTGTTAGCTTCCCTGTCACGATGCATGGCCGTTCATCTTCATAGGGCTCCAGCCTATCTCCCAGAAGAGTCAAGTTAGTGGCCTTCTCGAGTCTCTGGGCATCTGCGTCGTTGCCGTCGAATGCTACTTCGTAGACCAGTCCGTCTTCCAGTTCCTTCGGGCTGTCCGGCAACGAGTCCATAACACACATCTTCGATTCCATGAGTTCGGCGGACCTCGCTCTCAGCTCCGCAGCAAGATCATCCAAGCTCTTTTTGGCGTACATTTCCAACTCGGGGATAGGGAAAATCTGTTTCCCGCCGGTTCTCATGGAACAGACGAAGGTGCCCGCTGCAAGATCTCTGGGGCCCACCTCTATCCTCAGAGGGACTCCTTTTATTTCCCAGTCGTAATGCTTGGCACCGGGCCTCATGTCGCGATCGTCCATACGTGCCCTGATTCCGGATGCCTTCAGCCTCCTCAGCATCTCACGGGCCTCTGGGAGGACTGCATCGTCCAAGTGAGTCGCTACGGGCATGACGATCACCTGGATAGGTGCGATTGAGGGGGGCATAATCAGCCCCGCGTCATCACCGTGAACCCCCACAACGGCTCCCAGTAAGCGCTCACTCATGCCAAACGTTGTCTGATGACAGTGTTTCTGCGAGCCGTCATCTCCCTCGTAGGTTATGTCGAAAGCTTTGGCCCACTGATCCCTGTAGTGGTGGTACGAGGCGATCTGGAGCGTTCGGCCATTGGGCATAATGGCATCAACAGCGTTGGTGTACCAGGCTCCTGGGAAGGTATCCCAAACAGGCCTCTTGCAAATGATGGCTGGTAGGCAAAGGTCGTGGAGAAGACGTCTGACTATGCCAGAATCCTCATTGATTTGGGCGTCTGCACCCTCTACATCCGCGTGAGCTGTGTGAGCCTCGAAGAAGTGTATCTCCCTTACCCTGATGAACGACCTTGTCTGCTTGGTCTCATAACGAAATGTGTTCACAATCTGAAACGTCTTGAGTGGCAAATCTGCGTGCGAGCGAATCCAAAGTGAAAACATGGTGTACATCGGCGTCTCGCTGGTTGGTCGGAGGAACATCGGAACGTCGAGCTTTGTATCACCGGCGTTCTTAACCCAGTACACCTCTTTCTCAAAGCCCTCGACCTCCTCATCCATCCTCAGCTCCGAGGGATCCACCCCCTTTTCACGCGCTAACTTCAGTCTCTGGACCAGCCTGTTCTCCTTCTCAAGTAGGTCATGCGGGACAAGGAGAGGGAAATTGTACTCGTCATGATCGCTCATTGACATCTCGGACCTGACCAGGGAGTCGATGTTGCCCATAGCGCTCCAACCATATGGCAACCAGACATCCATCCCCTTGATGGGGTACCTCTTGTCGACAAGGTCGGCTATCTCGACTATCGCAGGGTACCAGGCGTTGAAGTCTTCCTTCGGGGGGATCCCCCTCTTCGCACCGCGCGGACCGTCAGCCATGGTCCCTGCTGCAGGTTCCAGACTTCAAAATGCCGGGGATTCAACTGGACCAGCGCGATATCATAGACTCCACAACACGGCAGAGGTCTGCCGGCCCATGGAGGGTGACCTCGTCCTCCGGGGTTACCAGATATCCCCTTGGTCCGGCCCCGTGAAGGTGCTCCATTAAATTGGCTACCACAGCATCACACCGGGAAGCCTCCAGGTGTGAGCGTGACCTTGCAATCAACTCGTCTGGTGTGACCCCCGTTTCAAGCTTGAAGGATAGTACCCGACTTGAGGGGGATGCCTCCTTGATGTGATGAAGGAGCCTAGGTGCTGGCTCCAGGTCTATGCTGATACCACCCAAGCCAGATGAGATCTTTTGAGCAGATGCCGCGATAGGTTGGTAATCGAGGACTGCAGCTGCGACGATCCACACATCGGGAATTTGCTTTTCCATGATCATGTCAACTGCCTCTATCATATCCATGGGGGTCCTTGCAACAATGTCAGGGTACGGTCCGGGGTACTCCGTTGCGCCTGCGACCCGGATGATCCGGTGCCCCATCCTCTCGAGATGGTCAGACAGAACAACTCCGGTTCGGCCAGAAGATGCATTGGTTATCACACGAACCGGGTCTATCTTTGCCTCGGTCGCACCGTAGATCACAGCCACACTGGAAGTTCCCTCCCTCGCTCCGTTAACGATCGATGAAGTCCTCCTCACAATGACGTCAGGTGGAGGTTGCTTCCTCCTTCCCTCATCAGAGGGGGATATCAACAAGTGATGTCCCAACCTCTCCATGTCCTCCAAGAGGTCAGAAGTGACTGGGTCATCAAATAGGTCATCATGCATTGATGGGACAAGGACAACCGGCTTCTGGGCTCCAGAAGCTGCGGCTATGGCCATCATAGCAGGGTCATCCATGGCACCACGGGATATCTTGGACAATGTGTTCCTGGTGGCTGGGGCTACTAAGACGACATCCGGGACGCTCAGACCCGGTAAGTCTGAGGACCACTCCGAGTTTACGGCTCCGTCAGTGGCCCACCCAACAGCAAGAGGCGTGATGATCTTTTTCGCCTCGGATGTCATCGTCACTATGATTTGGGCTCCGTGTCTCCTGAGCTCCCTGGCCAGCCTCACTGTCTCGACCGCTGCTATCCCTCCTGTCACGACAAGATGCACCTTTAGTCCCAACATGGAGTCTCCAGAGACCCTCACACCTGAGTCCTGCATGGTGCGCCCCAGACCATCAATCGCTTTCAGACCATCGACAGGCCAAAATGGGATGGTGTTCCGAAAGGCTGCTATGGAGGGGGTGGGGGAACGTCTGTATCGCAGAACATTTCCCTTCATGCTACTAGATGTTGGGATCCTTGCACTTCTCCT